>Ga0265797_10002192_pt1 | contig 33259 bp, 33 predicted proteins | sample P2T30metagenome_FD_192433 | JGI IMG/M metagenome (GOLD analysis project Ga0265797, IMG submission 192433) | Plant litter microbial communities from East Loma Ridge, Irvine, California - P2 T30 | ecosystem: Environmental > Terrestrial > Plant litter > Unclassified | place: USA: California... | reverse complement strand
CTTATTAGCTATATCACGTACAGCTGCGTACGTAGGCGCAAATCCACGTTGATCTAGGTCGAGTATATAGCTCAGAATCACCTCCTCTTCTTGCTGGGTAAGCTTCTTTGAGTTAGGCTGGCAATCGCGTCGGGCAGGTTTGCCAACGCGTCGGCGGTGGAGGGTAGCGCGAGAGACTTCAAACGTCGCTGCAGCGCGCCTTTCTGTCTAAATTTGATTTACATTAAGAGCTGAGATTGCAAGGTGTATATTAGCCTCACAAGAGGCGTGTTGGGCGAGGTCTGGTGGAGCCATAGTCGATCTGCGGTTGTGTGGTGTAGGAAGTTGGTGGGGTGGCTCACTCGCTTGGATGGCTCACTCGCTTGGATTGCTCACTCGCTTAGTATTCACGTTACACGAAATTTAGCAAAGTTAAGGCCTGCATCGCAACACGCCTTATAAGCGTGTTTATTCTTATTATAGCTAAGAAGATGCAGAGGTCTAACAGCACAGGCGCATAGCTTGCATATAAGGACTTAGTACTTAGGATAGAATATAAAGAGATCTATTATTAATAAAAGACGTAGGTAAATGTCACGCCCCTTTGGGACACCGATCAGGTGGAGCCTCCGGAGACCCATCGGGCCAGCCTCGGGTCACGTGTGGCCCCGTATATATACCCCAAGTAGATCCTTATTCGAGTCCCTTAAGGATTCGTCTTACTTCAATACTACTCAGTATACTCATCCTTTTGACTCCTACCTACAAACCCCTCACAGTAAAGTAAAGGCAGGTAGGAGAAGTTAGAAGGGGCCTAACATAAGACGCGACTTCGCTTAGTTAACGCGTTCAGCGCAACAAAGATAACACGCTACGACGTTTAACTTTCTTAGCTTTTCTGCTAAAGCTTGAGATTTCGTTAGCAAGACTCTATAAACACGGGAGTAGCCGAGGATTTTGATGAGGCGAGGCGCTAGGCAGGGGTATCTTGCGGTGGTATGCTCCGGCAGGTAGTAATTAGTCGAAATTGTATTCAACGTACTTTCCAAATGTGCATATATCTTAGGCGCGATGTAGTGCTGCTGCTGAACACTCTGGCCGTGTTGAAGGGGCCTGTGAAAGGTTCTCGGTCTCCACTGGGACGATGTAGTGCTGCTGCTCTTGGGCCCATGCCTTGTCCCCGCGGTCTGCGTGTGTTAGATGAGAGTTGTCGCCCAGTTCCGCAGGCGCGCCGGACTGGTAAGCCCATTGCTGGTGTTGCGGCTCAAGAACATGGAGGCCGTCTTCTGGGGCGGTTTCAGGAAAGTCCTAGTGGGCGCTTCGACTGTGTATGATGTCTAAGCGATTTCGAAGAAAGAATTAGAGCTGCGACAAATCTCACCATTGCCAGGCGGCTCAGAAACTCAATTTACCAGTTGCCTCTCGACTCTCTTGATGCAGGTGCTGTCTTCGCAAGCCACAATGACGGTACGATTGTGCTCGCAGCCGAAAGGATGCATGGCAGATGACAAGCTGCACCTTTGGATCGCTTATGGCGCGGAACATAAATCGCATCTCGACACAGAAGACATCTCGGCTGCGAAACACGAGCCAGGATGGTATGAACTTGGTTGAGCGTTCTTACAAACATCTGGTACAACTCAACAAGTTCCAATGGTGCTGACAATGTTTCCCAAGATACAGCTTCCTTTCCACCATCATTTGTCTTATCGTTCGTAAAAGGCAAGGCTACATCTGAGGCCGCGGAGCGCAAGCCTCAAGGTGCATCGGCCCCTGCAGCGTCAGCCTCGTGTACAAACTCATGTCTTGACGTCCATCAGGCGCCCTCTCAGCTCTCCAGCATCTTTTATTGTATTCATGGTTGCCTTGTTGGATTTTCGACATCGATTTTCGCTGAGGCAGTTTCAAATCTTGCCTCAAGGCTTGGAACGACGATTGGGTTGTGACTCCCCATTTGTTTCCCATACTCGCGCTTGCACGATATAATCTACGCAAGGTGAACGCTGAAGTGAAGTGAGTAGATCTCAACCAATCATAACGCGCCTCATTCCGCTGTGATTGGGGGCAATCAACGCGGGGTCTTTCCATCCTTCAGAATCCTTCGTACCTTCCGAACAGAGTCCAGACGCTACTTTCTGTCGGACCAGGAAACTGCGCTGACAATAGTCCTCTCTTTCTCACCTCCAGTCCCTGGCGGACACCGGCCTCGGCGTTGTAGGTGCCATGCAACTAGGCGTTGCCGTACATGCCTCGAAATCCAGTATCGTAAGTGGAGCACGGGCGTGACGGGCTACCGAGCAGCATGCCGTCTGTTCCTTTGGTTCTGTGAGTTGAGTGGGGTGAGCCAGAGCTAGTAAGTAGTGAGGCCAATGAAGTGCTAGTGCTTGGACGGATGACATGACTACTGAGGATCGCAAAACGATTGCTGCGCTGAAGCGGAAAGAAAGAATGCAGAAGCACTCTTTTATTCCTTGACCCAATTCAAGTTGGACCTCCTGCGGTGCTCGCCAGCAGCATGTTTTGGCATGACGTTGCATCCCACGTGGGTGAAAGCTGGGGTAGCGTGGCGTGTCATACGTCACCGGTCACGCTACCAGCTGCCTACAACGTCTCAGCGTTCAACGTGCATACTGCTAATTCTCACTCCCACCAGCTGACGGCGGGTCCATTTCCGGTCATGCAAAGTGATGCCGCCGAAGAAAAGCTCAAAATCTAACGAGCGTGAACCGCTCCTCCCAATCGAAAGCACCAACAAGATGCCACACAACCACGACACCGAACGCGACTCCTCCAGCGCCGAGCTGCACAACACCAACGGCGACGACGATGATGACTTTGGTCCCGACGAAAAGGATTCGACTTTCCGCCACATCCTTCAATTCCTAGGCGGCGGCGTCTTCTTCCCAGATCCTTCGACTGCGGATCCCATCGGAATCCTACTCAATACGCAAAACCCAGAGAAGCGCGATAACCTTATCAAGAAATGGCGCGACAACAAACTCTCGGAACTCAACTTCGTAGGTGTCGTATCCGCCCTACTTGCCGGCGTCTTGACCTCCACGGGTAGCTGGCCCGCCATCCTACCCAGCGGCGAGCTCTCTCCATGGCCGATACGCACGAGCTGGTACTGCGGCATCGCCCTGGCCCTGTTTAGCATTCTGTGCGCAGCGGACCAAACGGTGCGCTTGCATCGGCTGAGCGCGCATCGCGACGGGCCAGCCAAGATTTATGAGTTGCTGAGTAAGAGGCATAGTGTTGGAGGGCAGGGAAGAAAGTCGCCGAGTACGCTGCAGATTATGACGTGGCAGATGCCGGTCATGTTTTTGACGAGTAGTACACTTTGCATGATTGTGGGTATGTTCCTACACGTTTGGAGTGCGACGGTGCATGTATGGCAACCGGGGCTATGGGATGATAATGCGAAGGTATGTAAGGAGATGGGCATGTGGATGAGAGAAGTGCTGACAGGTGTAGGTTGCGGTTACATATACGATTGTCGCGAGTGTGTCAATTGTTACCTTTGCGGTTGGGCAGTATGCGTTGAATGCGCCGCTGAGGCGTGGATGATTGAAGGTAGAGGTGTCTGGTGGATGCGGACTGAATGTCGTCCGAAAGGAAAGGATGTTTTGTGGCCAACAAGTCTGCCTTCCATTGTGTGGAGCTTCTCCGCGCAAAGACGGATAAGGGCGATGCGCAATAGTCACGCCGGTACCTTGCGAGCGTGTACTGAAGCTTCAATAGCACGCCATGTAGCTCATCAAGAATGCCTACATTGGTAGAACACCCAACCGTAACCGTGTCCAGCTGCTTCACGAGTGACCATACGACTAATCTCCGCATACTACTAGCAAGCTGATACTCAGGCTAGAATATGTGTTACCAAGGCCAGCGTCAATTTCATCACGGTCAGACGAATGTACAAAAGTTCCCGGCAAGTATGTACACAGACAGAATTTCTCGTCTCATTCGCTCAGCCTTCACGTCGTTAACCCGAAGAACTTCAACAGCACCGGCTCCACAACCGGTGCGATATGCCCAACACCCTGCCCAAAGTACCCCACAAGCTGATTACTGTCACCATAGATCATCTTCGTGTACTGCGATCCCTGATCGACTCCACTCCCTGTCTGATTCGCCGTATTCGTAACATTCAACACAGCAGACCACTGCTTCAACTGCTCATACCCAGCCTGAGGCCTGACGAGCGTATCGGCAAGACCATGTGCGACTAGAAATCGTGGCCGCGAGCCCGTATAGCCAGGATACGCATTCTTGACATACGCCGCCCACTGCTGCGGCGTGTGCTGGAGTCCCTGCGCGCACGTCTGGTTGTTGCCACTCGGCGTGGGATCTCCCTTTGAGCCGGCGAAACACGCGAACGCGGTGCCAGAATACGCGGCGCCCGCGCTGAACACATCTGGGTACGATCCAACCATGACGTTGGCCATCATGGCGCCTGAGGATCCGCCCATGACGAAGAGCTTGGATTTGTCGGCGGAGTACTTGGTCACCGCGTAGTTGACCATGCTGATGATACCGGCTGCGTCGCCGCCACCATTGTGTGTTAGGGAGGTGGCGGAGTTGACGTCCCAGCAATTTTGGTAGCGCGTAGTTTGGGGATAGATCAGGATGAAGCCGAGAGATTCGGATGAGGCTGGGAGTTTGGTGCTGGAGTACCATTGGTTGGCGTTGCCGCCGCAAGGGTGGAGCTGGGAAGTATGTAAGATGATGGACTTGGCGTGTTCTGATGTTCGTGTCTCTTGATGGGAGGATGAACTTACGGCGACGACGACTGCAGGGTTTGCGGCGACCTTAGCAGGGACGGAGATGTACATTTGCACATTGGTTGGGTTCGTGCCGAAGCCGTTGACTTGCTGGAGAGCTCCGAGAGCCGAATCGGCTGTTGCCAGCATGGCCATCGCGGTCGCGAATACCTTCATTGTGACAGCAACGTTATGAGCTTCTGAGAGGGCTTGTAGGTCTTAGTCGTAGTGATGATGTTGCGTGGAGAGGATTCAAGACGCTTTTGTACTTTATGTCAACCACACTGCGTCCAAGGGACATGCCAGCCGATTCCTGAAGCCGGAGTCCCTATTGTCACTTTAGGTACATTGCGTACAGTGGCCGCACTTTCTGCAAATGAGGCAGGTCGCACGGATGCGGTAGGCAACCCGGTTGTAGGCCCCCTGTTTGTTTCATGTTAGGACAGATCGCCAGGAACTTCATATCGAGTCTGGGGAAAACATGGAGTTCGCTGGGAACCCATGATGACTGAACGAAATGAAAAGCCCTAATCCCCGGTGTTTTGTCCCGTCGGTAGTTGCACTTGCAGCTGTGCTGGGGCATCCTTGGAACCGGCAGCGCGAAACGGCATGCATCCCATCTCGAGGATGCGGTGAGCATGAACATCATCTAGGAGAAACTCGGAGATGTTTCTCAGCCATGCGGCCCAGTTGTGAGAAACATGGCCGGGTTTGGAGCGCATAGGGAAAAATACGAGAGTCGCAAACAACAATTTTCCCTCATGTGTTGAGCAACCGCCATGACCATCAACATCTCTCCCATATCCGCATATTTCATACATAACTCCAACCACAACCTGTCGCTCACTCCGCTCCTTCTTTACTAATTTACAGCGTGTAACGGAACTTCATAATGTTAGCAGAATCTTTGCGCCGTGAAGAGAGATCGCGCAACATACATAAGGGTTCTCAAAGTCCGTATAATCCAACTCGCCCAGCTCCTTCGCACGTCGAACCCGATCCTCTTCACTCACACCTTCCGTCAACATCTGTGCATACCTCTTCCTATTGCGTCGCACAAGAATCGTCCTCCACGTGACGATGAGGCAAATCTGAATCCCGTGGGCAACAACACACCCAATGGTACCAGGAATGTAGCGCGGCGCATCTTTCGCCATGAAGATCTGGCTACCACACATGTTGCCAACACAGTAGCCAATAAATGACCAGGACGACGTGAATGTACGCTTCGTACGGCCGGCAGTGTTGGATGGAATCAACGTCCATGCGAGAAAGGTGGTGACGACGAAGGGCACGGTGATGAAGAAGCAGCCCCATTTACTCCATTTGAGAGCCGGATCGTTGGGCAGTAGCGACATCCCGAGGAAGCCTGCGAGCGATGGGAAACAGCTGAAGAGCATGAAGTAGAGACGGAGATTCTCGCGCTTGGAGCAGACGATGCCAATAAGGACGAAGTAGCACACCGAGATCACTGAGCGTGGGATCTCGATGAGAATCGCTTGCAGTGGAGCTATATCTGTTCAGTGCTGATCTCGTGTAAAGTATGTTGGAGTCGAACTTACTGAAGCCGAACGTAGTCATCAAAATGGAGCTCATGGTGGTCACGCCACCGTTTGGTACTGATCCAAGGAATGAGTTGATCCCCGCGAACCAGAAGCATGGGTCGATTAAACACTCGCGAACATGTTTCCACCGGAAAGACTTGGCCGCAGTTGTGTCGTGACCGGTATTGTTTGAGATAACTCTTGCTCGGGCCTGCGAATAGTAAGCGACACTCGGTGAATCGCCCTAATGGTCGGCCCACGTACCATCGTTCTCTCCTCCTCGTTGAGCCAGCGGACCTCAGCTGGAGTCCCAAGGACGAACAAGCAGATAGTACCAGCAAGAATCGTCAGCCCGCCCAAGAACTAAACCAGTACGTCAGCTCCGTCATGTTCCAAGTTGTTCGTCATACGCACATATGAGATATATCTCCAAGGCTGACTTCCCGGCCTATGCAGCGTCGCACTCCCAATTCCATAGATCACTAGCTTCGCAATCACCCCGAAGCCGGCGTTCGCACTTCCAAACACCAGCGATCTGCTCGTATGCTCTCGTCTTGTGTACCACGTTCCAACTAGCAAGAGAAAACCGGGTGAGATGCTGCACTCAAATGCGCCCTGAAGCGCACGCAGAGCAAGTAACTGCGTGAAGTTCTGGCAAAAGCCGATACCGAGCACGCAGAAGCCCCAAATGATCATATAAACGGAAAGCGAAAGGCCCATCTTGTACCGCTGCATGATGACCGTGCTGGGGAACTCGAAACACATGTAAGTAATGTCTTAATAGATGTTAGCATAGATATTAGGAGGGTTTTGGATCCGACTTACAGAATATCGTCATCAACCACGCGTACTGCTGTCCCTTGAGGCCAGTGTCTTCGCGCAGTCCGAAGACGGATTGCATGGCGATAGATGTCTTGTCTACCATTTGGATGCCATGACACACCCACATCAGCGGAAGGAGCCATTTGTCGACTTTGCGCTTCAGTTTGTGGAACTCTTGTTTGGTGTGTTGTTGCTCGGCGGCGACTGCGGCAGGTCAATGGCTACTATGTAGCATGATTGAGAGCGTCTTACGAAGATCCGGCTCCCAACCAAAGTTCTTGGTCGCCGTTTCAGGGACCATGTCGGATACCATCTCAACTGTATGAGCATCTTTTGTCTCAACGACATCCTGCACCGGATGAACTGTCGTCATTTCCTCCAGATCATATGAAGGCGGTGTCAATGATGGCATGAGCGAAACAACTGGCATCTGGTAGTCTTTATGCGTGAATCACTTATCAGCTCTCGATTGAGATTCCACGGTACACTTTATCCTCACGATATCTTGCGTGATAGCGTGCGTGCTTCCGAAGATCGTCACCTTGGCGACAGGGTGTACGCGCAGCGGACTTGGCAGTGTGTATGATCGCTGAGCAATCATAATGCTTGTGAGAACTTACATTGTGGGGCTGTTCGTACAAAAGTGTGCGCATGCAGCGACCCGTTTTGATAGCTCCTGCTGGAAGGTTTCTATGCGTATAGCGGCTAATTGATGCCCGAAGTGAAATGGTTGTGATAAACTGAAAGATGAGAATAAATTTCGTGGAACATAGCAAATAGCAGGTCTGAGACTAGACAATATGGCGCGCTCAGCAAGCGTCCTCCGATTTCGCGGCTCTGACCTGATAACAGTTAGCTGCAGTCAGGATCTTGGAGAGCGTGCAGACCAACCCACATCTTCGTAATCTTTGCTAGAACACGACTTCCCAAATGACGACAAGAGAACGTCGCATATCCTTTAAAACTCCCACGTCCTTGATTACACCTCGCCATCCTCATCCTCATCCACCCCAGCACCTCCCGTATACCATCCCCCATGCGCCTGATCCATATGTCTATAAATCGACCCCGCCTTGAACGCCTCACCACAAGTCCAGCACCAATCTTTTCCACACCTCGGAACCGAACACTTCATATGGTCGCACCCAGCTGTCTTCTGCGTCGGCGTCTCGCATCCCGGGCATTCCTTCACCGGGAATTCCAGCTTCTTCCTCGCCCACTCGGCGTGTTCCAAGCCACGGCGAGCGGCAGCATGGTGTTCGGCATCGGCACGGCGGAGTACTTCGAGGGCGGCGAGTTCTGCGATGCGTGCGCGCTCGAGGGCGGAGTTGATGCATGTTTCGCACTTCCATTGAGACAGGGCGTCCGGGGCGCCGCGCACGCATTCGCGCTCCATGTATTGGCGTGCGGAGCCGCAATCGTAGCACCAAGCGTATATCCATCGTCCGCGATCTTGCACTGCATTCATCAAACCCGAGACGGCGTGTACGCCTTTGCCGTAAGCTGCTAGTGTGTGCGCTGTTGGAGGTCTCCGACAAAATGGACAAAAGAGCGCGGCTGTATTAATGATCGTCCCGGGGGCGTTGAGGCCGTACCACCCGTTGAGGCAGCCCGTGCAGATTTGCTGGTTGCAGCCGCGGCGGCGACAAGCTGGAAGGAGGCGGGCTTTGGTGAAAGTACTGAAGCAGAGACTGCAGTGAGAGCGTTCGGCGGTGCGGCGATGGATCCACGATTTGAGTTCGGCGAGGAGATCGGATTGATTGTGGAGGCTCTTGCCCCTGATCGTGAGGGATGGTGATCTGGTTCCGCTGGGAAGAATCTCGACATCGGCGATGAAGTGCTCAGTGCCAACGGCGGTAATGGTGTGGAAGAGACTACGCTTGAAAGGCTCCTTGATGGCATCAGCGTCATTACGAAGGAGCCACGACATCCCATTCTCCTTTGTCAGTTGGTCGGCGTTTGTTTCCACGTTGACGATGGTACTCCGATTGCGTTGGCACGCGACGCATGTAAATGGCTTGGATGCTGCATCACGAAATTCTATAGGAAATATGACCTTGCTTAGACACTTGGAACACTCGAGCGTTGGCGCAGGGTCGTTGCTCCGCTTTTCCACTGGAAAATGAGTCTGGCTGCGGCAGTAATGACACTTTGGACGCACGTTCAAGTCACCCGGGTTGTAGCAGACATATTGCGCTCGACAAGTGCGAACACTGCATTCCGTCCAAGTCGCCGTTGTAGCTTCGGTGTCGTCTTGGCTAACGTTCGCATTGACGCCTCGCCTCTTGTGGTCGTCGTCCTTCCATTCTTCAACCAGGCAAAGCCCACAACGGCCGCCATACTTACCCGTCATTATGGTGATGGAGCGAGGAAGTTTACAACTGCGGCATAATGCCATGGGACCGATAGGCATTCGAGTCTTGTCTGGTGTCCATCCGACCTTAGCCGTGAGCGTTGTCAGCAGGTTGGCGCCCGTGTGCTGATAGGTAACCAGCCGCGAGAATAAGTCGCGGTCTTTACGCAGTAGTAGCCCTTCATCTTTGCTCCCACTTATGCCATTGTCGGCTATCTGCTTGCGATACTCCCCATCTGCGTCGAGAAGCAGGCCCAGGCAGCTGGAGTTCCACGTCTCGGGTACTTCCAAGTTGCTCCACTTATCGCGCCAGAATCTCATAGCAGCACACGCGGGATCGAAAAGTGGCTTGAGTCCAATGCGAATTGCGAGTGCTGCCAGAACGGTCGCTGGACGCGCGGAAAGCATGGTTCCAGGAAGTACGGTATGAAGCAAGACCTTCCAAAAGTTCCATCCTTGCTTCTGTGACGCCAAAGCAAGCGGGGTCTTGGGAACTTCGGCGTTCGTCGTAGCAGCAATGTGAGCCGGCAGATCTTCGATGGTCTCAACGTATGTCAACCGCGTGAGTACTTTCCCAAGCCGGCGGAGTATGCGCCCGTCACACGATCGCCCAATTTCGAGAAGCTCATCGCGTCGAAATGCGGTGATGGGACGATCTGCCTCGTCCTCGTGTTCGTCTTTCTCGCTCTTCTTCTTGACCTGGCGGAACTCGATGGTCGGGTCGAGGAAGACGCATGGGAAGCACTGATCAGCCGGGACGGCCTCGATCATGCCCAAAATCTCCGCAGCGTAATCGTAAGACTCTTCCAACCAGTTTTTCATCTGTGTCTTCTCGTCCGCATTCACAATTCGATCAATGCGAAGGCTGAATGCCGCCAACAACTCGTCGCGTGCGGGGTTCTCGCGGTCATTGCACACGGCGCGCCAAAGGGTGCCAAAGACTGGGTTGAGCGCCATGCTAGTGATGTCAGTCTCGATGATAGCCTTGAGCTGTTCCACCACGATAGTCTTGTATCGCTCATCCGTGGCGTAGCGGCGGGCGAAATCCGCAACCGGCGTCTTCTTCTTCGGTAGATATCTCTGAAGCACCTCAGAGTCAAGCTGAACCTCCGCCAGGTTTGCAGCTAGAGCCACCTCAGTCTTCTTGTAGTCCGCCGATCTTAGCAGCTTCGATTGAGGGGGGATGGCGCTGTGTGCCCAGAAATATGTGTTCGCGAGCGGATCTTTCTCGTCTTTGACCTTCTTGATGTTTTCGCCATTCTTATAGCGCATAAGCATGGCCGGCAACGTGAACTTCTCCGCGCCAGCCTTTTCGACGCCCATCCACGCAAGAAGAATGTCCACAGTGGTTTGTGCAATAGTGAGTGGAGTCGCGCGAGTCAGCGACAGACAAGCGCCGCGTGTGATGGTACTCAGATATGTGTAGTAACCAGAACTGAGCGGTATAGTGGCCAAGTACCGCTCCAGGAAGCAGAACACGTGCGCCTTCTTAGTCCCGGAGCGCAGCTGCTTGCAGGCTGAAACCCAATCTTTGAAGTATGATCCACAACCGTCGTATGCGCCCGGTATGTTCAAAGCCGCTTGCTCAGCGTGAGAGTTACTGCCCGGCTCTTGATCAGACACCATGTAGCAATGGGGCGGCGCATCCGTGTAAAGCAGAATGATGGTAGTGGCATCCTCGCGCATCATCGAGTATGCTGAAGCCAGCCCCGTCTTAGTCGCTTCTGGGTAGTCGCCGCCACCGTTGGGCTCAAAGCTTGCGGCGACGGCCATGAGATCGTCTGCGCTGACATTGCCTTCTTCGGCAGGGTTGTCGTGGTCGTACCAGCCGCTCCACTCGAGCAGACCACCACGGTTGCGATCTGCTTCGGTGTAGTCGCGGTAGGCAAGAACGCCAATGCGCGCGAAGCTGTTGGTGAGGTTGGATATTGCGATGATCTTGGGTAATGATGTCTTGAGAGAGTCGAGGTAGTCGGACATGGAGTAGGTTGCATCGACGAGGATGAGCAGGTCACAGACCTCGCTCGCAGAGTCTGAAGCCATCCCGAATGTTCTCAAGAACCACCAGACGTGCTTCCAAACATGCACCTTTGTATGCTGGCGTGATCATAGTCATAGTCGTAGTCATTGCTGCGCCTGCGTTAGCGTCTACCAGAGTACATATCGTGACCGCTAGCGACTTGAGTCGACGGCTGAGCTGCAACGAGCAACCCGAGGCATTCAATTGGTATAAGCTGAAAGATAAACCACAGGAGAGAGGTCCGCTCGTACATCAGGAGTCATGGCGCCCTTCGCGCCTCCGTCAGCCCTCGCCGCACGAGACGAGGCGCTGGAGCCTTGTGGCTGAGGAGTCACACTTTGCGTCGTCTTCGACGACGACGACGATGCAGACGTTGAGACCTGTAACGCCGAAGACGCTGCACTGCATATAGGGGGAAATCGTGATTTCAGACATTGCAATGGATAATTTGATGATGCAGGAGAGATGGTAGTAACAATAGATGTGATGGAAAGTAGCCGCAGCTCCACGCTAAATTATCGGACCCCACTTCCCCGGCTTATTCCAGCCCAAGCTTCTTCCCATCCCTCTCCCTCTCCCTTTCCTTCGCCAGTGTAGTGCCTAGCATTACCGTCTCGCAAGTAATTCTGTACAGCTTCACGACCCTCGCATACTCCTTTTCATCCACATAATCGTCAGAATAGCCCCTCAACCCCCGCTGCTCCAACTTCATGCCGATCAGGAGCTCTGCGGCGCACTTGTTGCATACGCTCTCTGACACCCGGCGAGCGAGACGGCGCTGTGTCTCTGCATCCGTACTCGGTCTGCGAGTGTATGCAGGCAACGACCTCGCCCATTCGCCTACAACAATTCCGAATGCATTGACGATGTCCATCCTTGAGGACGAGGTCAATTGCGAAGGAAATATCCATTCTGGATGTGCCATGGCTGCGTATCCCGGCGCGCAGAAAGGCGTGTTTCCCGTAATCAACACATTGTACTCGGGGCCCTTGCAGGTCAAGTTCTGTAACGAGCGGGCAGCGTTCCAGTCAAGCAATGTGTTGGTGCCCCACCGCGCTGCAAATGACTCCTCAAAGAGGTCGTGGTACTTATGCTGGATACGATCAACGGCGTTGCGGCACTCGTTGCTGCACAGCCAGCGCACGCGGTAGTCGGATGGCATGACATGTTTCATCACATCTTCGCCGGTTAGGAAGATGCTGCAGGGCATGCTCAACAAGCTCTGGTGAAGGCCCATGAGAGCTTTCTTCGGTGCGCCTTTCAGCTGCATCATGTGTCGAAGCGCTGGTAGTGTTCCGTCGTTCTCTCGAAGGCCATGTAGTAGCTGAACAATGCTTCCAGGGATCGACTCATCCTCGTACCGTGGCACGTCCTTATCTCTGCGCCACCAGCCATAATCTTCCCACAGGTAGTGAGTAAACTTGATCATCAAACTCGTCTCGGCGCATCTTTTGGTAGCTCTTGTCATCAGGTCGTTGAACTCAGCAAGGCCCAATGGTATGCCGGTTTGTGGGTGTAACACCGCTCCATACTCGAAGGCTCGCCATTTTCTGCCCAGCCAGTACCGTATGCTGTTACCGCACACCGTCTCACGGTCGCCTGGGCCGACCTTTCTGGCAGGCACATCGACTTCATACGGCAGAGGACCCTTATCGAGCTCAATAGTACCTTTCTCCGTGTGCGCTTCGATGGTTTTGCTTTCGCTTGTCGCATTGAGAAATCGATCCAGGTATGTAATATTCCGCTTCGCGTCTTTGCCATCCGCGATGCCCCACATCATCCACAGCTCGGCTGCCCAAGTATTCCAGGCAAGCTTTTCATTCCATCCTGAGTTTGTGTCACAAAGACCGTTGTATCGCGCCTCGAGGCTCTGCACAGCTTGCAACGGACCGTCGTCCAGTTCTTCCGTCTGGAAGTATCGCAGCTTGCACGTCTCATATTTATCGACGTCGAATCGATCCGATCGTAGCGTACAGTTGGCAAGCACCTTCTCTCGGAGAACTCTGATGTGTTTACTGCAAGCCACAAAACCACCGCAGACCAGCTGTGAGGACTCCCAGATATTCATCTTAGCCTTCTTCACGCTCTCGGCATCACCTTTGTCCCATGCCGTAGACATAATATCTTTGTGGCAATGCAGTTCGGATGCAGCCTCGTTCCATGTGCGCACGCATTGCTCGCTCACTCCGTTATCGAGTGGTGGATACAGTTTCGTGAGCTTGAGGTCAAAGTCCATGGAACCGGAGACGTCGAAGGCACGTTGCTTTTTCTCGATGGCTGACGAGCGCCGCCACATTGACAACGATCCGCCGACCACGAAGAGTAATACGGCAAGAATGAAAAGCATAACGAGGGCGAGAACGGCTCCCGTGGCGAAGCCTGACATGTTGTTCCAGGGCTTCTTCATGTTTTCGGTCCGACGTAACATCTTGCCGCATTGGCGAATGCTTCGCTGGATCCGCCCTTCTTCTACAGCAGCCCGGGGCGCTTGCGCTTCAACGTTGTCATGATCATTACTTGTGTCGGCATCTGGGTCGTCGCGATATGGCGGCAGATTATCATCGTGCAATGTCGCGGCTTCCTCGTGTCCGGGGTCATCTCGGTAAGGCTGCGTTGCGCCGTTTTCACGCCTGATCAATGCTTCTCGTTCTTCAGCTTCCGCAGTCGACCATGAAACTTGTCGCACTCGATCCTGCTCTTCCTCCTCAAGCGACAACGCCAACGCAAGGTCTGCATCTTCCTGCTCTTGTGCTACGTAAATGTCGTGATCGGCGATAGTGTGCAGGGATACAGCGTCTTCTGCCGGTCGCGGCGGTCCGCCATCGTCCGACATTTCGTGGTGTTGCTGTCCTTTATGGTCCTGACAGCTTATCTCGGTGCGTTTGCGAAAGGTGTAATGAAGGAAGACATGCAAAGGCTTGTTAGATGTAAGCTCTTTGCTGCGCCGCTTCCGTGCGTCTTGAATTGGTTGGGGCGGGCTCTAGATTGCGCCGGTGAAGGATCTCAGGATCGCTCCGGGGTGAATTTAACCAAGCGAGCGCCACAATTGCTCAGATGATTCAACACCACCGCTCCCTTATACAACCCATCACTTTGAGAACTTGATGCTCAATGTTCTACGACGCAGATTCGGTGGCGCGCGTGTCATGGTATTAACATGAGACAGTGATTGGCGTCGGAGTTCGCGAGTCTTGTCTTGACTACGTTTACAATCCCGATCGGGCCACATTCGCCCCCATCGGAGTACAACTTCAAGCCAAATTACTTCCTATAGCTAGATTCGCCCACAAATAGGACGGTCCTGGAGAGAAGATGTTTCAGTCTAGCATTGGCTTCTCGTGTTGCATCGTGAGCTGCGAGCGTTATTAGCAATACACCTCGTCGCTTTCACGCTGCTTCCCGTATTTACTACCCTCACCTTCCCTTACTGTTACCTCTTGGACTCTAAGATATCAGTCGCGCCATGCACATTTACTCTCATACCCACATCTTCCACCTTCTTATCCTCACCACGCCCGTCCTCAGTACCCAAATCGCAACTTTCCTCGACGCAAACTGCACCGAGCCCCTCAAGACCATCAAAGCCCAGAATGGCTTTCCCAACGGTCTCTGCTCGAATCTCAAAGCGCAAGGTCCCTTCGCAAGTTTCAAGCTCCTTGATCTGGACTTGGGCTGTACCGGTACGAAACCCACTCCATACTATGCACTTCCACATGCTGATAGATTGCAGCGACCCTCTATGGCAAAGATAGCACCACTTGTTCTTCGCAAGTAAGAAGCGTCGCGTACGTTGCGAGATGCTACAACACGTCGTGGGGTCGATATAGTATCGATCACTGCGATCGTCCCGGGCAGGTGGAGATGCGGCCGATTAGCATGGCTACAAGCGCCCTCACGCCATCTGCGACTGCATCTGGGCAGTCTATAGGTGCGGCACACGCCAGAACGCGTGCTATAGCGGATGGGGTGGCGGGTGGAGTGTGCGCTTGTGCGATTGTCGCGGGTGTCGTGTGTTTCTTCCTACGAAGGCGGCGAAGAAGGTTACAGGGACTGAGCGGTATGCATGCCTCGCATGAAGCGCCTGACGCTGGCTTGACAGAGCTGTCGCCTGGTGAAGCGAAGCTGGAGTTGTATGCGCAGGTTGTGAGGCCCCAAGAATTGGGTGTCAACCCGGTAGAGCTCGAGTGGAAGGTGATTTCATCAGCGGAGTTACATGGTGGAGACATTGATCAGGTCAAGTAGTGAAATCTGCAATAGCTGCCTGCTTGTCGAATCAACGTAACGATTTGGAGTTTCGACTGATCAAATGCTTCTCCGTCCATAATGCCCTGGACGTATGCGTCCCCGAGGAAACGATACTGTGGCATCATAGTTTGCTTTACTGACGGCTTGTGTTCTTCGTATTCTGATCGTGGTTCATCTGCGTTCTTGGATCCGCCCTTGTCATGGTCCATCACGCGCCTGAGCACGTACGGAACCTTGCCTCTAGGCATTAAGACTACCACGTCGGCCTTTCTAGCACCCCTTGGTGCCCACCCATGTAGTTCTTTCTCGTGCTGAAAAAGACTCGATTATAGGACACAACATTATGTGCCGCGGCGAACCCACCATCATCATGAAAATTGCCTTCCGCATTGTATGGAACGAGCTGATTCATTTGCCATTTCATGAAGCTAGAAAAGTCGTAACTTATATCTTGGGAACGCGGAAAGTGTCCATACGGGATCCATATTCGAGTAGGTTTCCGCACATAGCTCGCCAAAACGAAGCTGACTTTGATTGGTAGATCGCACTAGGACGATGGATGTCTGCGATACCGTAGTATTCGTCCATAGGTGTAGCGGTGTAGTCGTTATCACCGGTAGAGGAAGCATTCATTCTTTCTTCATCATTGCCGGCGGCCTCCGCATTCCCGCTGCCGCTGCGAAGCTGAGTAGTCTTCTCTCCCCCGGCGTCGGCCGACGCGGTATTAGTTTCACCCACTTCATGTCGTACGCCAGTATAATCATTGACAAGATTATATGCAAAGGACGGGGAGGGGATGTCCTGATTGTGTTTGTCTTCCTGGATGTTCATAATTTCGTCGACCACAGTAATCTGAGCAATTGCTGGGCCATTTCCAGCAAAGGTCATTCGGGGCAGAGTCCCTCGAGATGCACTGAAGTTTCCACTGAAAATTGTTCCCCACCAAATAAGGTACAAAATTGTGTGTAACTATGGATCTTATCTCTAGATTCCAGTTTGGTACGAACGATGATAACTCGAACTCGTTGACTGCGTTTCCAATAATACAGCTAAGAACATCCAGGCTCTGGTGGATCGCAATCGAGTTGATGATCATTTTTCTGTAAACTTCCGACACCGACAAGGCGTAGTTTGCTGCAAACGTTTTGCGAAAGCTTTGAACTGCGAGGCTCAGGATTCCGTAAACCTTATCTCGCAGATCATACGTCTTGCGCGCTCTTGAGAGTATGAGCAATTTGATGAAATTGAAACTGGATGGACTGCTATTGGACTCCCAGAGTGCACGGTGTGCGTACAAGCCTTGCAGAGGGATTTTCTCTGCGCCGTCAAAGTAGGTCAACGGGACGTTCTCATCGCAACAATGCTCCGTGTGATGGTGAATGTTGTCTAAGACATCGCGAAACAGGGTTTCTGGGTGTTTGGGCTTTCCGCACTGGAAGATGACGTCCTGGGCGAGGAAGTATTCCTGGATCGTCCAAGTCCTTTGAAACCAGGGAAGCGCAAAGAATTTGGCCACATAAGTACAAAGCAGGTCAGAGCTGGCATCGAAACCTTGGTAACTAGCAAAGTGCTTTTGCGAAAGACTATAATGGAGGTCTTTGTCGCTTCCTAGCATTGCAAGATATTCCATCACGATGTCGTTACCTTCCCACGCCTCCCCAAGGAAAGCAACTACACGCAGAGCCTTCGAGTAGATGCGATGCATCTGAGCAACCTGACTTTGGCGTTAACCCTGGTCACCTTGATTGATACACAAGGCGTCGGCCCATATGATGCGACCGCCGTCCGCTTCGCTGAGGCGCAAGTTTCCGAGTGCGCAATGAAGGCCAGTCGTGATGTTGACCTTATGCCCCTCGAGCCACACCGGGACCCTTTGCTTTGGACAACCCCATGCGTATGAGAGTGCCTCGAAGTTCAGCTCGTCGTCGAGTGAAACGACGCTGAAAGAGCATCGGATACGATCGTCGCCGCTGTCACTCACATCACGTTCACAGCCTGCTGCATGAATCGAGCTTGGTGACAGATGAAGAAGGCGGATCTGTCTGCGACTCTCGTCTAGCGGTGTGTAGATGTATGTTGTTTGCTGGGCCTCCATCCTTCAAGCTAGTGGTCCTATCAGTAATATGGCGATGTGTACTTGCTTCATATGTGCAGATGCGATCGAGCAGGCTGACCCAGCTGCGGCGGGGCAGTTGTAACCTTTCACCAAGCCGCGCTAGCCACTTTGATAGGCTCAGAATGCTTTTGAGCTTCAACCACTTGCTAGCTGAGGACGCAGAGGCGTTGGAGTAGACGGGCTTTGTGTTCACTTTTCATAATGGGTGTCCTTATACGGCGCTCTACGATTTGGGTAGCAGTGTGCCGGGGTTGCTGTATAAACTGGTCAGTGTTGTGCATGGAGCGTGGGCTTCTGCAGACGAGCCTCGCCGTGGGCAGGTTTCCTCCATACCATGTTCATTGTGTATGCGCAACGACTGTTGTGCTTCCAAGGTACCTTCGATGACCTGAAGCATGAGCTAAGCATGACGTACTGAGTCGCCGTTCATTAGATCTGACTCCAATGCGAAAGGACAATGAGGCGCTATGAGCCTGGCACGGCGAGGTCGCGAGGGACCCAGAGACTGCCGCGTTTGGCCAACTCACGTGTGAAATGGGCGCGAAGGCTGTCGTGTGCCTCCCCTGTCCTCTTCTTATATCTTCCTCACTCGCACCCAAAGTGCTTAACTTGCATCCACACCCCCTCACCCTCACATCATCACTCGATCATCAACCACAGACAAGTTCCACGCTATCTGACGATGCCACGCTCAATGCCACGCTCAATTCACACGGCCGTGGTTCCTCGCCTCCCTACCATGGCAGACTTCGACGCACTCATGTCCGCCATCAAAGACCAAGGCATATGGCGCGGCCCCAATCCATCTCTCTTCATCTGGACACTCCTAGTACACGCCGAGCTTGAAGGCGGATCCTTAGGTATGGCTTCGCAAGCGTTCACGGAAGGCTTGCACGAGCTCACCGACAACATCAAGAACATCCAGGAGTACTACGACGTGTTCTTGCCCGAGTCCTTCTCGCCAATTCACACCAAGCCTCTTGGCCAGATTCTTGCTACGTGCGGCGAGAATACAGCAACTCAGATCATCGCTGCCATCCTGACCGATCCGGGATATCCACCTCGTCCGCTGAGACGCTGGGATGCGGAGGACTATGTGGAGGGTCTGTGGTCGTATGCTGGTTGCATCAAGACAGCCGAGTCATGTTTGATCTGCCTGAAAAGTCTCGGCAACGATGCAGGTGCTCCAGTGGGAGTCGATCATGTACGTAGGGTGACGCCGTGCGGTCACGTCTTCGGACATGACTGCTTGGTCGACTCCCTGGCAGAGACAAACAATCTCTGCCTGGCGTGTCATGTAACGTTGGCGGTGTGAGCAGCGTTCTGTCGCTAGAATATTGAGTGGTACTGTCAAGTTATTGTTGGCGATGGTGAACTTTGTTCAGAGTATTTGTGTGATGGATTTGTGGTCTCGAAGAAGAGAGGCACACGGGCCGGGGGATACGGCGGAGCCACGCTAACCACCTATTTTAGCATAGTGCACATTACGTCATGGCCATATCACAAGTTTGTCTCAATTCGTCCTCGTTCATCACAACACTCTTGACCATGACAACGCGGTCTGATCTCACTTCGGCACTTCGTTTAATCATACATGCATCTACCACCCAATTTCTACTCTCCGCCGCTCCCCACCGGTCTCGGATACTTCTTCCACAAATCCAAAAATTCCTTGCGATCTTTCGAATGCACGAACTCAATCTCCAGCCTCGTATACCCGTGCCGATTAAGATGCCCTTGTCTTGAAGCTGAACTACTCCTCCCACTGAATATGAATTGCGCAGTCCCGGCCGACGCCGTCAATGAACCCGTCGAATCATTCGTTCCCGAGCGCGTAATACCTGGTATCTCCATCGAATCCTTCCTTCCTTGACTGATCGGGCTCTTGGGTGCTGAAGCTTGCGAAGATTTGCGCCGTCGAAACAACCTGTCCGAAGTCGACTTTGCTGAGTCTTTGCAGAACTCTAGAGTCAGCTTGTCGCTGGTTTTGGTGTATGTGGAATCCTTCAACACCTCGAATGCGTAATGCGGCTCTTCGACCCAGTGCCCCTTTTGTTCCATGTGGCTGGTATAGAACAGTAACACGAGGACTGGCGCGTTCACCGGGCCATGTGGCTCCAAATGCATCTCCGAACGATGCCATAGCCGCAAGTTCTTGTTTAGACATTCTCGTTGCTTGTCCGATGAGATGGTCTTGATGGTTTTGTCGAACAGTAATTCCGCAGGATGCATGCCGTTGTTCGTGTAAAGCAGAGTCTGGAATTTTTCCGCGGCCTTAGCATCCGTGAAACGGTAGTTGACGTCGATCCATTGCTTGTCCAACCGACCGAACGAACCTCGTGGGAAGTCCATACAAATGTCGGGACCAATCGTCGTTGTCAGAGGAATCGAAGGCCCCAGCGTGGAGAAATCCTGCTTTATCCATGGTCGAGTCTTTCCATCTGTCTCCGACCTGTACACTGCGCGCAGTGACATGCCTCCATCTTCTCTGCGTCGCCAATGCAGATCGCACTTTTGGATTTGGCTCGGAGGTAGACTCTGTCTCTTGTCGCCGGTGCGTGGTGCCGGTTTACGCTCGACCCACACATTATGACAAAGTTTGTTCCAATCTAAAGCGCCGTCTCCAATATTGAGTGTGTTGAGCGACGCATGAGAGAAGACAGTGCGGAGAGTGTATGGTAGGGCATCATCTGGAGTCGTTTCCGCTGTGTGGATACCCAAGGCGGACGTTGGCGACAGTCGACCGTCCGAAGTGACGCTAGAAAATGAAGACCGTGGTAGTGAAGGGGCGGGCGACTGTACCCAATCACTCGAATTGAAGAACTTTTGCTCAATCTGTGGGCTTGTTAACGGCGAGGCTTTTGGCGATGGCGTATTGGAGTCCTGTCTTATGGTTGCCTCCGACCGACTCAACTCAGCGTCAGCGAAGTACGAATCATCGGAGCCGATAGTGTTGACACGGCCTCGTGGATATGTATGGGGAGCGGGAGGCATTTCTCGCACTTGTTGTTTCATGGCATCGCTGGGAGCCAGATGCGACCGCTTTTCGATTGCAGACCGTTTTGCGCGATTCTCCTCGAATGTTAGCGCATCTTCTACCTCGCAACGCAGCCGATATAGCATCGCTGCAGTGTGGTCGTCACTGCTAGGTAGTGTTACTGGCGTTTTGCCACCCAGATGAGGCGCTCGTACAAGAACATGATCATCGTCTATGTGGTCGTGTTCTGACTTGAGCCATCGATTGAGGATCTCCCAGTCTTTGTACAAAGGATGCGCGTCCTCTGGAGCGGGTAGAGCAAGAGGAGGTGAGGATTGTGGTGCATTGTTCAAGGCCCCTGAAGCGTACCATTGCCCTGCAAGGCTGTGACTGCGATGGCGAGGTTCGAGCAGAAGACGCTGCTCGCGTCTCGAAGTCTCGAGATTTAGACGACTGAAATGCGTTAGTGGACGGCCTCAAAATGCTGCAAGACGACCCACAGTTGCAGAAACTGGAGGCACAGGTTCAATGCTTGGTACTGCCCCGTAATCTGTTTCCGTAGGATGTCGAGCTCCTTCTCTTTGCCGATGAACTTTACCGTCCAAACGACCTTTCCAAAGCTCCTCGGCTGGCCGACCAATTTATCAACGTAGGGTTTTAAGCTTTCTTCGCACTTGTACAAGACCTGCTTAAAGTCTTCCACCGAGAACATCTCCTCCTGTCCAAACTCCTTCATCAACTTGTCCAGTTCGAGAAGACATCGCGCAAATGTTTGGAATTCGCGCCAAAGCGATTCGACTTGGGTTTCGGAGTTCTCGTTCGCGTCTGGGCACTAGTGAGCATGGTCTTTATCGCACCTGGAAGCGATCTGCGGTACGGTGGGTGAGGAGTGACATACCTTTGAACGCGATGTACACGCGTGTCGTTATTTCCACCAACTTGATAACATCGGACGGACTGAAGCCGAACCCTGACATAGCAGCGTGTCTGCCCCGCGCTCAAGCGCAGTCCAGGTCGTGGAACGTTTTACCATGCGATGTCACAACTGCTCGCAAACGACAAGGAGCACTGTCCCATGAGCACGCGGCTCCCAGCAGAAGAAGAAGAGATGTAGGAGATGTCGTCTAAGCCCACCTCCCAATAATCGGGACCTTAGCTTGGGTCATGCAGGGCAATCCTGAAGGCAGCCCGCTGTCGTGGGCGGGGGCTCAGCACATTGCCTGATGCATGTTCGAACAAGGCACGCGCTTCGCACTCAAGCACATCGGTACCGACTGCACGTCTGGACACGTCTGAACTTATCAAGGGGTGGCAGAATGCTCGTATTGGGACTTGTGGCGGTGCGTCAGGGTATGGCTGAAATTGGTAAGGCGGCTTCTGACGATGCAATGAGATCGTCAAAAGCCACCACGTGGGGGAGCGAACGGTCACCACCACCTCCCACACATTGTCCCAAATATGGGCAGAACTCTCGTGGCTGCAGCTACCAAGTCTCACGCTATGACTCTTCAAGCTTCTATGAGCCTTTCCCAAGCTCTTCGAATGAATTTGAACCGCAGCGTACCTGCGTCTGTAAGCTTCTCGTCGCCCAAGTAGATGTTGGCAGACAAAATACCGCAAACCAACATCAGGCAACGCCGTCAAACAGTCACCGAGAGATCAGAAGGGCACCGAGTAAGGCTTCGACGCGCCTTCTCTGCGTCAAGATGCGCCACATGCGCACTCCCTTGCGCCAGAATCAGCGGATACATACGAGCACCACGAAGCGCGGAGAAGGGCACCAGACCCGATGCGCCTTAGATTGTTCACCGGTATGCCATTTCAATTCAGGCTGTGCACTAGAAATGCCAGAGCCTCGTTAGAGTGGTGGAGGCTGGTGCACCGCACCTTCGCGATATCAAGCTACAAGTCCCGACGATGAGCTCGCGCAACACCGTATGCAACCTGCCGACACGTCAATTACTGCTGTAACACTACGACGCGTGTTTGCGCACCATCGCACTCTGTGCTATCAGCCCTACCCAGCGCCATGGGTCTCCGGAAGTGGGTTTCGCGTCCGCTTAAGGGCCGCATCGGCGTCGAAAACTTAGTCGTCGGAGGTGATGGCGTCCCGGTACGTGGGAAAGATGTTTCTTCTCTCGAGTCCTTCACGGCTGACTGGACCACAGGAAGCGCGACGAAGAAGATGGACACTCCAAACCATCGATCAATCACCATTCCAGATCTGGGTCGTTGTAGTCGCGGGCATCGGCTTCTTAACGGACGCCTTTGGTTTATTCGCACTGAATGTAGTGACTCCGATGGTGAGAACTTTCCTTGCAATTATGTCCACAGACAAGCACTGATGGTCGCATTCTAGCTGGGCTATGTGTACTGGCCAAGTGACAATCCCAACGTCGTACCCTCTGTGCCACCTTCTATCAAGACTGCTATGATGTGCTCTACTCTCGCAGGCACTATGATTGGTCAGGTAAGAATGCTCTGTGCATGCCGTGAAGCGTACACTGACTCCACTCTCACGGGTTAGGTAGGATTTGGCTTCGCAGCCGACATTCTAGGAAGGCGAAAGATGTACGGACTCGAACTTGTCATCATAATCATTGGCACGATGCTCCTACTCATGAGTTCGAATGGAGAGAGAAATAGTATGGCGGTTGGCGGTTGGCTGATCACGTGGCGGGCTATCATGGGTGTGTACACCTGCGACTGAAGACAGATGAACGGCTACTAAATGACAGCAGGGATTGGCATAGGAGCGGACTATCCGCTCAGCGCTGTAAGTACATGAAGATTTCAATGCAGGCAAAAATGCTAATGCCATCCAGGTCATCACCGCGGAGTTTGCGCCTCGCAAATACCGCGCACGCATGTTAAGTTGGGTATTCTTCGCCCAACCCGTCGGCCAACTCCTCGCAAACGTGCTTTCACTCGCAGCAGTCCAAGGATACAAGCCCTGGATCGAGAAGGAGTTGCACTACTGCAAGCCCGACAATGACGAATGTTTCCGTGCCATCGACCGACTTTGGAGACTCGTAGTCGGCATTGGTATCATCCCAGCTGTGATTGCCCTAGTCTTTCGCTTTACGATCCCAGAATCTCCTCGATACACACTCGACATCCTTCAAAACACGCAAGGAACGCTCGAAGACACAGCCAAGTACTACGGTGCGCCAGAGTTACATCCAGAGCACGGAAATGTCGAGATGATGCCCACGCCACCCGAGATCCACATTTCACGACGAACTTCGACATGTTCTGAGATCGCGCCGGATGAAGATGTCGTTAGTGACAGCGAGTCTGAGGGGAGGCCGAGCGATGCACATCTTAACCGCCATTCGCTGCCGGAACCACCGCTTCCTCCCGGCGACCCAAATTTTGTACCGCCTCTCGCTTCAATTGCAGATGCGAAGAAGTTTTTCATCGAGGAGGGCAATTGGCAGTATCTCCTTGGGACATCCCTCGCTTGGCTATTCCTTGACTTCGCATGTGCGTTCCCTCGTCCTTTTTTTCCCTAACGAACATATACTTACGACGCCCACAGTCTATGGCCTCGGTCTCTCATCCCCCCAAATCGTCAGCCACATCTGGTCTGAGCCCAACACCGAACTCCAAGACCCCACGAAACCCCGCTTCCCGCCCGTCTACAACACTCTGCGCGACAACAGCCTGCACACGCTGGTCATGGTGTCCATCGGAACAATTACTGGTGGCCTTCTCATGATCAAAATCGTGAAGCACGTATCGCCCAAGGTCATTCAATTCTGGGGCTTTTTAGCGCTCTTCGTGCTCTTCATGGTGACCGGTAGTGCGTGGACGGCGTTGCTGAAGCCTGGTGCGCGCTCGGGATTGATTGTGTTGTATGTGTTGAGTCACATTGCGTTCAATCTAGGCCCAAACGTGACTACTTTCATCGTAAGCGACTCCACCTCCCCTCCTCTCCTTCCAACCACACCCGCATCATCTAACACGTCTCTAGATTCCAGCCGAAATCTTCCCCACGCGCTACCGCTGCACATGCCACGGTATCGCCGCCGCCTCCGGCAAACTCGGGTCCTGGCTCGTACAAATCTTCCTCGCATACTACGCGCAAGGCGAGTACGACTGGGAGAAGCGCTACTTCGGCCGCGTGCTGCAGATTATGAGCGCGTTCATGGTAGCCGGCGCGATAACGACGTATTGGCTTGTGCCGGAGACGCGGGATCACGATAATAAAAGTCGCACGTTGGAGGTACTGGCGTGTGGGAAGAAGGTGATTGATGAGTTGAATCGGAAGCGGAGGGAGGAAGATCAGAATGAGGGGTAAGGATGGAGTAGGATATTTATCTACGTCGGCATGACGTGAGCGATGTCCTACAATGCCTGCATTGTGATGTGTGATCGAGGAACTCTTCACAGCCATTCGATTTCTCAGGGACCTTGCCGTTCAGTCGCACGAGGACATGGGGCTGACGTCCGTGGTGAGGATCTTTAGGCCCACGGGTAGTTCATTATCTACGAGCGCGATAATGAGGATCTGTAGCCGTAGCTGTTATCGTTGACGACTGAGGTGGAAGTCAAGGCCGGGAGTGAGGTGACTGTGTCGGCGAAAGATGGTTGAGCATTTCGAAAATGATGGCCTCGGCTTGACAGGCCATATTCGTTGCATTCAATGCTCAATATTAGCTACGTAGATCTGATGATGAAGGTGGTACAACTTCGTCATCAGGATTGCTTGTACCAAATAATTCGGGATCAGGTTCTGGTTGATGCTCGATCTTCAGCCTCGAGATCAGGTGGTGATGTACCTGCCAGGTCTCTATTTGCACGTGTATATCTTCCAAGACGGCTGTTCGGCCCATAGCTTCGGCTTCAAACTCATCGTCCTTGATCCATGGTCCATGATCGACGTCGGCTTTCTTAATCAGCCCAATCCGATCATTTCTGAGGTCGGAACTCTCTTCTTTGAATTCGCTCAGCTGGATGGTGATGGTGATTACGTCCGACGCCTCGCGCCCGCGACGGTAAAGACCGACCTCGAGGTATGCGGGTGTTCTTGGGTAGTGGTACTGCTCAAGCACTAATCCACCGTCGTCACCCGTCCAGTACTTTGACACCACTACAAATCGATAATACTTCGTGGGTACCTTCAACTCCACCCGCACAGTTCTGTGAAACTTGTCGGCTCTCTCAAGACCGTGCTGATGACGGGTTATCCAGACGTGATTGTCGATCCATACGGATCGCTCTTCAAGCTTGGGGATGGTGTGACAATCCATCAAGAAGCTGTAGACGGATGGTATAATCTCTGCTCTTCGGAACCGGCCTGGCGTCCATTCCTCGAGTAGTATACCAATCAGCGAACCCGGTCTTTCAACATGAACGCAAGGCAATACGCCAATCAGCCGACGATCGTCTATGTAACCCCAACGTCCAAGGCTCAATTTCGGGCAGTCCGAAATACTCCCAAGAAGCAAACTCATCCGGAGAGCGCCGTTCAACTCTCCAGTGTGGGAAGCTAGAGCATGAGTACTATGGAAGAGTATTTTTCCGACATCTGCAAATCGTGCTGGACTATCTGCAAACATGCCATGTGCGTGCCACGGAAGAAAGTAATTCTCATCTTCATAATCGTCGCTTATGCCGCCATATCTTTTCGAATTAGGCATGCGCTCCAGGGTTTCTTCGATAGGGTCAGGCGCGAAGTCCCAAACAAATAGCGTCTGATCGTTAGACTTCTGCAAAATCATTTCTTGCAGCCTCATGAATGCCAGGCTGCCTTCACCGTATTGCATAGTCAAGGTGACTTCAAATATACCCAGCAGCGAGTATGCCACATCCTCAATGCGGGTTGCCTGCCGATGAGCCGCCCAAGACATCCTTTGCGCAACGCTCTTGATGTACATCGTTTCGGGATGTTCTAAGGTCTCAGCGTCAATGTTGCTCCGTGATGAGATGAGTTCGGTCAGGTCTGCTTTTGTGCCAAGTGATTTCCAGTGTCTATCATAAAAATGTACCACTCTCGGTGCAACGAGCTCCTGTAGAGTCCATGCACGGTCCCACCACCGACTGCGTGCTATCCTTCTTTCTGTCTGTCCCTTGACATCCACGAGGTACGCGTAGCACGTGACCGATCGCTGATACCAACGGAACATCGAGTTGATGGCCTCGGAAAGCTCCACGCTATTCGTTTTATCGATACAGCACGTATCAATCCAAGCCCAACGTAGTCCATCATCGGACGCTTGTTTACAGGTGTACAAGATCTTTTTGGCGCCAGGCAGTCGGCGCCATTTGTCTTCGTGGAGCCTCGATGCAGGCTCTGTTATTGCTGCGAAAGTGACTTCCTCGTCATCTCGAAGCCAGGTATGGGATAAAATCGCGTAAGGTGGAATTGAGTCTCCGTAGAATGTGTGCAGTGTGCAGTCTCGAACGTTGAGAAGACGCATGGCGCCTCGCGTCGTAAGAAAGACTCAATATGCCGATCGCGTAAGCTTGTACCGATTGTTTCGAGTGCCTTCGAGATCGAGCTTCAAAGTACCATCTATGACGATGGTTCGAGGTCGTTCCCTATCGCACGAGGCTGGGGGTGGGGCAACGTGGATTAGACGCGGCTCGAGAGGAAGCGTACCCCTTTTATCTCATGCAGTAGCGCTGACAGGATAAAAGTGTTAGGGTCCAAGAGACTAACATGTGGGTTTTGTCAGCGCTCAAGATGCGTATCTCAATCAACAAGAAAACTAAAGGTCGTGATGAAAACAATCGCGAGGAAGCGGCGTAGGCTGAAACTGCGCCTTGCAACCCCACCAAGTCAGCCCTGATCGAGTACAAGCCCAACAGCTTTTTGGTCAGCTCTGCATATGACTCTACCTCCCGTCTGTCTCATGTTTTCATCTCTCAGGATAGAAAATCGCAATAAGAAAGGCTAAAAACTGGATGCTCTACAGCGCCAAATCGAACTCACGCTCCTGTGTAAAATATCTCCAGCAAAATAATCAACCTGCTGGCCCCATTTGTTGCCAGGCGCAGAATTCCTACGCCATACAGATTGACTTTAAAGAGAGAAGGATATACCCCATTTGTTGCATTGCGTAATGATAATATGAACCGTTTGTAGCATATGTACGTAACAAACAACGGAGATGTGTTGTTTCTATGAGACAGCGTGAAGATGATGCTGCGCAGGGTGAACTTGCTAACTACGGTGGCTAGGCACCATCACGAAACGAATTGTGACAACCAAATTGCACCAGGCGGAATTAGCAAGAGAGGTGACTTGCTGGGGTCAAACAGTTGACGTACTCCTTACCGATCCGCCATGACCCGAATAGCAGAACTCATGCAACCGAACCACAGCAGTCTGCACTTCCAAAGCAACCCTGTCAAAACCGCGCCTAACAGCCCATGCTCAACATCATCCATCCCAATTCCTCCACACCCACTCCATCAAGAAAACAAGTTAACCTTAACATCATCCACCCCCACAACCGCCAAAGTATCCAGCACCAATCCCACAAGCCCCCTCCCCAAAACCTCCATCTCCACCGCCCAAACCCCACGAAAATATTTCCCAAACTCCACCTTCTTCATATCTTCCAGCAACGGCACCAGCGGCACAGTCACGTACGGAAAGTCGTTTATGCCTAGGACATTGCCCGCTTTATCTTTCGCTGTGAATCGGATCGTAAGAGACACGCGTGAAGATGCTTTGGATATGCCACTTCTGATCACGGCGCCGACGTATCTGCGTTTGAATATTAGTAATACATATGCTACACATCGAGACGACATACAGCTCCAGCAAATCAAATTTCCTGTACCCGGTGCCCGCGACCGAGAAACTGGCCGGCTGATCCAACACCTCCGGCGACAACTTTACTACGGCACCGAGCAGGCGTGAGCGGAACCCAGTCGCAATGACCTTGTCGGGCGAGTGTGCTGTGAAGCCTGAGATAAGGCCGTCGAGATTGACGCCGTTGAAGGATTGGAATGCCAGGCCTTCGGAGGAAGTGACTGGAGTTAGACTGGAGTTAGGGCGGTGGGTTCGAGGGTGGGGATGAGGTCGAACTGGTATTGCGTTAGTAAGGGAGAGAGGAGGACAAAGGGTAAGAGGGGGAGAGGAAAGTGAGAAAGAGGGCAAAGGGAGGAGGAAAACCGGACTTTGATGGTGCGTTGGATCGGGTTGGTTCGTGGGAGGAGGGATGAGGCGGAGGCGACGGCGAGGAGAACGAATGTGGGAAGTAGATGCATGATGGGTGTGAGTTCAATGGCGTTGGTGCGAAGTAAGAGCTGAAAAGTCAGTCTGTGGACAATGTGCTGGATGCTCAATACTCGACGAGCTATCAACTTCTTATACTTCGTAACGGGACGTCTTTCGCACATGTCCAAATCATCTCCCTATCGAAATCCTTGAGTCCGCGCCCACAGTCGCACGACATCGATCGAGGTTCTCTGTTGTAGCCTCAAGATCAAAGCATCTAAAAGTGCGGTGGGTGGCGCATGTATCGGCTTCTACTAATGAGGTGACTACTACATGGCGGCTGGACCTCAGTTGCGTCACTTGCTGTAGTGCCGACCATGTCCGCACCTCAGCTGCTCACGACTTTTTTTGTTCGCGTGGTGACACACCCCCGCCACGTCGCACGCGTCCACCATCTCGTGGCGCGTACTACATTGAAGGCGTACTCTTGGAGCTGCTAATAGAAATTTAAGATTGTAGCGAGTGCACGCTTTCATGAAGGTATGCTGTGAGATCCGTTCATCGACTCAAAGAGACCTGGGAGTTATAGTTGGTCATTTAGCGATGCCAGATCCTCTCTAGTATTCAGTATGTCTACTGCTCACCTTGCGCCCGGCATCTGTGCTCTTTTTCTATCATCATAGAATAGTACGAACTAGACTGGCGTTGTGTCACTGTTGGCGCGGGCTGCGAGAAATCCGAAAGCGAAACGTCTGTGCTGCTATCTGTAAGGCTTTCGAGTGCTGTATAAAACATCCGTAGCCTGTCTACCATGAGCGTCAAACACATCGCAGATTTCCAAACATCAGTTGTTCCTGTAGGCATTCAATCATTGACCGCAGGAGACTGTCTCATCGTATGCAACATGCAGCTCTTCATCACCCTCACTCTTCTCACTCATGCACTAGCATCATCTGCCTCAACCCTTCAGTACAGAACAAACGTAGTACAGCGTGTCATCAGCGTAAGTCCCATCACCTTACCGCAAGCCTCGCCAGCAGCTAAGCAGTAATCAGTTCGAAGAGCTCAAGCCCGACCCACTCACAGCCTTCACCCGTGTCAACACCTCACAAGGCCTAACCTTCCAGTCCGTCGCCGTAGCCAACCTCGCCAACGCAGTTTTAGGCGTCGCCCCGAGCTCTGGCGCCAACGTCGGCGCCATCGGTATCCGCGCGCAGCTACTCGATGCAGCCACAGGGTTGTCAGATATAAAGACGGCCAACTTCTCCGTCGCGGGCGCAGGTGGGTTCCAATCGCTCGATCTCGTTGAGCTGTACGTTGGCGCTGTGGTTGGATTGGCCAATTCGTTGGTTGCTGTGCGCGTGCCTGTCACTGTGCGCTTCACGGCGAAGGATGCGTATGGTAGTGTGAGGGGCACAAAGGACTTTGAGTACAAGACTGGGGTGTTTCCGTTCTTGCAGAAATTGCAGAAAGTGTCGTTTGAGAACGACGTTGGTTTTCGGGGCGCTTACACTATCGAAATTGAATTGGTAGGGGAGGATCTCGAGGATTTGGTGGTTGGGCTGGTGGCGTTTTTGGGGATAGATGACATCAAGGTCAATTTGTATCGTTGATGGTTGGGTTGATTGAGAGGTGGTGTGGAAAGGCGGGGAGGAGCTCGTGGAAGTGTAGACTAGCTTGCGGTAGTAGGGATTTTGTCAGTCTTTACAGCAAAATGAGATCGTTTCCGAAATTCGACGAGTACCTCAGTGCTCCGTAGTAAGAGACCAAGCCTTCTAGATATGCTGCTTAGCCCGCACAGATCACATTCACTACCTGAGTCGTCAAGTACCAAAGTCCGTGTCCGTCTAAACTGCTCATTTCCCAAAATAGCAAACACCACGCGCGGCTTCTTCCCTAGAATTCCACCCTAACCCTCACCCACAAACCCCGCACCATCATCCAGAGCTAACGAGAGATCCTGATGCCCCAACGCCAGCGTCACATCATACGGCGTCTCGCGTTCATTGTCCACACGGAAAGCCTCTTCCGCACATCGCTAGCGCGCAATATCAAGTCCCGCTCATACGCGCCCGTCCAGAAGCTCACGACCTAGCGTACTAGTCTTTTCAGTCACATTCTCGCTAGAGCAATCTGTTCAGCCGCAAACAATGCAACGACGAGTCCAGCTTTCTTCCAAACACCGTCTCTCATCCATACGCAACTCATCCTTTGCGCAGCCAAGCCAAACCACAATTCGAAACGCATCGGTTGTGTCGCACCGGCCATGTTCGCATCCCAGCTACTCCTTTGTTGCTTTTTTCCCACTAGTGTAGTAACACACATCGTCGTGGCTATGTCACTATCGGTGCTCTCCGAAATGTGTGACCCCCTCTACTTCTCGCACAATAGAAATGTCTAAAAACTAAGATACCTAATCAGCTGGCGTAGTTTATTCAACCACTATAATATGTATATAGCTAATTATGTCTCTCTAGAGTTCTTCTAGCTCCTTAATCTTGAAATAGTTCAAATAGTAGAGGGGGGATTACACATTCTAGAGACAATAATACTATACAACTACTTAACGAAAACTTCTCATCTCACCAACACGCACAACGAAATGCCGCAAAAACCCCATCTCACCCCTCCCATTCACTCCTCTCCTCTCTCATACAACTCCACCTTAATATCATCCACCACAAGCGCAACAAGCTTATTAATCACCAACTCCACGATATTCCTCGCAACAAGCTCCACCTCCACCGTCACCACACCCTTAAACCCCTTGTCCTCCTCAAACGTCACTCTCTTCATACACTCCAGCGCCGGATTCACAGGACTAGTATCATACTCGTAGTCCTTCGTCCCCTTGATATCTCCCGCCGCATCTTTCGCCGTAAATCGCACGATGACGGGAAGACGTATTGAGCCTAGTTTGACGCCTGAGGCGAAGCCGGCGCCTACGTAGCTGTGACGAAGGATTAGTGTGAAGTACTAGGGTTGTATGCGTGAACGTACACTTCTACGAGATTGAAGGACGTGAATGGCGACTCGGCATACGCGACGGAGAAATTCGCCTTCTCGAACTCTGGCTTGAGGGTAGGCTTCTTTAATAGGTCTAGTAGCTGCGTGCGGAACGTGGTAGATGCGAAGTTATTGCCTGAATTTGGTTTCACGCCGACGGTCGCGGCGCCCGCGTTGATGTAGTTGAAGGACTGGAAGGAGAGGTCTTGGGAGATAGTCACGGCAGTGAGGGTCGTGGGGTCAGTGATGACGCGGTCGTCGAACTGGTGGGTGGTTAGATTGGGGGTGGGAATCTAATGGGGAAGGGGGGATGTGACTTGCGTTTATGATGCGCTGGATTGGGACGGCATCGGTTCTGGGGAGGAGGGAGGAGGCGGACGATGATAGGGCGAGGGTGAAGATGGTGAGGTTGGTAGTGAGTTGCATATTGCAGGCTTTAAGTACGGTTGCTACGAGGTTCCTAGGGTAGGATGAGATGATCGATAGGTTCAGATGCAGATGTAGATGCTGTTCAAAGCGAACTTGAAGTCTAAATTGTGACCGATCCTTAAGGTCTTATGGTGAGCGGCAGTGCTAGCCCGCCCTTCGACAAACGCAATGTATCCTACTTCCGGAACTCTTGCATGCCGCGTCGGCAGTGACACAAATTCCATCCAGGCCGTATCTTGTGTTGTCGGCGCGCGCCATGGCGGAGATCGTGTCACCACACTGCTTTCAAAGCCATGGCGATAGTGTACTAACGCACCGGCAACAAAGCCTTCGCTTGCAGTATTTCGCTACCATGCGGCTTCAACTCCTATGACGTAAAAGCTTTGCCAAACTCCTGTGGAAAGCATGGCGAGTGTGCTACCACGTCGTAGACAAAACCATGACGATGCGTGTCACCACACTGGTGGAAAGCAAGTAACAACGACGAGCAGCTGAGATGGGGACATAGTCGGGTTACATATGTGTCAAAGCCACGAGTAACAAATGAATGCCAGAACTCGCGACAGACGGGCGTCCATTTTGAGATCAGACGGGGCGACTGACGTAGAATGCAAGACATCTATTAATGCAGAGCTGGCGACCTGACATTAACGAATGGAAGAACATCACCAATATTTTGAATGATTGGATTTCGAATAAGGTACAGAGCCTAACAGCTCCGTTGAACGCAAGTAAATGCCATAATTCGAATCAAAAGTTGTGTACATACACTTCCTCGTCCCTCGCCTCCTTCCCCTATCCTCCCTCATACCCATTTTACGTAAACGCC
>Ga0265797_10002191_pt1 | contig 33261 bp, 29 predicted proteins | sample P2T30metagenome_FD_192433 | JGI IMG/M metagenome (GOLD analysis project Ga0265797, IMG submission 192433) | Plant litter microbial communities from East Loma Ridge, Irvine, California - P2 T30 | ecosystem: Environmental > Terrestrial > Plant litter > Unclassified | place: USA: California... | reverse complement strand
CACACCCTGTCCACCCTTGCCCAGGTCTACCATAGGCTCGCCATAAGCGTCATCTTTGCCAACAACACACCACTCCCATCCACGTCTTTCAGGCTGTACACCCAGCATGTCCAGCATTCTTGCGGCGCTCGTGGGAATGAAGGCCTGTAGCATGATGCCCACGAGGCGCAGCGTCTCAGCATTGAGATAGACGATGCGATCGATCTCCGCTTCCATTTCTTCTGGGCTCTCTCCACGCTTCGCAGCGTCGTGTAGCTCCTGACCGGTAGTGTCGGCCATTACGGATCGAAGCTTCGTGGCAAGCGTCCAGGGCGATGTCTGCTGTAAGAAGCCATTGGCATTGTACACTGCATGCATAGTCGTTTGCAACGCGAGGTTGGGGTGGAGGTTGACCATGTGCGCCTCGACCTGCGCTGGCAAGGCCTTCAATCGTCCATAGATGCGGCGGTTCTCGTCGCCGCTTTCCTGGGAGACCGCAGGGTACTGGCCATCTTCCAGGTCAGGGTGAGAGTATCGCTTGATAGCACGGGGTACGTCCCAGTTCTTGGCTCGCATGATACGACTGACAAGGTTGCCGAGACCGCCATGAAGACCCTTCTTGTACTTTTCGATGATGAAGCTGTTGTCGTAGTCGGCATCATTTGAGATGCCACCCTCTTGCACGAGATACCAACGCATGGCGTCAATGCCAAAGCGTTCAAGCGCAAAGAAAGGGTTCACAACATTGCCTGTTGACTTGGCCATCTTCTGCCGACCCAGAGTCCAGTGAGCATGTGTAAGAATCTGTTTTGGCATCGGAAGATCGAGCGCCATAAGGAATGCAGGCCAGTAGATGCAGTGGAAGCGGACAATGTCTTTGCCAATGACCTGAACGTCGGGAGGAAATCCTGTGGTGGACTCTTGTCCTGGAGTGAAAGGGTAGCCGACAGCAGTAGCGTAGTTCATGAGAGCGTCGAGCCAGACGTAGATTGTTTGGGATTCGTCTGTCGGTACGCGGATACCCCATTGCAAGCGACTAGCAGGACGAGACACAGAGAGATCCTCGAGGTTGGTAGAGACCTGCCTAATGACATCCTCCATTCGCGCTCGAGGTACGATCCAATCAGGGTTCTCCTCGTACCACTTCAGCAATCGATCCTTGAATGCTGATAGCTTGAAGTGCCAGTTGCGCTCACTTGTCCATTCCACCTCTTTGCCAGTCTCTATGCTCTGCATCACCTTTTTGCCAGTCGGAGGATCAACGATCAATTGAACCTGACTCTCAGGGTAAAAAGTCTCGTCTGACACGCTGTACCAGCCCTCGTGCTTGCTCTCGTACAAGTATCCTTTCTCTTGCAATATCTGCCATGCGTACTCTACGCCCTCGTTGTGTTGCTTGTCGGTGGTCCGAATGAAGATATCGTTGCTAACGTCTATGCTCGCGGCGAGATCTTTGAACACCTCGGCACCCTTGTCGCAGAATGTTTTCGGATCCGTCTCTGCTTTCGCAGCAGCCTGCTGGATCTTCATGCCATGCTCGTCTGTGCCTGTAAGCAGTATCGCTTTCCTGCCCTTGACCTCTTGCCAACGCTTAAGCACATCCGTGAGGAGCATCGTGTACATGTGGCCGACATGAGGCGCGGCATTGACATAGAAGATGGGCGTTGTCGCATAGTATGGTTTTGTTTCATTGGGGTTTGTCGCCGTGGTTGCGAGACTCCTGCGGTAGGAGGGAGATCGTGGTAATGACTGCGAGCTTCGACAGCTTTGGCAGACCCATTGCGGCCGCCATCGTCGCGCGATGAGTGACTGCAGGGGATTGAGAGCAGCCACTGCGCTCGATGCTGCGGTGCGCATCTTTCAATGTTGTCCGATCCCAATGGATGGTCAGTACGGCGTCGCACGCGTTGCAGGCAAGCAAGATCGACCCCAGAAGTTCGCTCTTCTCCCAATTCCAGCCGAGGCTTCATGTTGCTTCTTTCACTCAACCGCATCCCTCGATCCCTACAAGGCTACAACCAACATCACATCGGATGCATATACATTACTGAACCGCAGGAGCCATCAACTTGGCGAAGCTAACAGAAGTCTCGTCACATCCTCCATACACTCTTCCATCTAGTTCCAAGAGAAAGGCCTTGGAAATGCGGTCACTATCGGCACCAAGTCCGCCGCCAGTGGTTGATGCTAGCCACGCGAGCCTGTGACGTGAGTATTGCATGTCGTTATGTGCGGGCAGGTAGATCAATACGGGGTTTAGCATATATAAGGACTCGAGGCTACAGTATTGAGAGGGTATGCTGTTTTGCAGGCTTTTATCGTCCTGCCTTGACATTGTACGCTCAACTACCAGCCAACATGTCTTTCAAACACCACCTCACTCTCCATCCAGGCAGCACAAAACTACCAATACGCGACAGTACAGCCGACCACAGTCATCCAACAACTCTGCCACTAGCGAAAGAAACCAAGATCAAGCCCACAGGCGTCGACGGTGCTGACAATGCGTCTCTCTACTTCGTCGGCACAGCTACGACAATTCTCGAATACGAGGGTATTCGACTACTTTCGGACCCAAATTTTATTCATGCCGGCGATCACGTCCATCTCGGACCAGGCGTGACAGGAACGCGGATGACCAACCCAGCTGTGGACCTCGAAGAGCTGCCACGCATCGACGCAGTGCTACTGTCGCATTATCACGCGGATCACTTTGACGAGAAGGTCGAGAGCTCGCTTCGGAGAGATCTACCAATCGTCACGACGCCGCATGCCAAACACCACCTCCACGAGAACAAGTCTGATGACGAAAAGTTCACCGACGTGTACGATCTAGACTTCTTCGAATCATGCCTAGTTTCGGTTCCTCCAGAGAAGAGTGGTGCCGCTTCGAACTCTGAAACATCCAAAATCCCAGCAATTAAAGTCACAGGCATGCCAGGAAAACACGTTCCAGACGGCGCACTCTCCGTTGCCAACGACCTGCTAGCTGCTGTCCCTCCGACCAACGGCTGGATGGTCGAACTTGGCTACAAACCTGATGTGTCAGCTCCGGACTCTGCCTTCACAAACGGCTACCGCATTTACATCTCTGGAGACACGCTCATGGTCGATGATCTTAAGGAAATTCCAAAGCGCTATGCCGACCAGAAGATCGATCTGATGCTTGTGCACTTGGGCGGCACCACCATTCCAAGCCCAAAACTGCCACTTCTCATGGTTACGATGGACGCAAAGCAGGGAGTGCAGCTGATGCAGATGATCAATCCGGAAGTGACCATACCGATCCATTACGATGATTATGATGTCTTCCTCAGTCCGCTTTCGGATTTCAAGAAGGCAATCAACGATGCTGGTTGGCAAGATAAAGTTGTGTATTTGGAAAGGGGAGACCAGTACCGATTCTCGGTTGGGACGTAGAGGTTGTTGTATCAATCACAAGTCGAATGTAACGAGTAACAACTGCCAATGGCTTCACGCTTTCGAAGAGAAAGAGACAGGTTTTTGAAGTTTGGACGTTTTCGTGATTGTCGATGCTACGCTAGCATCTCCGCGCCGCTCAATGATTTCATGCCATAATCGTCCAACGCCCTGAACCTCAATGTGCTCCATCCAACATCTAAGAGGATTGAGCGACACGCTTGCCGCGGGCGTTCTTCTTGGGGGTGTCGACAATGGTGAGGCCTGTTTGTCTTTGTCAGCGATTGTTCTCGCGGTTGCCCGGTTCGTTGTCCAAGTCACAAGGTAAAGGGCTTCATACTGGGAGGAAGGGACTGCTTCAGCTTCTCGGCCTTGTCGCTGTCCTTGAGGACAAGGGTGTAGAGGTCGTTGCTGCCGCGGACCTTGAACTTGATCTGCTTGTCGGCGTTCTTCTTCACGCGCACAGCTGTAAAAACCGTTCAATCAGTCAAACGTTCACAATTGCACCTCCAATTCTCCAAATCGAAATCTTTCGTCCACGCATGTGTCCTCAGGAAACGCGCAAGACCAGTATTTCCACCTGAATTCCTGCTCTTTCTCCAATCTAGCATTCCTCCGGCTCTTGGGCGAAACGTACAGGAAGCATCCTTGCGGCGGCAGATCTCGATGAAGCTCTTGATGTCGGAGATTTCGCGGGGCATGTTGGCGGTATTGTTTGACTGGGTACGGTCTGGTTATACTGGGGGCTCTTCAATCCGTGTATATCTCGACGGGCCTCTTCAATTCGAGTGCGGCGGCGGCGGGAGTCCCCGTGGGACTAGCGCCAGATGAGGAAAGTGAAATCTTGGCGGGTCAAGCAAGGGAATGAGCAACTTTGTTTGAAGCTGGATAGCTCGAAAGTCGTTCAGTAACAGCCAGTTTTGTCTGTCGCAAGAACATTTGCTCGCCATGGCCACGCTCACAGAAACAGACTACACGCGCGCTTCGACTGATGTCGCTGAGAGCTTCGCGGATGCATACTACACTGCATTGAACGGCTCGCGCAACCAGCTGGCATCCTTCTACGTGCCGCCTGTCATCCAGCCCAGTGGTCGTGGATTGCCGCACATCAGCTACAATGGCGACGTGCTCAATGATGCGACCATCTTCGCGACGCGCTTCGAGAAGGACATGCCCTGGACGCACTTTGAGCCTCAGTCGTTGGACGTCCACGTCTTGAACCGCGCTTTGACTCCGGTGGAGGGCAAGAGCAAAAAAGAGCTGGAGTGGAACATGAGCTTAAGCGTGCAAGTCTCGGGCTATGTGCGGTTGTACGAGAGGAAGGATGGTCCGATGAGGGGTTTCAGCGATAGCTTTGTGCTTGTGCCGAACAAGGAGGAATTCGGCGCAAAGGGCAATGGCAAGTCGGGTCAAGGCAGGCAGTGGGTGATTCAAACTCAGAACATGAGGTTTGTCACGTGAGATTGCATGGTATTGGAAGAATCTGGTACTTCGAGCAAGGCGTTGGGTTCTGGTTTTGCGAGGTGTGCAAGGATGGGCCGGACTGGAAAATGGGGTTTCCACATACTGGAGTTCCCAGTCGATATGCATTGCAATCATGCTTTGATCATCAGACTTTACGGCATCTTGTCTACGAGAAACAGTGAAATGCGACTCTTAACGTTTTGCAACTTCACTTGTCCAGGCATGCTTGATAGCGTGTAATTTCGACTTCAGCGCCTCACTTACGCAAGCTGCAACCTCACTTGCCCCCAAAGTTCCCCGGGACCTTTCGAAAACCACATGCCATTTCCTTCTCAAATCTCCTGCTCGCAGACACGCACGTGCTTCTCACCACGAAGAGGTGGACACGGCGACATCCTCGAGAAAATACTTCAGCACAGTACCTTACGATCTGGTCAAGATCCGCGACTTTCTGTGCGACAGGCCCGTGCCAGTTGCTCAGCACACGTGACAGCCGTCACTTGCCTTCCGCATGAAAGCGCATACGCTAAGCCTTTCACCTGCCTACACCACGTATCCCAAAAGTTCCTTTGCTTCAGCATTTAATTTTCGGATCCTTTCTACCTTCGCACCAACTGGAAATATTCAGGCATATTACATTACGCCATGAAGATTCATAAGCCAGGCACAGACTGCGAACTCGAGCTCAGCATTTCTACTGGCGGTCACAAATGTCAAGAGTATGTTTTCCCAGACGCCGACGACGAACCTACCGCAGGCGTCTGCTTTATCTCTGTCCCCGACGGTGCCCCAATCACAATCCAAGGTACTTTCTCCGGCTCGGTTCTCGAGGGGCGCATCGATGTGCTAGCCGACGGCGCATTTGTTGCGAACCGCATCATCGAACATCCTGGCAGCAAACAAGGCGTCCTCAAGTGCTGGGAGAAGAGGAAGATCGAGGTGAAAACATTCCTGCATGTCCCGGACCTGGACAATCACAAGCAGAGGCTCCGTCCGAAAGTCGTGGAGGGCCGATTGGTCGCCACGCGGCTAAAGAACGAAGATCTTGCTAGGCATCTTCACGGCGGCGACACCGCGACGGGAATAGGTGTCGGATCTATCGCATTGGTGGTCTCGCTCAACCAGGATGTGTTTGACACCTACGGTACCGAAGACGAGGCCACCTACCCGAGCGTCAGTCTCAAAACTTGGCGCGGCCGAGTCAAAGATGTTGCAGACAGCGGCATAGAACCCGAGCTCGAGATGAACATGGAAGTCTTCCCCGACTCGGATCCTGTGAAGGACAAGAGAGCAACACTTTTCTGGCGAGACCTCAAGCAGCTCAGGCCCGGTTCTGAGCCGTGGGCATTCCTAATCTTCTACTACAGGACACAGGCTGCGATCGATGCGGCTGGATGTATACCATTGTCGGGAAGCAAAGCACTGCCAGCGGATGGAGGCTTGTTTATCAGAGCCAGTGAGCAGGAAATGGTGGCAACCCATGAGGTAACGAATACTTTGCATGTTGACCCCTTGACTTTGAAACTAACAATTGCAGATTTCTGATTCGCCATCATCCTCACCGCCACCAACTCACGAAAAGAAGAAGAAGATGGGTCTTGGGCAGGCTCTACGTCTTCCTGACAATCAATCTGCGAGCGACCCGACATCAAAGCACACCAGCCCCGTTAACGATCATCAACATCAGCCTCACGTTGTTGGAATGTTGGACCGAAAGCCAACTTCACAGACACAACAGCCAAACCTACAGGGATCTCAGGGTAGCGCTGTGCAAAGACTTGCTGCGCTCACAAACGAGAAGAAATCACAGGTGCGCGGCGACGCCATGCGCAATTTGAGTGAGCAGCAGCAGCAAATTTCGGCAACAAGAAAGGACCATCCGGTGCAGCAGAATACAAAGCAAGATATCGTGGGTCGCAGGGACTCGGTACAATTGGCCAATAATCAACAGCAACAAAACGCGGACGTGCTTCAGAATCACCACGTGAGCATGTCGCCGAGTGTCGAGAGCGAAAAGGCCGGTCTCTTCAAAGCTGCAAACGAAGCAACAGCAAGAGCAGAGAATGAGAAGAACGCCAGCAACAACATCAACCTCGATCTCGCTCCGCCGCTGACACATCCATTACTTTCCTCGAAACACGCCGATAATCTGTTCCAGATCCCTAAACCTCGTGTTTCCTTCTCGGAACCCTTGACTATTGGCTCCGTGAAGGACCTCAGTACATCGGGCAGCATCACCTACGATGCTCCTAGCAAACGTTCGATTGATGACCTGGCTTCCCCTTCCTTGCCGGCGGTCGGATCACGAACCCCAACCCCAACGGACAGGCCAGCACCGACCTCGAGCAAATCACCTACAGCCCAGCCGCCGACTAAACCATCCGACCCCGTCAACCCTGCCGTCCATCCTGTCCCCCGCAAACGTCCCGCATCCCAATTAGATTTGACCGCCCCTGTTCCCGCAAACCCATCAACCACCACATCCCCTTCCGCAGCAAAGCGTCTCAAGAGCGAGGAGATGCAGCAGCGCAAAGCCCGCCTCGAAGTCGAATTGAAAGCAAAGCGAGAGCGCAAAGCTGCGATCAAGAAAGCAAACGACGAGGAAGCATTGAATCGTCAGAAGCAGCAGCGACTCTGGGCAGAGGAAGATGCTAGGCGCCGCGAAGAAGAGGCCAAGCGTAGAGAGGCCGAGGAGAAAGCAAAACGCAGAGCGGCGGAGGAGGAAGAGGCACGCAAGGCTGAGGAAGCGTTTATGGCTGAGATGGAGGCTTTGAAGCGCGAAAACGAAATGGAGGACGAGGATCTTGAGAGCGAGATCGAGAAGGGTGAGAGGCAGCGGACGGAGTGGGAGGAACTTATGAGAGCGAGAGGCTGTAGTGAGAGAGACTGATTTGCGTGGCTGGAGGTACGGCCGAGACCTGGAAGCACGTTGATTCTAGTACATGTAGCTTGTCTTCCTGTATGTACATTATTGCAAATCGGCCAATTGCTCACTATTCTTGATATTTCAAGCCCATCATCCATTGGAACAGCACGGACACAAGGGGGAACCTTGTTCACCGTGTGTCACTGTGTGGACATGTCCAACACAGCCGCAGTAGGGATAAATGGCATCCGCTATGAAGGGTTTTGATTCCAAGCTTAGGGGTATCTCAATTCAACGTCTCGCAAGTAAAGGTGTCGCTACGGGGCTCAGACTCTGGGTGCACGCTTGTTCGCCTCGATCCTTGCGAGGAGTTCCTCCCTGGTTTCCTTCCCTGTACACTGCAGGTTTCTCTAAGATTGGTCGTCAGTACTGGTATGAGAAGCAAACCACAAAGCATTGCAGACATACGTTGTTGAGCCAAACTCTCATCTCTTCGTCCGTCCACTTCTGTGGGTCGCCTTTGGGATCTTGAAGTTGTGGGAACATATCTTGGCCCCAGATCGACCATGCTGCCGCTGCTGTGACGATACCGGCAAAGCCGAAGAAGAAGTTCTGGCGATCGTGTCAGCTTGAGTGTACCTCCTTGATATTTCTGGCGAACATACGCGAGAGGTCAAGGCACGATCGATGGGAGTGGGCATGGTGGCGATTAGGTTGTGAGGATCCTGGAGACGGCGTTGGTGATAGTTTCCGGTTGCAGTAGCTCAAAATGAATCGATTGTAGAATAGCGAAGTGTTTCTCAAAGGTAGCAATCGTGTCAAGCAAACATATATGTATATCTTAAATGGATTCCGGTTGCCTGTTGTGATGCGCCACCTCTCCTCTCCACTCCGTGTTAGCGGCGGAAGGCAGCCGGTTCTGGGGTGCAGATCATCCCTGGAAGCTCCAAACGAACAAGGACATCTGGCATGTGACGGCGGGAAGTAAAGTACCTTCATGTAACTTGAAGCAGCACTCACCTTCTTTACACTCTTTTTTCCAACAAGTGTGTATGGCATGAACAGGGACCCCTTTAACGTCCGTCGCAGTCCTTTACCGGCATTCCAACTCCTTCGCAACGGCGCCGACACTCTACAGCGGACAGCGAATCAAGCCTCGCAACGAATTGTCTCCGCTATAGGGGACGCAGACAACATCGGACTTAAGAAGAAAACCGACGACGAGCCTCATCCTACGGTGGAAGATACTAGTGCTTCCACGATGTCATACGCACTCCCACAGAATGGTCCGACACAACGGCATCCCGATCAATGGTCACGAGCCGGACAGGATGGACACAGCGAAGGCGGCATAGGCGAGAAAATGACAAACATGTTCAATCCGGAGCGTAGAGACTCGCTGCCAATGTACAAGGACAAACCTTTTGGATACCCTGGAAGCTCGAGGAGAGCGGCTTGGAAGAAGAAGCGGACTGTTGGCTTGGTGTTAGGAACGTTGGCGGGTTTGAGTTGGTGGTTTGGCATACTGTCGCCTCTGTCGTATATTTCAGGAGAAGGAGAGTCGCAAAGTACATCGTCATGGAGCTTGTTTGGATCAAGCAAGCCGAAGACAAATTGGGATGCGCGAGCACAAAGTGTACGAGAAGCTTTCCAGCTTTCGTGGGCTGGATATGAGAAATATGCTTGGGGTATGTCTTTTCGATATGAGGGTTGTGGTGCAATATCAGCGGCAGGGTTGCTAACATATCTCGGCCAGGATACGATGAGTTTCACCCGCATAGCAAAAATGGTCGCCAGATGACACCAGATGGCATGGGCTGGATCATTGTTGATGCGTTGGATACCATGATGCTCATGAATTTAACGGCCGAGCTCACGCATGCGCGACAATGGGTTCACAATAACCTCACCTACGATCAAGATCACGATGTAAACACATTCGAGACCACAATCAGGATGCTCGGAGGATTGCTCTCTGCTCACTACCTCAGCACATCGTTCGACGGGAAATACGCTCCTGTGGATGACGGGTTCAGCGATGATATGTACATCGAAAAAGCAACAGATCTTGCCGATCGTCTACTTGGTGCTTATGAGAGCAACTCTGGTGTACCATACGCCAGCGTCAACTTGCATTCCATGAAGGGCATCCCTTCGCACGCTGATGCCGGTGCCTCCTCTACAGCTGAGGCAACATCATTGCAGCTTGAAATGAAGTATCTCGCAAAGTTGACTGGCGAAGTTAACTACTGGAAGAGTGCAGAGCATGTCATGAAGGTTGTCGACGACAACGGCTCACCTGACGGCCTGCTGCCCATTTTCATCTATGCCGACAAGGGTACTTTCCGCACCGAAAACATCCGTTTGGGAAGCAGAGGCGACTCTTACTACGAGTACCTGATCAAGCAGTACCACCAAACTAGCCTACAGGAACCTGTCTACCAGGAGATGTGGAACCAATCGCTTGCGGGTGTCAAGAAGCATCTCATAACCTACAGCTACCCATCAAACTTTACTGTTCTAGCCGAACGACCAGACGGCTTGAGCAAGAAGATCAGTCCCAAGATGGATCACCTTGTGTGTTTCATGCCCGGTACCATCGCACTGGCGACGACCAATGGTCTGCCTCTAGCACAAGCCCGCAAGCTGCCTACCTGGGGCGCTCAGCAAGAAGAAGATATGCGTCTCGCCGAAGAGCTTATGAAGACTTGCTGGGGCATGTACAAGGTCACGCCAACCGGATTGGCGCCCGAAATTGCGCACTTCAAGATTCACGACCCACCACTCATGTACAACGACTTTACGCCGACTACCCTGCCGAAGTCTCCCGAGGCTTTCGACCCGCCTAACTCTCCCCATCATGAAGGCGATTACGTGGGTAAGGAAGATTTCATCCTGAAGTCCGCCGATACTCACAATTTACAACGGCCAGAGACCGTCGAGAGTCTCTTCTACATGTGGCGCATCACCGGTGACGAGAAGTATCGCGAATGGGGCTGGGAAATGTTCCAAAGCTTTGTCGAGTGGACTGCTCTGGAGGATGGTGTTGGCTTCAGCAGTGTGAACGACGTGATGAGAGTGCCTCCGCCGACGAGAGACAATATGGAGAGCTTCTGGCTGGTAAGTCCATATCAACTTGCAAGGCCGTCAGAGAAATGCTAACATCATCTGTGACAGGCCGAGACGCTCAAGTACCTCTACCTCCTCTTCGGTCCTAATGATGTGCTGCCTCTTACTGAGATCGTGCTTAATACGGAAGCCCACGCGTTCCCACGCTTTCAGATGAGCAAGCTCTTCGAGACCGGTTGGGAGCGAAAGCCACGCGGTGCTGATGGCAAGCTCATCCGCCAGGAACCCCCCAAGGCGGCACCTGAGGCTGATAAGGCCGAGCCTGCTCAAGTCAAGGACGGCATGCAGACGGTCAAGGTCACCAGGACTGTTGAGAGCGACGCGAAGGGCTCGGAGACTGGTGAACTGGCCAAGATGCAGACGGCGACTGACAAGCCGGCGGCGGAACCTGCTGCAGCACAGGTCATACTTGAAGGAACTAGAGTGCCTGAGGCGTAGAGCTTTACCTAGGCGGGTGTGTCTTGTACTGTATCAGACGATAGATTTGTATGCATATTTGTTGGCTGGGCATCGGGATTTAGGAGCCTCGTAAACATTGCTCTGGGTCTCGCTGCTCTACAGCCGATACTCAGACGTCTCTGCAACATGTCCCGTTGAAGTTTTGGTCGTCATTTACTTAAAGACTAAAAGTAGTGGTACAAGAACTCGCGGAATACCACTATTTGCCACTGAGTCTCCGATGGTATGCAGTCACGCTGGAATGCATCTGCCTAGGAAAAGTAGCAAAGGGACCTTGGAAGACATATACGGACTTTTGAATAGGAAGTCCATACTTATGTCTCGCATCCTCGGTCCAGCGCAGACAATTCGGTCGCATCCGGAGGACAGACTACCTTAGCGACGAACACGCACCAATAGAACAGATCTTTATGAATGACATCGATGCCGTATTGCAAATAGACCCGGCGTCGCATGCATCGTAGTGATAAAATCAAGAGAGGTTCATGTATTCCAAGGATTAGATATATACCCCGAGAACATAGTCAACCTTTCAGATGTGGATATTCCTCTGTGCATTGAACCAATGAAAGCAGAGCGGTCATCAACTCTCTCGCCCAATCAGCAATGGCCATAAGCAACTCTCCTCTCGGAGGGTGTTATAATGCCCAGCCGTGCGGAGAAACCCGCGTACGAGTTCGACTGAGAGACGAAATCGAAACCTGGGTTTGAGGATATGTGATGGTTGCTACTCTGGTACAAATAGCTCATCTTGTCCGGATCAGTATCACCCAATAACATAACAACATGTAGTACTTCTTTATCAAGATAATGTGGTGTCGTGCTTGTGATGTCGGAATTGAAGTTGAGATTATACGCTAGTCCCGATCAGCACGTGCCAGGCAGTATAACACTTGACAACGACGACTTCTGGCATCGTTGGACTTCAACACGCCAGTCCAAACCTCGCTTTTGCTCGTCGACAAGCACCCACCCCCCGACGACACCACCCTCTCGAACACCCTTCTCTACAACCCAATCCAGCAGTCTCAAGCGCTGAGACTCGCTCCGTCAAGATGCTGGCCAGATCAAGTGCGCGCGCTTCGCGCGTCTTTGGCGCCGCAAGGACTCAAGCTTCTGTACGTGGTAAAATATAACCACCATCGCCCCCGAGCTCGCCAAACCCCCGAAAGAGACGGCAATGCAGCGAGCGGCGATGGAGGAAGCTCAATGGTACATATGGGAGCTGACGGACGATGATTTCCAGCGCAATGCCTCGACCTCCACCAAGCAGTCCTCCTCCTGGGGCAACGCCGCAACCCTCTCCGCCTCGACCGCGCTCGCCGTTGGATCCTGCGGCTTCTACTACTTCCAGTTTGGCCGCCCGGTGCACGCCATGACTCCCGCCGAGGAGGGGTAAGTCACCGCAATGCGCCGATTTGGGAGCTGGGAGGCTTCCAATGGCCCGCCGAGATCGCACGGAACAAGCACTAACGACATTGCCTACAGTCTTCACGCCACCGCCTACCCTTGGGAGCACGAGAAGTACTTCAAGACCTTCGACCACGCCGCTCTCCGCCGTGGTTTCCAGGTCTACCGTGAGGTCTGCGCCTCTTGCCACTCTCTCTCCCGTATCCCATGGCGCACACTTGTCGGCACCATGATGACCGTCGACGAGGCCAAGGCCCTTGCTGAGGAGAACGAGTACGACACCGAGCCCAACGACGAGGGCGAGATCGAGAAGCGCCCCGGCAAGCTTTCCGACTACATCCCCGACCCTTACAAGAACGACGAGGCCGCCCGCGCCGCCAACAACGGTGCTCTGCCCCCGGATCTTTCGCTCATCACCAAGGCCAGACACGGTGGCTGCAACTACATCTTCTCCCTTCTTACCGGTTACCCTGAGGAGCCTCCTGCCGGCGCCGTCGTCCCCTCTGGCCTCAACTTCAACCCTTACTTCCCCGGTACCGGTATTGCCATGGCTCGTGTTCTTTACGACGGTCTCGTCGAGTACGAGGACGGCACCGCCGCCACCACCTCGCAGATGGCCAAGGATGTTGTTGAGTTCCTCAACTGGGCCGCTGAGCCCGAGATGGACGAGCGCAAGCGCATGGGCTGGAAGGTCATGGCCATTGGCAGTGTTCTGTTCGCCATGAGCGTCTGGGTCAAGAGGTATGTGTTCAATGGATATGAATGTCAATCTGCCATGGATTATGCTGACAATATGCAACAGGTACAAGTGGTCCACCATCAAGACCAGACACCTCCAGTACAACCCTCCTGTCACCCCCGGCAAGATGAACCCCCGCCAGTCTCGCCGTTAAACTTCCACAAAAAAATCGATGGGGATATCTGTGATTATAGAAGAGAATTTGTGGACGATGGCGGGAGTAGCCAGGGTGGAGAGTGTGCCTGTACAGTCTACCTTAGCGCACTTCCTTTGTTTGTATCAAATGTGGTAGTATTTGAATTCTATTGCTTAGTTTTGATGATTGCATGTGTCGTGTTGCATGACCTCATTTCGTGATATATGTACGACATCAAGCCTTTGTAACCAAAAGTTGACCATGTATGGTCCCGCAAGTAGCATCTTCGGTGTCTATCCAACGCTGCCACTCTGCCCCCATCTCATTGAGCTCTGCTTCAGTGGCAACGCCCAGCTCTAAAGCTTTCTTTCTCATCTCACCACCCAGGATGCGGTCTCTGAAAGTAGCGCCTTTACACATGTGGTTAGCTTCCGTTCTGATACAATAAAGTCTGCATCAAAGCACTCACCCCAGACCTCCCTCTCCTCCGGCGTACTATACATCCACGCTCCCATACTCGCATCAATGTCCTCCCTCTTCGCACCCGCTTTCATCGCCCACGAGACCAACGATGGCCCAGCAGCATTGCTCCCGCCCGCCGCTTGGTGCGTAGCAAGCTGCACGCGATGGAAGGCCCGCATAGTTTCCGTGTCAGGATAGCACGACCACACGCGCATATCAATCTCTCTCAAAGCCAACACGCCGCCTGATTTCACGACTTTGAGCATCTGCGTCAGCGCTTCGACCGGCGAATCCAGGTGGCAAAGCATCTGGCTCGCGTGCACGACGTCGAACGCATTTTCGCCGAAGGTCTGGGAGAGTTCGTAGACGCTGGCGGCTTGAAAGGTGATGTTATTTGCTACGCCGACTTGTTGTGCGTGAGCGGACGCTCGTGAGACGATCTCAGGGCTCAGGTCGACGGCGGTGATGTGGCCTGAGGGCATATATTTCACTATCGAGGCCGTGATTGTTCCCGAGCCGGCGCCGACGTCGAGGAGTTTGAGGTTAGGGTTTTTGGCGGCGAGAGCTTCAAGGGGTGGGAGAAGGTGCGGTGCACTGTTTTCTACTGTGCGCCATTCGTGGTGGGCGACTGTTTTGTAGCCTGGGAGGTAGGTGTTGTGTTTGACCGATGACATTTCTTCGTAATGGACTGTTTTGGTTTCAAGTTGGAGCTGCTTCACGATTGGGACGGGAGTAGGAAGGTGATATGTTAGAGGTGTCGGTATTATGAGTCGGACTTCACTGGAGAGTCACCTTAGAATTGGCTGTATACGCGTGTGTACGTTCAATAAGAGCGTGTTGATTTGCTACTCAATGGCAGAGGTACATGCAAAGTGGGGCTTTGGTGGTTGTTCGGCACAGCATCCGATATTTTTAGGTACAGTAGAAGCCAAAATATGTCCTTTCCTCATTGCCGTGACACATCTTGCCACTCTGCTACTTTCCAGCCGCAGTAAACCAGTTGCTTTATGTACCTTTGGAATGTACGATGGAATGAACTTTTGTCAACCACGGTCGACCAGCCTCGTTCACACACAAGATACCTGCGGCACGCGCCACTTGGGTTGAAAGGCGTCCCGGCGACACACAATGCAATCCACGCGGCCAACATGCATACCGAGAATTCCATCTGCCGTATCGCAAATATTTGTATATATACGTGTAACATTCGATATACACGTATGCGCTATTCGAGACAAAAGGCGGACTACATGTGTTCCCTTCGACTCAATACTTAGGGTATCAGGGTATAGTGTTAGCACAAGCAAGTTCCGAGCAGGGGTCTGGTGTCAAGCTTTGAATGGTTGTGGTGAGAAGGCGTTTCGGAACATCGACACCAGACATCATCCATCGGTATCTGAAGACTCTCTTGAACCGGTTCGAGATGCCGGCAGTTGCTACTATATAATCTATATGGTGCCCACTTCAGGCCTGACTGAGGCCGAGGACCCGCCGTCATCTCCCAGTTGCAGTCCCAACATGCTATGTCGTGATGGCAAGCCCTGAACACGACATACCTCACTGGCCGGACTTCTGCATGCACGCATCCTCGCATCCAAGCTTGTGCGCAAGCACTGAACAAGACTCTTTACAAGCCAATGGTTCTTATGCACATGCTTCGATGCTTACTTGGCCTCAGAAGTCACCAATACCACAATCAACAGCTGTTGCCATAGACAAGTTCATATGATCAGTTCCGACATGTCCAAGATCAATCCTTCGAAACCCCGACCGTTTTCGCTAAACTCCATACTTCATCGATTGCGTTATCCCAGCGATGCTCCATCGACCTGCATTCTGCATGCACTGCAACCACCCTCGCCACCGAGCTCGCAAGCGAGTGCCCGTTGCAGTCTACGTTCGCTTGGATGACCGATGCCCTCCTCGTGGCTCGAGATCGCCCGACACACGAGTCGTGTCTTCAACCTCTGTGCTTTGTGCGCCTTCAGCGTACTAGCAACATCATTCTCGCCTATGGTTTGCCTTAGTGGCCGCAGATGGCGATCAATGTGTAAGAGCTACAATGGCTCCGCTATAAAAATTGCAGTAACATCATTTACGCCTCCGATGTTGACATCGTTCCAGGGCCCGATTTTGAGCTTGCGCTTGCTGGGATTGTATCTACCGCAATGGAAATGCTGCAGATAGTTACATCGGCGAGCTGATATATATACTGCCGATGCTGCGTTCCTCACAAGGTTTTTTAGTTTTCAAATTCACTGTTACACTCCTGTACAAGCATACTAGGCTTTCATAGCCTTCTTTACATTCGCAGACCTACCAGTTACTCGATCATGGGCTGGCGACGAGGCTTCTCGGATAGCGACGGAGGTGAACCGGCCGCACAAATCTCCACTGGCACCACACAATACATCGGCGAGAAAGGAGGCAACAACGCTCCTCTAACATACCAAGATGCTTCTTGCGCACCCGTCGAGCATGAATCTCCTCTGGGATACTCTGTGAACCCTGTCACCCTCACGCTACTGAACATCACGATGATGATCGGAGCGGGTATCTACAGCACACCAAGTTCCATCCTGGGTGGCACTGGCTCGGTCGGTGTAAGCTTTGTCTATTGGACATTGGGCTACTTGGTATGTTGGGACGCGTTTGAAAAGGCTCGGATATGTGTGGCTAATGTTATTGTTTTATACAGCTTTGCCTTGCCTCTGGAGCTGTCTACTTGGAGTTCACCGCATACTTCCCCAGTCGATCGGGTTCCGAAGTGGTCTTCCTCGAACAAGCCTACCCACGTCCCCGATGGCTCTTCCCGACCACTTTTGCCGTGCAGAGTGTCATCCTCTCGTTCGGAAGTGCTAATGCAACAGGTAAACCACTGCGACGAATGGTGCATCGGTGTAACAATGCTGACTTCTCTTGATAGTGATGGCAAAATACCTGATCGCGATATCCGGCCACACGGGTACTAACTGGCAGATCAAGGGCACTGCGCTTGCTTGCTACTCCCTTGCTACTTTGAGTAAGTCGATTCCGTCATAGCCCGCATCCACCTCAATCTAACAAAGTCAAAGCCTTGGTGTTCAACACAAAGTACGCATACTGGTTCTCTAACGGCGTCGGTATCGTCAAGATCTGCACGCTTTTATTCGTCATCGTCACTGGCTTTGTTGTCCTGGGCGGCAATACATCTGTCGAAAACCCCACGGCAAACTTCAGTGATGCCTGGTCAGGTAGCTCAAATGCTTCTGCATACGGCTTCACCATCGCGCTGTATCGTGTGATTTTTTCGTACGGTGGATACAACAACGCCTTCAATGTGGTGAACGAGATCAAGGTACGTCCGAAATCGTACTGTTGAGATCAGGCGAGCAGGGCATACAGCTGACAACGCTGCCATAGAACCCAGTCAGGTCTCTCAAGATCTACGCAACGGCTGCCTTGACCGCCGTATACATCCTGTACATGTTCGCTAACGTCGCGTTTTTCGCTGCTGGTACGCCATAGTCAACACTCGCATGCAGATATATCTAAGCTGACACTGTCCCAGTTCCCAAAGACGAGCTGCAGAACTCCGACCTTACGACGGCTGCTCTGTTTTTCAACAAAGTCTTCGGCGATAGCGGTGCTGTGCGTGGACTGAACTTCCTCATCGCTCTTGCATCTTTCGGCAACATGATTGCGGTCATCATTGGGCTTTCCCGCCGCATCAGAGAGGCTGGTAGGCAAGGTGTGTTGCCTTGGACTAAGTTCTGGGTTTCCACGCGGCCATTCGGCACGCCATTAGGACCTTACTTTGTCATTTGGGCTCTGACTGCACTCCTCATTCTTGCTGTACCAGCGGGAGACGCGTTCACCTTTGGTACGTATAGCAAGGGTTTTCATATATTGTGAGGAGCCATGAGCTAACAAATAATAGTCAACGATTTGGCTGTCATGCCCAGAGCGGCATTTGACCTAGCAATGGCTCTTGGTATCTACGCTGTCCGTTGGCGTCGCAAGAAGGCCAACTTGCCTGAGCCGGAGTTCAAGGCTTGGAATATTGTTATCGTCTTCAACATTTGCATTCAGCTTTACCTTCTCATCATGCCCTGGTACCCTCCAGCTGGAGGCCAGTACGCCGGCGACGTCAGCTTCTGGTATGCTACGTACGCTGTGGTCGGAGTCGCGATGTGAGTATCCTTGGTCAAATGCACAAGCAAACCAATCACTAACTCATTTTTGTAGCATCCTCTTGTGCGCTTTGTACTACTACCTCTGGGCGATCCTCCTGCCACAATGGAGGAACTACACCCTGCGACAAGAACTCGTCACTCTCGAAGGCGGTGCCCAGGCGCTCCAGCTGAGGAAGGTCCCCAACTCTGAGCTCGCGGCGTGGGACGCTTCGCATGATGCTGCGGGACACCTTATCGGTCGCAACCTCAGCGATAGCGACAACGAGAAAGAGGGGATTACTAGTCAGGACAGTCAGGGTGGTGATAAGCGGGTCCAGGTCATTGTCAAAGATGACCAGCACGTCTAGATTTGATCTAATGGTAAAGAGGAGTGTGATGAGGGAATCATGATTGGAATTTGTATGATGATGGGCATTTGATGAGTATGCAGGTCTCCCGAGAAGGGATATATAAAATTGCATGCGACAAGATGGGACTGGTGCCGTTGATCTTTTCGGAGCTTGATGTGATATTGTAGGACTGGATCGACCAGATCCTAACCGCTTTACTTGCGAAAGCAGCAAGACAAGAAATTCCATAAAAGAAGTGCGGTAAACGGTAGCTCAATGGTGGTCCGGCTTCCGCGAATAAGTCAGCAGGACCATGTCCGGATATAGCATTAGTCCATGTATGATCGCAGACTATGCAGTAGCACGGAGGTAAAAGACTGTGATGGACTTAAGGACTCCATCTCCGTGGACACGGGCTCGCCAAGTCTTTAGCGCAACGCCTTATCGTGGCGTCAGGTCCCGGTATGCTCATTGCGTTCCATCAATTCAATCACCATGTTCCATATGGTTCTGGTCTCCAGGCAGCGACTTAAGGTATATGATTGTATAAGTGCGCAAGTTCTATAAAGTCAAATGGTCGCGCATCGTCAAATATCAGTCTAGGTCACAGCTGTCCTCTCTCCAACACTCCATCACAAGACTCAGCCTCCCATCCACAACTACAGCCCTCAACTCAAAATACAGCATACTCAAACGCCATGGTCCATGTGATTCTGACTGGCGCTACCGGCCTGAGTGGCTCCGCCGTCCTCGCCCAGCTTCTTTCTTCAACCTCCATCACACGAGTCTCCATCCTGTCCAGGAAACCCGTTGCCGCCGCAAAAGGCCATGCGAAGGCGAATGTCATCCTTCAGTCAGATTTCTCTCGTTATCCACCAAGCGTGCTCGATCAGCTACAGGGCGCAGATGGCTGTATCTGGGCTCAGGGAGCAACCTCTGTCGGTATGACCGAGAAGGACTACACAGAGTTGACGCACGACTGGCCAATGGAGGCTGCAAAGGCTTTCGGCAACGCCAAAAACCCATCAGACAAACGCTTTAATTTTGTCTATGTGAGTGGCGAGGGTGCGGACCAGACGCAGAAGGCGCGCGCTATGTTCGGTCGCATAAAGGGGAGGGCCGAGAAGGACTTGTTGGACTTGGCTGATGAGACACACCTTTCTGTGTACAACCTCCGTCCGGCTGGTATTGACGGAAGCGCATCTGCATCGAAGCCAGAGCGAGCCCGGTCATTGCCAGAAAACCTTCTCGGTTGGCTTCTTCCTGTCTTCAAGGCTGTTGCACCACAGTACCATACGCCTGTCGACTCGCTCGCGAAGGTGGCTATTGATCTAGCTACTGGCGATGGTCAGCCTATCAAATTGGATGGGGGTGTTGAGCCAGATGGCAGGACACTGCGAAATGTTGGGATCCGGAAATTGGCAGGACTATGAAATTGTTTTTATGTAAGAATTGTATTTTATGTTTATCTAATGTGGCCACTCGAATGATCAATGTGCTGTACTTGACAACATTCTTTCCATTGCAGGTAGACGTGAATATATCCAAGCATGCTCAAGATAGTCCTACATTGCAACGGAGGAGAATTTCGGCAGTAGTCGCCGCAGATCTTCAATGTCGGCAACCGGACCTGGCTGTGATGATACCGATCCGAGGTATGTCTCCGTGAAAGGCTGTTCCGGAGGTACTCGTCCATCGTCTGCGCGGATCGGAATCAACTTGGCATGAGCCCAGTCGACCTCCATGCCTTCGAATATGAGCCCGACTCGCTCGGCTCCGAGATCAGATCTTACGATCAGCTTTATTGTATCCCACACAGAGCCAGCCAAATCGCTAAAATCCGCCTCCGGCAAAGAAAGGATGTCTGAATCGAGATGCTTGCGCGGCACGAGCACAGTCTTGCCATATGTGTTGCCAAAAGGTGTCAGGAAAGCAATATGCGAGTCGCTCTCCCAAAGGCGCCACTGCTCTAGGTCGCCGCGGATAATCTTTGCGAATAAGTTGTTGGTTGTCTTGCTGTCAGCATGGCAAGTCAGATCCATGGCGACAGGCTTGCCTGAAGTGATATCCTTCTGCGCCTTTTCGAGTATGTCGTTGCCCAATTTCGGGCCAGATCTTGAGGATAGGAAACCTGGGTACGACTCGTAATATTCTAGCTGAGGGTCCTCCACAGGCTTCCAGTCCGCTTCCACGCCATGAAGAGGAACAAGTCGAATGTCGCGGTCGGCAGTGGCTACCAGTGCAATCCTCTGTACTTTGGTGGCGGATTTGACAATTGCTGCAACGGTCTTAGCGGATACCAGTACCGAGACAAATTGTTCTTTTGATAAGCTGCTCAAAGGCCCTGCTTTAATGGAAGCAATGGCTTCTCCGGGTGTGGACGGTCTGGTTGATAGAAAAGCTTCCACTTGTTCATCTTCGAAGAATTTCAACGCTTGTGCTGAGGCAGACATGATGATAGTCGGGGAGTGACACTGCAAAGTTACAGTGCCAGACAAATTGAGAATGGGAGACAATGTATATTTGTATATTGGGAGTTAGTCACGCCGGTGATTTGAGTCAAGCCGCGGCCCCACTTTGACGACAAGGAACCTCGATGGCGATATTTCCAGCCTTCCTGATTGGGACCATCAAACTCATCTTTCCAACATTGTGTATTCTAATCCTACACAACGGAGACGCGATAACACCCTGGCGATAAATAGCGATGGGAACCACCACTTCGCATGCAATCCGGCTGATGCACCGGATCAACAATATAGGCCACCGAATATCTACTTCTACAGCTGGCTATCTATGTCCTCCACTGCCAATTTCTTGACAAGAAGCCTCAGTATCCAGTTCGGTGTCTGCAGCATGTCTTCCACCTCGCCAATCGTCTTCTCAACCTCGGAATGAAGTCTCATTATGGTGATCCTGCTTTTCTCAAGGCTGCGCGAAGAAACGAGCTGTTTGAGTGCAAGCCGCTTGAGCTCGTCGGACAGACATCCACCTTCACGAGGATTCGCAAGAATATTCCGAAGCATGGAAACATCTTTCTCCGTCTGGCCAAGGGCGCAGACGACTGGGTAAGAAAACTTTCCTTCGTCCAGGTCCTCACAGAAGCCCTTCTGGCTGGCATACGCTGGACACACTAGGTTCTGGTAGTCGTCGCGGACTTGGAACAGTCTGCCAAGTGAGGTCAACAGCTTGTGGACACGAATCTGAGCGCAACTTTGAGCTTCTCGGGTCGTCGAGTTACACATCAAGAGACCGATCAAGAGGTGGAACAATCCGCCGGTTTTGCCATCGATCATCTCAAAGTATTCAGCTTCTGATGGGCATTTGTGCTGACGAGCCCAAAGAAGGTCATGGCCCTGGCCAATGAAGAGCTTCCGCATTTCTGTTGCGCACACTGTGAATGAGGGTGCCGGAAGCTCGGACACCTTTTCCATCGCTTCCAGAATTGCGAAGTTGGCAGAATTAATCGTCTCTGGCACGCCGAAGATTTTGTGGGCGGTTGGCTGTCCTCGTCTGAGGTGGCTACCGTCTCCAATGTCGTCCAGCAAAAGCGAGGCATTATGCAGTAGATGACCGATGGTTTGGATGCGGTCCTTTGCGGATCGAGATACCGGGAACCAGATAGTGAATGCGTCTATGAGCGACGAGCGTACATTCTTCGAAGGCAAGCTGGCACACCATTCGAAAGGTGCGGTCACCACGTCCGCCAACAACTTGCTGGAAACGGCTTCCGACATCATGCTTCCGGCAATAGCATCAAGACTTTTGCGGAACTGCTTCTTGGTTGCTGGTGCTGCGGCCACAACGCCATATTCTCCTGTCGTGGCGTGGCCTGCATATCTCTGCGATTCGTGGCTGGCGCAAGCTGCTTCTACATCCCCCAACTTGGGCGTCTTAGATTGGAGGAAAAGATTTTCAACCGCCGCATTAGCGTCATATCGAAGTTCAGGTCGATAACGTGGACATTGTAAGCTCCATGCCACGTTTCCAACGACCATTTGAGCAACTCCGTCGAGGCACTTTCGGATGTTCTCAGAGTGTGCAGGGTTGGCTTCCTCGAAAGCACGTCTTTTGGCGTTGAACTCGTCTTCGTACTTGATGGTCTCCCGCTTCACCATTTCCTTCGCCGCCTCGGCAGACAAGCTATACCATCCCATACACAACCATACTGAATTCTTCATTGGCTCAGGTGCAACTGAGTCTTTCCGCATTGCTTCTCTTTCTGACCATTCACGATCGAAGGAAAAGTAGTCATTTGTGAGTCCGCAGACAGCATACGCTGGGTGAACGATGTCCTTGAGGACCGCCTCTTCGTCTGAGGTCAAATGGATGCCCATGCCGAAAAGCATGATTGCGCGGACACAGCTGAGCTTTGTCAGCTTATTCTACCGATTTGCGGAACAGGAATGCGTTACTTACGGAGCACCAACATCGAGAATGCGGTATGGGATGTACTCGTCTAGATTGGAATATCTTATATTGCTCTTCAGATCCTGTGCTGTCGATAATACATTCTTCCAAGTCTCGATCATAAGGTTGCCGCAAGCCTCATCAATGTTGAGAAGCTCCACAATGATGCGCGACTGCAGCTGCTTCGCACCCAGTATCGAGTCAGCATGCTCGAAGAAAAGACCATCACTGTGCGGGTCCAGCTGGAAGGTCGTGTTAGCTAGCCGTCTGTCAAGATACGCCCAGTGCATGCACTTACCTCCAGGGCTTTCGTAGCCGATTCGCAGATGTCATCGTACAAGATGCAGTCTATCGCCGGCGATCAGCACCAGTCCGACGGCGAACCAGACGCACATACACTCAATGAAGTATGCGCATATGCCGATACGTTCGGGCTGTGTGTAAGGTAGCGCGAGCGATGTGAAGTTGCCTTGGTAGGGATTGCTGCCTCCGAATTCGTCGATTGGGCCTATGAATCGTTGCCAGTCTTTTCTCAAGGAGTGAGTTCCGTCGTTGGCCGCGGCCTCTTCTTTGGCCTTGCGGAGGGTGAAGCCTCGACTGAAGTCTTGGAAGGTGTCGTCTTCGATGGTCACGACGTGGGATACCGCGTCATATGTTGTTTGCAAAGCTTGCTTCATCGTGAGTTATCGTTCCCCAGTGGTGTGGGAGTTTAGCAGTGGTGTGCAACTGGACCAGCTCTAGAGGCCATTAGTATTGCCGCCTCGAAGGTAGTCCATGCACCTGAATCCATCTAGCGGTGAGGGGATGTCGCATGTGCACTGTCTCTATGGTGTTTCTGCTCTTATGTGTCTCACAGGGTTCGGGGTCCAGCAAGAAGATCCCTACACCGTACACCTCTTAGGAACGCCCGATGCCGCGATGCGTGTGCTGTTTTTAGTCTTGTGCTATATCAAAGGTTTGGGGGAGCTCGGCAAACGGTCTGATCCTGAGACATGCAGGACAAAGGGGACCCGGAAATGCTACAGTTGGAGCACCAGAGTGCTGATATCTGAGGGCCAGGACATTAGAGAAGCAACGTAGGCTTTCACAAGAGAAAGGTTGCCACGGGCTTCTAGAACTAAATGTCAGCCGGTCACGATTTGGTGGAATTGGGTTATCCATCCTGCCCATTTCATTCTAGGAGAAACCAACATGGGCTTTATAGGTCCATGCGATACCGTGCATCCCAACACGGCTCCTGCAATATAAGCTCAGCGTTATACATATGCTTAGACCACCCCTGGATCAGCAACCAGGGGCTACTGCCACAGCGTGCGCTGCTCTATCGATATTGCGCGAGGCCAGAAGATCTCGAACTGCATTGTTGTCAATTGTAGAAGAGAGCTAGTCTATCTCGACTATTAAGTTAAGAACAGCATTGGAGAGAGTGCGCTTTTTCTGCAAGAAATGTGGCCAAATTACTCGCTCCGAACCTCGCAGATACCAGCCTGAGGTCGTTGCAATTTTGGGTTCTGAGAATCAATTCATATCGGTGGTGATGAGGGTCTTTTGCAGGCCGCCGCCTGAGAGCAGTAGTACAGTTGATGATGAGGTACACGCTGCTCTCTGCGGACATGTCGGCGGTAGCATTCCACATCGCAACACACATGCACCGAACGGGATCATTTTGCGTAGTCCTAGTACACGCAAATGGATGATCAGTCTAGCCGACTGATCAAACCAGCTATTGTGAGTCGTTGAATAAGGATCAGTACCTGGCTCGTTGAACACTCAAAGGTTTATCCGGATCTGGTTGTCAACTTGATGCTGCTTCTACACTTAAGTAACATTACCTGCTTCTTGTAACGACATTCGGCTATTTCCAGCGTGCTGTATCCCTGTGAGCGTAAGATACATCCCTGGTGTACCATCTCCTTTAATTTCAGGCTAGAGTTTGGTACCATCTGCGAGAAAGAGGTGTGCGTCGCGGCACACATGATCTTTCGCTTGTGTTATCGATTGAACGATCGATCTTGAATCGATTTAGAGGGGTTAGACTTGCCATAGAGGCTGTATGTTAGGCTTAGCTGTCATTGCATCGTTCTCGTTTAACATACTTGGCTTGGGAATCGTTGGAATCAGTGACACAGCTTTCCGCTTGCACCATATAATCAGTCGAGGCACCGATTGATTCCTTGGGGGGGGGCTGATGTATATATCGATCTCTTTCTATCCCTTTACACTGTATCGTTGCTAGAACGAGTGTCTGCAAGTGCGGCAGACGCGAGTGCTTCCCGTGTGGTTTTTCTAGCAATATAAACCAATTTTCTTGGTATTACATCATCAAATCATTATATCAAGCCCGGATGGTCTAGTCGTATGATTCGCGCTTTGGATAGACTCAAGTGCGCGAGGTCCCGCGTTCAAATCGCGGTTCGGGCCCTATGTTGAAGAGCATTATGATCCTTATGGCTCAATTTTTGGTTGAGAGATCGATCTTTTGATAGAGGCTTTTTCAACGCGGGGGCGATCACGGAATGATCAAGTCTGACCTTGTCCAAACGCCACATAACAATCCTGATTGATAGGGCATTCGTTTGCATCGATCTGCGTTGTCGTGGCTATGATATTCGTTGTGGTATGGGTGATTTTTATGGAGCATATTGATTTGGCTTGGCAAAGCTGACGAGCCGATCGGTGAGTTGTCCGCTACCATTCCGACTCTAACCAAGGCGCATGTACATTAACTGAGTCTCAAGCATACCTTTCAGACCTTGAGCCGGGATCACATAGAATCACGAACGACCCCCGTCCGAAACACCACCGTCCACTTGGAACCTGCCTCGCAAGAACCAGGCCGTCTGCGTTGCGCGAGCACTCGGCAACATCGTTGCATTATCTTGCACATGCATTGTCGCGCTGCGCGCAGAGGATTCCATGTTCTTTCGATCATGGAGATCGAATGCACTCGTAGCATACGCACTGCCCACGGATTCAAAATTGTGGTTACAATCGTTGAGTGGAAGGTCTTTGAAGGAGAGCACAGCACACGTTGCTATAAAGAGAAGAACTTATAAGGGCAGATACCAGCAAAGATTGTGGAGAAGAGGTGAGAGGAGAGATTCGAGGCTCCAGGAAGCAATGGTGCGTCGCTCGGGATAATAGCTTGTACCACAGAACGCAACGAACGTGGAACATCATGGTGCGGTATAGCGTAGGCCTGACGGCTCATGGGCTTATACACCACTCTGTTATGGCTCATGAAAGCTGAGCTACTCGTTCATTATTATGGCCCATCATCCCAGTACAACAGGCCTATTCTTTGGTCATGCCGTGAAGCGGTGAGAAGAGCCTCGTCCATTATGTGTGCTACGCTACGCACACGCTGTACCACTGACTTCCAACTGCAGGTACGCAGATAACATAGGCCTACTACCACAACAATACATTCTTTGACCTCCGGAGCGATATGCTTGTCAGGTGCTTTTGCCTTAGCCGTGCCCACACGATGCACACATGGAGGACCTTGTACTACGATGGTCATGTACAGCCGCAATCATTTCCCATAATCCTTGCCGTAGCAGCTCCAGACAGCAGACCGTTCAACAAATTATACCTCAATTCAGCGGCCCCTCAGATTAAGACGGCTGCTCCTTTGGGACGGGTATCGTCACCTTGACATCTACAGATCCACCAACGCCCGATGGATCGTGCGCCGCTAGGTCTGCTAGAGTTCAGCGACATGGTATTGTCGAGGAGAGACTGCTCAACATGTTCAAGAAATCGACGCAACTGAGCATATGCATACTTGCCACAAGAATATATGCAGATCTGTATCATGGGAGCTACATTGACTCCACGGCGTAGCTCTACGCTGATAGTGGACTATCAGTCTCTATCAGCCGGCAGCAGCAACCCGTTCCGCTTTGACCACAACGATATTAGACTGTATTCGCTCGGCAATTCTGCAGTCCTGCTATCATAGTACTGCATACCTTACGTGCCTGAGGTGTCTTGTGTTGAAGTACCAACCTCAGGGCACGAGCCACAAGCTGCTCAGACAGGATTGACTGCGGTACTCATCTAGTAAGTGATTGGACTTCCTCGTCAATGTCGCGCAAACTTGCTCATCATTCCTCTACTCACTCTTAATTCCAATTTTACTCTATATGAAAGATCCCTTTGACTCCTCACATTGCGAAATGCAGCTTGCTGAGCCACGTGAAGGAGAAAGACAACGCCTACCAATGAGAAACACGGACCAAGAAGACTCACGCTGCTTGTTGTGCGTCGCGATCCTTGCAGGCAACGCATACCTGCACAGAAGCTTCCATTGAAAATGGCAGTGATTGCCATTGGTGTTCAATGCATCAAAGATAAAGGGAAGTCTGTAGGTGAAATGGAGGTGGCACGCGCACGCGCACATGCGCACAACAAACGGAAGCAACCCTAGGCACCCACGCAACTCAGCAAACAGTGGCAGCTCAACTTTCCGGATCGCACTTTCGTAAAACTCTTGCCCTTTCTCGTTTGGAATCATCTACCAATCTCCCCTCTACCAATCCCCCCTCTCCCATCTCTCCCTGTCGACAACCTACCAACACTCTCCACCGCAGCTGGCAACGCCACCAACTCCCCCACCATGGCGACTCGCCAACCATCCATCGACGCCTTTCTGGCCGAGACCTACGGTGCACGCCTCTTCAGTCAACTTCTCGCTGGCCTCGAGTCACACAATCTCTCTACACGGCATCTGACTTTGCGTCACTTCCAATGGCTTGTACCCAAGGGAGATGCTTCGCCAGAGATCGTTGAGATCTTTGACTGGGTCTCTAAGGCCGCGCCTATGGTCACACATACGGATCTTGCGAAGATCTTGGCCATGGAGGAGTCAGGAATTACATCCCCGCCGGGTCTTGAAGGATTCCAGTACTTTTACATCCGCGAGCTCATATTCACACGCCAGGAGTTCTCAGATCTTGTCAACTACTTGCGTAACTCGGACGATGGCTTCGTGGAATGCAACGAGTGGACTCGGATGCTCAAGGGGTACGGCGTTCGTGGTCGCAGTGAATGCAACACCTGGACATTGCGCTATATTGGTACTGTTGAAGGTCCTCACCGACCTTTCGATCGATTCAGCGAAGATCTCAATGACCAATTGCGCAATATCCTTGGCGAGACCTACCACGCCGTTGAGAATGTTCACCCTCATATCATGCGAGACGCAAAGGTGTACCTGCTCCCTGATGCCACTATATCTCCCGAATCTGGCACGAGGCCGGAAGACACCGAGCGTCTTCTCGTTGAGCTTTTCCATCATCCGAGTCTCCTGAACAGGCAACGCCTCTTGGGCGGCTACATACCGACATTTGACGAAGCTGAAACATTCATGGCCCTTGGGAGTGACGCGTGGCAACCCTTCAAGCTCGGTACCCGGATGGCTTCAGACAATATGCAAGATGCCCTCATTGCCCATTTTGAGGAGGTTCAACAGTACGCCAACGATCACCATTCTGAGACTGGAACAATGATCCATCCCTTCACAGATGAAGTATGACAAATGGCTTTCAAGCAGGCCAATCCGCCTCAGTTCCAAGGACACACTGTTCTTGCTTTCTTGGGAAAAGACATCACATACCATGACTTCAAACGGGCGAGATCATTTTTAGATGGTGGGAGTCAGGCCGCGGAAGTGACAAATGGCATCCTGCAGCGGACAGCCGATTCTGAAGCTGAATCACACGATCGCAACTACTTGCGTAGCATTCGCTATCAGCTATCTTTCTGGTGCTTCGCCGGCCTATGGCCGTGGCTCTGGCATAAAAATCATGAGCAGGCGATGTTCTTCCTCACTCGTTACATGAACATCGTCCATCCACTCATCGCGGTCAGCTATGGCCGACCTGTTACCTCGATCACTCACACCGATTTCGCGCATACTACCAATGTCAATTTGAGCGACATGAGTCCGTTCATCGATACTGTTGCAAAGCCCGGCATTCACTTCTACCATCACGCTCAACTCAGCGACAAGCCACGCGAGGAGTGTGCTTTCATCAACATCCCGCATATCGATCCAAGTCAGGATAAATACGGAACGGCGGATGCCAGACTGCGTCGTCTTCTCGAAATCTCAATGCAAGAAACTTTGGTCATCGTCGACTTGACGTTGAAGGTTCTCGTCAAGCATGCTCAAGACGAACCGCCACTATCACGCCTCGACCTGTGCAACAAGATCCTCAGCGACCACGAATCACTCAAGCGGACGGCCGATTACGAGACTTTCTCGGAGTCTCTTGCTAACGCTCGAGCCCGGTGCAAGGTCTACTACTCGACACGCGTAGGGTCTTCTCATGGCTAGTCCAACCGCAGCCGAGGGCGACGGAGAGAATTAGCATTGGCAACGCCAAACGATCCTGGAAAACAACAAAAACAGCGGAAATTTCCAAAAACCCCATTAACAAACTTGAAAGGCACTCAACAGAGAAGAGGAAAAAGCATGGCAGTGCGCAAAATATATGATAGATAGCCAGCGTAGACGCCAACTCTGGTGTAGACAGTTTCAAAATGCAATCTGTCGCGCAAATGACTTCCCCGCTCCGTCTCGTTATGAAAATGTTGCAGCTACTTCGTTCAATTCGATATTATTATTCATAGTAACGCTTAATGGTGACCAGAATCATTCAGTCTCTACAGTTGGAGATACAAGCACCTTAAAATTCTATTATAGATAGGCATTGGAAGCAGCTTCTCAAAGGTCGGTATACACACTTGTAGTCTTCTGTGGTACCAGTGTACAGAGCTAGCAATATTTTTGGGGTAGTTCAGCTGCGCATGAACTTGTGTGTACATACTTTAAGCCATGCTTTCGATCATTAATGACATGGACCAAATCGACTCGGTCGATTCAATCAGAACAATCTTGCTCCATGCTTGATGCAGCGCGCGTACCCAAGAGTGTTGCTGCCGGGGATTCTTCATTGCCATACTCACTAGACCTTGACCACCTTTTCAGGCAGCACGATCGATCGTCCAAAAAGCAATAGCACGCCTGAGACACGAGCAAAAGAACATGCTGATGAGAGTGGGATTTGAACCCACGCCCTTTCGGACTAGCGATTGTGATGTACCAGAAGGTAACACCTTAAGCTAGCGCCTTAGACCGCTCGGCCATCTCACCGGGAGAACCACTGTTGTATCACAAGTGAAACGCGATTCGTGCTAAAAGAGAGAGAAATGTTGATTATGTATCTCCATTTACCCTGCATCCAGCATCTCAACCATGTCCGGTAATCATCCAAGAACAGTTGTGTGCCGCCGAATATCCAGTCGAGCGTGCAACTCATCGTTGATTCTAGTTTTAAGCGCCTGTCGAGCCACCAATTTTTATAAGTCCGGTTTCGATGTTACGATGGATCTAAGTTAGGCAAAAGTATCTGCTCGACACTCACGGCTCCAGCTAAGACATAAGTCTCGCATCACATCAACGACTAACTGCACAAGCAGGACAGCCGGAGCATACATGGTACATGCAACTGATATCCGAAGCTACCGACAGTCTCAGAGCAAGAGTACACCATCTGTGAGTCAACGATGGAACGTTGAACATTGGACATCAATTGCATATCAAGCAGGGTTCGGGTTGGGGTTCATCATATTCCTGACCTCGATCGAATGTCGCTCACCATGGCCTCTGCACACGATCGAGATCGATGAAACGAGACTCGCAGGCGCTCAGTGTCTTCTATATGAGATCTCGGTATGCAGATGCGGCTGTTGTCGATCGTGGTGCCGTTGTGAGGTTGTCATCGCTGGATTTGTCCGCTACGAGGGAGAGGCGTCACTTGTGTACATGTCACCGCGATCAAATTTCCAACCAAAGTATCCAGGGCAAGCCACAAGGATCGAACACTCGCCACAAGTGCTACGATGCGACTCCGGTCTATGCAATATCCAAGAACGATAGATTCATCGGCCATGGAGTCCATATCCCAGCGGCAGACACCCATCGAAGCTATGGAGTGATTCAGTCTCTCTCACTAAGCAAAGAAACATCCTTCACAAATCGCACGCACAGAACTAACAGATCTAAACATAGTCACATTCGGCATTCTATCACAGTCGGCTAACGATCAAAAGGATCGTGGGGCCCAGCTTTTCCATCGCTCTTCATCCATCCTGAATAGAGACAATGTGCATCATTTCCCCCACCACGCCACACCACGGTGAGTCGCTGACAGACAACGCGCAAAGAGCAACTCAAACGCCATGCACAAAACCGGGGGCGAGAAACATAATATTCTTCCCTTCGTCGCCGTTATCATCCGCGCGTCAAAATAAACTTTTTCCCCTTTGTGAATGCGTTATCTAATCAATGACCTCCTCGTTCTCCTCAAGGATCTCTTCGAAGATCTCCTCGACGACCTGGCCCTCATCAGTGACGTCAAGAGCGGCCTGCTCTGGGCTGACCTCGGGCAGGCGGAGCTCGTGGCGCTCGTCGAGCAGGTCCTCGACGGTGCGCTCGCGGTACGCAAGCCATTCGTCGAGCTTGCGGCGGCGCTCCTCGACGACGGCCTTGTCGGCGGAGCTGCGCTTGGCGACATCGGCCTCCTCGAAGGCGCGCGAGTACTCGCGGAGGTTCTTGCGCACGTTCTTCATCTCCTCCTTGCTGAGCAGACGCTCGGGGCGAGGACGCCAGATGAACTGCTTGAATTGCTCGATAGGCTCTTCGCGCAGCAGTTGGCCGGAGAAGGAGTAGAGGTGGTAGCCGTTTTCCATCTGCGAGAAATTGTTAGTCTTTGATCATTTAATTGGTAATAAGAGCGTCTCCACTCACCCTGTGCTTCCAGACACTGGCAGAGGTGGACAGGAAACGTCCAGAGGGGTCCCACTCAATGTCAGTGACACCGTAGTGGTCAGCGGTAGTGAGAAGCTGGAGATTGGCAGTAAGATCCTTGTCCTTCTCGTCCTTGTCGCCCTCAAAGTCAAAGTCGTAGAAGTCGAGATCGTAAGACTGCTGGCTGAGAACGGTGGCAACAACGACGAAACGGCCAGCTGGTGACCAGTGAATAGCGTTGTTGTTCTTCTTGTCAACGGTGCGAATCAGCTTGAAGTTACCAACGCCGTTGCCCTTGACCTTCTCAGGACAGAAGAAGCTGACGGCAGTCTTGGGAGGCTGTCCGGAACCTTGGGGAACCTCGCCAGCGGTGATCAAAACGAAACGGTCGCCCTTAGGTTCCCAAGCAAAGTTGATCACTGTGTCTTTGATGCTGTCGATAACCTCGACGGGCACGCCCTTCTCGCGGACGCGGAAGATTTCGAGGTTGGTGGCCAAGCTCTTCTTGCTCTTGCTGTGCCTGTCAACCTTGACGCAGACAAAGTCGGCGTTGGACTGCCAGTGAAGCTTGGCGTCGGAGACGTTGAACAAGTTCCTGGTACGGACGACCTCCTTGCTGGGAACGGACATGAGACCGACCTTGGCCGGGTTGCTGCCCAACTCAGGAGTCCAGTAGCAGAAAAGTTGCTCGTAGGTCTTGACATCGGCTCTCTGAGGGTTGGCAGGAGCCCACTCGAAGTCCACAATACCCTCAATCTTGATGCTGGTCTTGTCCATGAGGTTCATGCGGGGCAGCTCGTAAACGCTGACACCCTGGCCAGGGTTCATGCGTGCAACGTACTTCGAGTCGGCGGACCACTTGAAGGCGGGCCATTGGAGCTTCTTCTTGATAGGTTGACCCTCCTCGTCGGTGGTGGGTCCAGGGAGATCGAGAGTAACGAAAGAACGGATAGGCTTACCGGTAGCGATGTCCCAGATGATGTAGTTCTTGCCGTCCTCATCGGCGCCGAGAATGGGGTGACCCTCGTCGATCTGCATCGGGCGGTGAGACCAGGTGGTAAGGAAGCGCTCGTTGGGCGAGAAGTCGACAAGGTTGACACCAGGGTGCATGAAACGCTTCTGTCTTGACCAGCCGGGGCCTCCCCAGAGTTGGACACCCTGAGAGTGCATAGATGTGAGGTAGGTACCCTTGGGGGACCACTGTACGAAAGACTCTGTCCAGGCTTGCCTGTCGACGACCATCTCGGGCTGATCCTCCTTCTCGTTCCAGAAGACACCAACGTTCTCGCCACGGTACATGACGAACTGGTCGCGGCCCTCCTCATCGCCCAACCACCAGCGCAAGTGCTCCTTCTCCTCGAAAGGCGCAATCTCGGGCTCCTTGTACTCCTCGTCGATGCGGCCTTCGCGACCGAAGCGCTCAATGTCGGTGAGCTTGTTGACGGCGATGGTGTGCTTCTTGTCG
>Ga0265797_10002190_pt1 | contig 33268 bp, 21 predicted proteins | sample P2T30metagenome_FD_192433 | JGI IMG/M metagenome (GOLD analysis project Ga0265797, IMG submission 192433) | Plant litter microbial communities from East Loma Ridge, Irvine, California - P2 T30 | ecosystem: Environmental > Terrestrial > Plant litter > Unclassified | place: USA: California... | reverse complement strand
ACGAAGCTCTCGGCCTCTCTCCTGAAACGATCAAAGACCTGATGAATCCCAAGCCTGCGCCCGAACCTACCGAAATCCACGCGCCGAACCTCCTGCAGAGTGACGAAGACAATGCGCGCCCCATGTCGCCCAACGAAACTTCCATAACGCTATACGCCGAACTGCTGCTGCATATACGTACGGTCACGCTTTTTGCATCGCTGCGCACGAATTTCTCTCGGTCGACGGACGCGAAGCTGTCGTCTGATGGGTCTTACATCACTGTCTCTCATGAGGGCCAGTCCGCGTCAATACGTCTTCCTATCAATGTCAAAGGCGGAGGCGACGCTGCGCTTGAACTACCGTCACAGCCTCCAACGAAAGAGTTAACACTCCGTCTTCAGCTGGAAGAAAAGGAAGGAAGCGACCTTCTTGGGACACTGCAACGCGAAGACCGACAGGCCAACATTGTACCGTGGGACGGCGCTTCGCTCAACGATGCGAAGGATTTTGAGATAACCTGCAAAGGCTGCGACGGTATCCTTGTAGCGAAAGGAAAGATTCAACAGTGGAGAGACCTGCCTAATGAGAATTGGGCTGAGATGATGGACTTTTGGCATTGCCATAAGCCGGACGAGCATCACTTGCACGATCACACACACGATGATGTTGTCGGTCAGAAGGGTTATGCAGCTGGTAATCGCCTGCAGGCTATGGGAGGTGTTGGGTTTGTTGATCTGGCCAGCTTTCTACTGGCAGAGTCGGATTGCGAAGGCGTACAGGTAAGCTACAACCTTCTTTCAACCGTGTCGTGCGGTTCCTACATCGTCACTTCATGATGTTATCACATGTATGGGCGCAAAGAAGGCGAACTCGCCTCATTAGTGGCATTCATCGTCGATACAAGCGCCCTAAATTGATAGGCTCATACACGTACTCTCGGTTCCGGTGTACCCTCTTCCCCAGGTTGATGGGTTGCCGGCGCCATCGAGTCAGCGGCCTGGCGTTTCACTGTCTCTATACCCTCAGACCCTTGGGATTGGCAGGTTTAGCCAAGGCTACATTTTACACTGTCACCTACTGTTGTCTAGTGTCACACATGCTGACATGACGCAGCTCTCCTCTTCTCCCGAAGGCACAGATCAAAACCTGATCCAATGCAAACATTGCAACCACACAATCGGCGCCCACGAGCCCTCAACCGACGGCTGGCGAATACGAAAATGGGCCATCAGCATACGATCCGCGAAAACCACTCCATCGTCGCCAACCACGCATACAGTTCAGAAATGGATATCGGCTCGCCTCCTCTACCTCATCGAAAACACCGGTCTCCGCAAATTCCACATCCACACCGCCGCACCACTCGACCAATCCCAAGAAACCCCCATACCCTCCCTCCTCATCTGGGTCTTCACCCCCGACCTCCTCTTCTCCTCTTCCATACCCACGCCCGGTCGCCTCGATCCTACACGCACAATGAAAGTCTTCTACCAGAAACAGACTTGGCAAGCGTTGAAGCCGGGAGAGCCTGAGAGTGCTAGTATAGAGGATGTGGAGTTTCCCGCGGATTTGTATGAGGAGTTGGAGAAGGGGTTGGAGAGGAGTCAAAGATTGTTGCCGCCGACGGCGAAGAAGTTTCAAGGGTGGGATGTTGGGCTTTTGGAGAGGTTCGAGGTGCTTGAGGCGGGTTTGGGTGATGGAAGTGGGGAAGAGGAAGGTGAGGCTGGTGCGAATGGGGGTGTCAATGGGAATGGGGTGGGTGGTGAGATACCGGCGGAGGATGTTGATTGATGTCATGAGATAGAATAATGAGTATACACATATTTATGTCTTCATGGAAGCTATACTATAGCAGTCATTCGTGTTCCATCTGCTGTATTGTTTTTGTTATTTGTTCAAATGCGTCATACAAGACTGTCGGTCTCTGAGCGGGTGTATAGGATGACGATTGCTAGCCGGGTGAGAGCAAGCGCCTACCTCACCCGTAACGCTTTCCCAGCCGCTCAATCACCGCTGACCTCGCAATGATAAAACTGCCTCCACATCCCTCGAACTGTGCTTCTCTCTATCCTCCCCTCTCTCTCTCTTCCCGCAAGTCAGTCAAGATTCGCATCCACTTCAACCACATCATTCATCAACCAGTATGTCTATAATCGCCAAGATTGCTGCGATGCAGCGACATCGTGCCGCCGCCGCCGAGACTCCAGATGATCTTCTGGATGTGAGAGTCACTTCCGAATCATCAACTACCCCAAGGATCGGCCAGTCTACCATGGACACTGGACTCCGAGGTCTATGCCAGTCCACGCAGTCTGTGGGTCTAGAAGATCATGTAGCCACCGAGGTCTCAGAAGAAGCCCCCAATATGATGCAACTCAGCACAGACTCAGAGAAGCTCGCCATTGCTGAAGACAATGCTGAAAACTCACCTCTTCTCCGTCTGCCAGCTGAGATCCGCAACACCATCTACGACTTGGTTCTCAGCTCTCACCGCGACTTCCACACCTTCGATGTCGCACGCCAGAAGAGTATGCGACAGAATGGTGGAGGCGAAACTACTATACAACAGCTCGCTTTGTTGCAAGTGTGCCGCCAACTCTACACCGAAACCAATCTTATCGCCCTCAACTCCACTCCCTTCGCCTTCGGCTCCGTCACCGACTTTTCCAAATACATCGCGCAGACGCTCCTCCCACCCCAAATTTCTGCCATCAGCGTGCTCAAATGCCCGTTCCGCGAGATCTACTTCCCGGGCTTCGGCGTAAACTCCGCTTTCATCGGTCTCGTTCGTGACAGTTTACGTGGGCTGAAGGTGCTGGTACTGTTTGGAGTGAGGAGTCAGGCCGTCGAGGAGGAGGCGATGCGTGTCATAGAGAGGAAGATCGCGAGGGAGATTAAAGAGGGGTGCGGGGAGCTAGAGGTGAAGGTTGTGTTGACGAGGAATGGTTTGGAGTGGCGCAAGGAGGTCGCATCGGTCTGTGGCCGTGGAGAGCGCAGTTTGGGCGCAGAGTGATGGGTGGCTTCGTCCTTTCATGACACTTTGCTGCGAACAAGTCAAAAGCTGTGTACCATTAGACATGGATTAGTATTGCGTGCATTCAATCACCACTCAACATCCGCAAACACAAGATCTTCCTTTCCACCAGTTTTATTTATCTATCTATCCTACACTATCTGATGATCTCTACCGCAGCCTTAAGACTCCGTAAATGGGCAGTCCGCAAAGAAGGAGAAGGGGGGAGATCAAAATCAGTCGCCAGATAAAAGAAGAAGGGGGGAAATGGAAACCCGCTCAAACAAACAAAGATCCTTTGTTTTTTTGTGGAGTTTCTGTTCTGTTCGAGGCGCTATCCCGCACCCAGTGCGGTAAAAGGGAGAGTGAAGAGCAAGGCCGTAAATGCATGCGTGCCCGATTATATCTTCTCAATTCCTCCTCTTGTCATAACAATCGTGAATCGCTGTTCGAAGAAACACCCAGTGTCCAGACGCCGGCTCAATGGAAAATTACTCCTTCTGTGTAAGTACAGGATGTGAAAGACGGCTATACAAGTGCCCGCTAATCGTATACAATGCAGTGCGGGAATTACTGCTGGTTCCCGAAGCCCATAAAGTTCAAATCATCCAACGTAGTGGTGGGCTCAATGTATTGGGGGTCGAACTGGCCTCCAACCTGGTTGAAATCGGGAAAGAAGTTGGCCGTTTGGTTGAACGTCATCTGGCTGGGTGGCGCAGTGTCGAACAACGTGAAATCCTGGCCGGGGCGACTGAAGCCTTGCATGGTCATGTCCATGTCACCGCCAAAGCCCTCATCCATGTCTGGTGAGTAGAGGGTGATGTCAGGCTGAGCCATGGGTGATAGGTGTGGCAGACCGTTCATGTTGTTATTCGTCGCAAATGGCAGCGGCGCGAAGTCGAACGCTGTGCTCATTGGGGTTGGCTGCTGGTAGCCCGTGTTGAAGTTTGCGTTCAGTGCACAGGCGTTGTAGATGTCGTTGTGGTTGATGTGGGTGTCTTCTGGCGTCACAGCATCGTCGAAGGATGTGGGCTCAACGGGCGAATGTCCTGACGAGTATGTGAAGTGAGAGCCATCGGTGGTGATCGAGTCACGACGGAAGTCATCTTGGTAACCGTGAGCACTCATAGCCGGCGTTCCGAAGCCATAGTAGTCAAAGTTCTCGATCATGGGCACTTGAGGCGAAGCAGCGAATGGTGTGATAGGTGTAGTCATGGTCGCCGACATGGGTGTACCGATGAAGGGAGTGAGAGGGGTAGCGGGGCTGTGCTCGCTGCCAGAAGCGCCCTTCTTGCGACCGTTGCTCTTGGAGCGAACATATTCCCAGCCATGAGCCTTCTCCATGTGCTGCTTGCAGTTGGACTCGCGCTTCGAAGCGTACGTGCATGGGTGGTAGAGACACTTGTACTGAGCAGGGGCAGCAGAGTGCTTGTCGTTCATGTGCCTATCACGCTCCTTCTCAGTCGGCCAGCCGAGTTCGAAGTACTTGCAGTTCTTCTCGTCGCACTTCCATGGGCGAGAGTGAGTCTTCTCGTGCTTGGTCAGGTCGCATGGTCGCTTGAACTCCTTCTTGCAGTCACGGCAAGTGTGCATCACGTCTCCGGGTTTCTCGGACTTCCGTCGTCGCGCCATGGATCGGGTTACTTCGTCCTCGTCCATGCTGTCCTCGTCGGCGTCCGACAGACGACGCTTGATCCTGAATGCGTTTGAAGCATCCACCGACATGGGGATGACGTTACCGTTCTTCTCCCGGACGAGCTCGACAGGACGGCCGTTGTGGCTGATGCCACCGCGGAGGGTGATCTTCTCATCGCTACATAATTTTTGATTAGCGCGGGCGAATAAAAAGTCGGCGGCGCGATCATACCGTGAGTAATCCATCTCGTCCAGATCCTCACCCTTGGTCTCTTTTTCTCTGGTAGCAGCCATGATTGAAGCGTATCGTCTAATCTGTTCCATCAAATCGAGGAAGTAGCCGTCAGTATAAGGGCGGTCGGTTGGTAGTCGCTGGTCTTGTTCGGAGATGTACTGGACGGTCGTAGCCAAAAGTTGGATTGATCGTTGGCAAAAGCGGAGGTACGAGTCCGGGGAAGCCGACAGCTCCTTTAAACCACGAAAAATGCAATAAGCTTCTGCACTTTGAGAAAGACAACGGGTGATTCCACTTACCGGTGCGAGGAAGACGAGGGTCTTCTCGAGGTCACGGAGGTTGCGGATGTTCTTCTCACCTATGCGTCGAGGGACGTCCTTGACGAGGGAGTGGAAGTCCTTGAGAGACTCCTCGGCGAGAATGGGCTTGATGATGTAGTCGTGAATCTGCTTGCACGTGTGCTCGCCGAGCACGTGATCCTCTTCTTGGAAGGTGAGCGATGAGAAGGACCTGGTGACAGCCGAATGCGTCGAGCTGATAGAAGTGCTGATGGAGTCACGGACGCTCGAGCGCTGGGAGCGAATCTCGTCTTTATATATGTTAGTATGTGGGGCGTTCTCATCCAAGACGGGTGGCTGCAGTGAATCCTTACCGTATTTCGATCCACTGATGCTGGAACCCAGACCGCTGTCAGAAGCGTGGTCGTGGGGGCTGCGTCCAACTGCAGTAGGCTTTGGGTCAATGTCCATTGGGGTGTGGTCCAATGGGGCGCTGTCGAGGACAAAGCTCGGGACAGGAAGAACCTCCGGATCGTTGAGAAGGTCGCAGCTGGTAACAGCGCTCTTATGGCCAGCGACCCTCGCCTCGAAGTCTTTGAGTAGGTTGGTGACGCGACGCACGTTAGGGTCCTGGATGGAGTCGTTGACTAGCTCTTCCAGCCGGTCAGTGTTGGTAGGCGAGCGGCGGGGCATGCAGAATCGGTCCACCTCGCAGATGTCGGACGAGATATGGGTTGGCGACGAGAAAGTGCCGCTCTTCCTTAGCTGCATGCCATGGGTGCTCAGAGGGGATGCGGAACCCTTAAGAGGACGGCGGCGGGGATGACGGTTCTGGTCGTGGGGTGCAGACATGTTGAGTATGACTGGTCGTCGTACCGGTTGAAGTGGGAAAGGCGGCCTCAGGTGAGTCACGGACTGCACAGTTCCCCAAGCCCGGCGATCCAAAGAGACCAAGTGTGAGTGGTTATCAGAGCCCAGATCACGTTTTCATTGACCGGGGATAGTGGAACCTTTGCGGCCGCGGAAGCTAGCAGCTGATAGGCTAGGGTGATGATGGTGATGCAGCGAGCGAGGAAAGGGCGCTGAGTCCTTTGGTCTGGTGTCGGAGGAGACGTGCAGGTATATAGGAAGGCGCAGCACGTGGAGTGAGACGGGCGGCGAGCGGCAAAAGAGGCACAAGGGCGGCGGGTCTGCGGTGCAAAAAGAGGACGAGGAGGGAGGCCTGAGGGATTAGGATTTGAAGCAAGAAGAGATGTCGAGCAGCGCGGGCTGGGGGGATAGGTGGTTCAAGAGGGAAGGAACGGGTTGTCGTCGCTTCCTCCAGTAAGTGGAGTTCAACTCCAGGCAGCAGTGCACGGACATCTGACGTTCCGCGCAGTCAGCCCCTGCTCGGATCCTGAATACGAGCTGCATACCATTATTCGCCCATTTGCACAATAGCAGCCATCCGTCTTCTGCGTATCTCTGCCGTGTCTGTTGATGCTGGAGGTGATTGCGAGAGTTATATCATCCTTCACCGCAATCCTACTGTGGTAAAAGACACTGAACCACGAGAATTGTGCTCCTTCCAGCGGTGACAAGACCCTGGCCAGAAACCGGTCAACCCAAGAAGCGCAGGAACGGCTGCTAGTGCACGCGTATCATTGGTGAATGGCGTCAGGCGCCCTATGGGTGGAGGCTTTGAAGGGCGGCAGGGCTGTGCATGGATGAAGCGACTTCGCCATCCTCACCACTTCTGGTGGATCAGCTGCTAAACACAACTAACACGTCGCTACTGATAAACCCGCCGTCCCCGCTCCCTGGAATTGCACATTTGCGCACGCCGTCCTACCCGCTTTTTCCGTCGCTGCGCAATTGCACCGTGTCCTGATGTTCTGGATGTCGGCCCATACGTATGCCGCATCCTTCGATTGGGCGAGTCGCGCAGGACGCCTTTTCACCGGAATCGTGGGGGCCAAAAACACGTCGTCAACCTGCATGTGATTTATAGGGCTGCGCATGCAGGGCGGAGAGATGTTGATATTGAGGGAGTCACACATATAAGACCCATGGCGGGGTACTCCGGGACTAAGTATAGGCTTGTTGGTTGTCTCACACTCTCTACGCAGGTCGCCACCCCAGACGTTGGATGCACCCTCTCTCTCACGACTCGCTGCGGACAAAAGCCGGATATTTAAGCGCGGACATATCTCTCACCGATTACGTCGTAATGACTAGCATTCAAAATGTCTGTTCCTATCGCAAGCTACTCCGTCCATCTCAGACTTCACTGCACTTCCTTCCTTTTGCAAAAGCATGCACCGATGACTCGTCAGATCGCTCTACACTCATACTCCGATCTCATGGGCCGCCAGTTTCAAGTTTTCAATCTTCTTTCCTCCAAACTACGACACTGTCGCAACTTCACTGCTTCGACAGACATCTCCAGAGTCTCTAACGCGACTCTATACCTAGTACAACACAGTACCAAATATCACGTGTCTTAAAGTGCTGTCACGCTCCTCTAGCTAAATTTATGCAGCATCCTGGTCGCCGGCATCACGTACCAGTAAGAAAAGCTGTTCGCTATCATGATCATTCATGCTGATTCCTCAACCACCTCCAAGGGAAAAATTTGAACACCTGTCTAGCTACAGAGAATGGTAGAAGTGAAGAAGCTAGAACTTGAAATTACGTGAAGATTTTGATATCTTTCGTTTCTATACTAATGTAGACAGCAGGCGGCATCGCATCCACTCAGCTCATTGCATGTATAAGGTGTTCACGACACGTTACTAGTAGGTCGATAGAGTAATCCTGATGCCAACCCCATCGGCGCGCAGAGATTTGCCTAACCAGTATCTCCAAATCTAACAACCTCGTTCTTTCATCCGCAATGTTCCAGCTATGCAAGGTCACGATCCTACAAACTTCCCTCACAACCCAGCCCTTTCCATTCCAATCTTTAAATTCGCCTCGCCGTGCTCTTTCAACCTCTTCAGTACGCGGCTGTGGTATCTTTCGCTTTGTAGTGTATGCATCTTGATAATCCCTCTTATGCATCAGAAAATCGTTTATGTTGAATCCAAACTGCTCCATCGTAAAGTCTGCAATGTATTCCGCTCCGGTTTGGGTTCTGATATTGAAGACGCTGTGGCGAACAAATGGATCTGGCTGTTCCCCTTCCAAATGATAGACAACGTAAGGCTTGACTTGAACGGCGAGCCAAGTTATCGTCGCTCCTATTTCTTTAAACACAGGCTCGAGATAGATGAGAAAGAGTTGAATGCTGAAGTCGCAGTGGTTGTACTTGTTGCGCGCTAGCCGTTCTAGAAGGGATACGTCAGGAGGATGGGCATGAGGACCAATGCCATATATTAACCTTCGATTGCTATCTCGAACTGGGACTTCGGTAATGATGAAAGGTCTGTTCCATCCTGTTGGCACCCAAGGGACGTGGTAAACAGAAGGTCTGCGCTCGTACTCCAGTACTAGATTGAATATATGCCAATATAGCAAGAGTATCGATCGAATGCGACAGTATTCGTCCAGTGATTGGCATGTCCACGGTAGTGTAGTTATGAAGTTCGTTGCCGTTGGAAAGTGTTGTAGAGATGTTGGAGGTGCGTGATGTTCTGCCAACAAGGGGGGCTTTGGGGTCGCTGGAGGTGTGGGAGGTTCTGTTGGCTCTGATGGTATCACGCTGCCCCGACGGCGGCAGGAGAAGGTGGGAGTTGGAGGAGGTGTCGGCTCTGATGATATTACGCTGTCCCGACGACCACGAGGGAAGCTGATAGTTGGAAGAACCTTGCGTGTGGAGTTATCATCCAACATCGGAAGGGGCGAAATGGACATGATGATTCCTCGGGCTGTGATGACTGTGAATCTGCTAATACAAAAGAGGAGACGATCTAACGCAGTTTATATACCGCGTAGGTTTTGCATACCACAGGGCGATATGATGGGCTTCTGTGGATTGTCCTGCGGATTTTCTATGTCGAGCCACGGCACCGGGCAATCGCCCAATACGCTCTTTTCACTGTCAAATCCAACACTGCATCTGAGCACCGGGAAACTCTACCTAGATATAGAGCGAAAAGCCTTTTCGCTGTATTTCTTGGGCACACACCGTCCATCCTGTGGTCCCGCGATCACGCTTCGCAAAGGCGTTACTAACTCAAATAGCTCGCTTATAGGCACTACCAGACATTTGAACTAGACGAATTCGGTATTCTCCATACCGCAGGTCTTTGGCTGGTAGTCGCTCTATACTCCGCCGTGGTAATCATGAGATTGCGAGGAGATTAGATCGCGCCGCAGTACGTTTGGGCCGTGATACGCGGGCCAGAGACAGGCAGAAGATCTTGACACGCATATCGGCCGATGCTTTGCGTTAGTTCTGGTATATGTAGCGTCGCGTGCAATCCATAGATACGCGTACCATGGTAGTGCGATAGATGCTGTTACCTTTCCCCACGATCCTATCGGTGCGCGACAGACCTCCGCCAACGCTGTTGCAACTACATCCTAGCACCATGTTCGGCCAACTACCTAGGTGTCCTCCAAACCAAGCAAAAACTCAATTTCGCGTGTGGTTGACAACATGCAGATAAACCGCGGGACGCGGCTCCTGAAACCTCCATTATGGATTTCGCGCACAACATTGCTTCGGGCAAAGAATCGCGGTCTTCGCCAAAAACCAACGTCGAAGCCATGACCGCGAAAGAGGGGAGCTATTATGGGAACATGCAGGTTTCCCGCGCGCAGTGGATCAGGAGAACCACCATGTGACATCAGCGTGCTCCGCGTTAAGCGACTTGACCCTGAAGGTACTAGCGCCCAAACTCTGGGAACAGCCAACGCCAATGAGACGCCGGGCAGTATAGTTCCGTTTCATGAGCCCCGTCGAGCTCAAACCCCTCGCGATGCCGTTGCCGCCGTCGTCGTTCTGACTGTTCAACCCTCTCTCTTTCCGAGGCGAGTCTTTGTCGCTCTCGTCTTTCTTGTCGCTCTCTCTCGCTGCTTATCCTTAGGTCTCTCGCGGCCGTTACAATCTCTCTATAGGTTCACGCTGGTTCGTGCCTACACGCTCACTCCCCTCGCGGTCACATCGCGTTATCGCGCATTCGAAGCGTTCGCAAACGAGTTTTTCAGGTCGATTATTTGAGTTTTCTTGCAAGATGTTGGGTTTTCACAGAAGAACGAGGTCTTTAATACCGGTTAAGGATTTGGGCAAATATGATAAGGTGGCTATGGTTGAGGAAGAGGAGCAGCGGGATGTAGAAGAAGAGATGGAGAGTCACAACGCGCCAGACGGTGCCGATAAGTCGCGGCGGACGCAATTGATGCTGGTGTACCTCATCTTCCTTGCTGAAGCGTAAGTTCTACTATACATCTCATATGAGATGACCCGTTTCTTCCGGCTTGTGTTGACATTGGCGTAGCATCATGGCATCAAGTCTCCAGCCACAGCTCCAAATGCTCCTCTCGTCCTCCGACTACTGCGGCACCCTCTCCTCGTCATACCTCCGAAGCATACTCGACTGCGCATACGCATTTGGTGGAACAACGGGTCTGTTCTGGGGATACCTCGCCGACCGCATGGGAAGACGGCGCGTTACGCTCATCGGGCTCTGGAGCATGTTTGCATGCTGCCTGAGCATGGGATTTGCGACCAGTCTTGTCAGCTGCACAATCTTCCGCTTCGTCGCTGGCATGGTTAGCTCGGCAATCGTATGCACGACCCTGACCATGATTGGAGACTTGAGCACATCGGCAGAGGAGAGGGCCAAGAACGTCGCCCGGCTACCTACCATTTCTCTGGGTGGCTCCATGGGCCCTATCATGCAACTCATGGTATCGGAGAGCCTGCAAGCATACAACATGGTCTGGCAAGACTACCCAACACTGGGCTCTGAGCTAGCCTGCGGAGCTGTACTGTTTGGCATCGCGCTCACGGCGAGCATCTGCCTCAAGGAAACGCTTCCCCACCACAACGACCGCTCAGCAGACCCCGTTGACATGGACTGCGAAAAGGCCGCTTTCCTCCGCCGCGACTCAGAAGACACCAACGTCACTCTCGTCGACTTTGCTCGCCCAGATCCCATTACCATCTCGCAGTTCCTCCAGGCTCCTTCCCTCATGGTCCTCCTATCCTCTTTCTGCCTCCTCTCGCTCCACGCCTCGACCTTTGACGTCGTCCTCCCCCACCTCGGCCACAGCAGCACAGACCAAGGCGGCATGGGCATCTCCTGCGAATGGCTCAGCATCGTCGTCCTCTGCGTCCGCGGCATGGCCGGCATGGTACTCTTCTACGCCATCCCCTACGCTACGGAAAAGTACGGCCTCGTCAAGCTCTACCGTTCCGTCTCCGCCATGCTCCCCGCAACCTACGTCCTCACACCCATCCTCGCCATCGTAGTCACCTGCTCCGGTCTCGAACCCGTCATCTCCACCTTCTCCATCTTCGCCCAACACCTCCTCACTGGCGGGGCAAACGTCGTCGTCTCTCTCCTCGTCCTCAACACCACACCCGATGCCTTCTCCGCCGGCACCGTCGTCGGCATGATGCAAGTTGCCAGTCTGTTCAAGGCTTTCGCCGTCGCTGTCAGTGGAACAAGCTACTACTTTAGCGACGACCTCAGTGTGCAAACAACAAACTTCGCGCTCTGGACTTGCCTCGCTCTCTTCGGCATCGTCGGCGCGGGTCTCGCGTGGTTCGTCCGCGAGAGACCGAGTGTGGAGAAGGATTTCCCTAGCGAGGTTCTCTGCTGGGAGACTTGCTTTGATGCTGATGCGGAGAAGCAGTTTAGTCTGGAGGATGTCCAGGAGGTTTGATTGATATCACATCATCATCTGTCCGTTGTATGTCTTGATGTACCAATAGCGCGTCGACATTGAGTGTTTTTCCTATTCTTTCGTTTGTTTGTCGTGTGTTATGCTGTTTATCCATCGGTCTCCTTGTGTTTGGGTTCCGAACTCTGCTTCTTGGGTTGTATGAGTATATAAGCAAAACATCGTATTCTGGCTTGTGAGCCAGCCATTTGCCTTGATAAAACTTCCACGATTTGCAAATGTGATTTGATCGATTCAGCAGTGATCCTCGGCGCGCCTGTACATGCAGCATAAACAAAAAGTGTGAAAGGGACCGAAAGGGACAGGAACCCTTGGGTTGCTAGGTTGAACTGCTCTGAGGGCACATATTCTCCCGCTCTTAAGTTGGCAATGCTGGAAGCAATGACAAGGTATGACATCTCGCTGTTAAACTTGCTCAATGTCACAATTTGTTAGAAAGGTTGGAGAGCTACATGTCAAGAATGGCATTTCACGACATCAAGCACCAAAATGAAAGAAGTTTTTGAAATGCGATCGTTGTACTATCGACGACTAAGATGCCACGACGGGCCTACATCAAACCGAGTGATTGAGTATCTCTAATCAAACAACTTTTACCCATGAACGCCATACCCGAAGGCCGAAAACCAGATCCGATGATCATATCACATCATATCGTACGGCAGCTCCATTACTTACTCTCCGAGATGATCAAAGCAGATACACGAAAGGATGTGAAAGGCGATGACTCAAACGAGACGCTTAGTCGAAGCTCTTCTTCTGTCCCTGGAAGTCGCCGAAGCCACCACGGTTGAATGAGCCACCGCGGCCGCCACGGTCACCGCCACGGCCACGGCCGCCTCCGCGACCACCACCGAAGCCACGGCCTCCGCCACGACCACCGCGGTCGCCGAAGCCACCACGGCCGCCGCCACGTCCACCGCGACCACCACCACGGCCACCGCCGAAGCCACCGCCGCCACCGTTGTCCTCACGAGGTTGAGCGTAGTCGATGCGGATGGCACGGCCACCGATGTCCTGGCCGTTCAAAGCCTCAAGAGCGGCAGTAGCCTCCTCCTGGGAACCGAAGTCGACGTATCCGAAACCCTTGAGGGAGCCGGTGTCACGGTCGGTGGGAAGAGAGACACGGGTGATGTTACCGTACTCCTGGAAGACCTCCTGGATGCTCTCGTTGGAGCACTCGAATGAGACGTTGCCGAGGAAGAGGGTGCTGCTGGGAGGGCTGCGCTTGTCACCGTACTTGTTGGCACGGGCGCCGTTGGCATCAGGCTTAGCACGGGGAGTGCTGAAGTCGACGTTGAGCTGACGGCCGTCAAGCTCGTACTCGTGCATCTCCTTCTGTGCCTTGGCGGCGTCGGCAGCGTTGGCGAACTCGACGTAACCGAAACCCTTAGCACGGCCAGTCTCGCGGTCGGTGATGACACGGCAGCCAACAATCTCACCGAAGCCCTCGAACTCGCGGCGGAGCCAGTCCTCGTCGATGTTCCAGCTCATGTTGCCAACGAAGAGGTTCTTGATACCCTCCTCAGCGGCGGGCTCCTCAGTCTTGGTCTTCTTGACAGCGGGGGCAGCGGCCTCCTCAGCCTTGCGCTTCTTGGAGGGAGCCTCCTCGCTCTCGGAAGCGGAGGAGTCGTCGGAGTCGGCGTCAGAGGAATCGTCAGAGTCGGAGGTGGAGGTGGCCTGTCAAAGTTAGTCTACGTTGAGTGATGGGAAGATAATGAACTAACCTCAGCCTTAGCGGCGGGCTTCTCATCCTCAGACTCGCTGCTGGAGTCGCTGTCGGAGTCGCTGGACTCAGCCTTGGCTGCGGCCTTCTTTACACCGTTGGCCTTGGCCTTGGGAGCAGGCTTCTCATCCTCGCTGCTGTCGCTGTCGCTGTCTTCCTCGCTGCTGTCGGAAGAGTCAGAATCGGAGTCGGCCTTAGCAGCGGCCTTAGGAGCAGCCTTGGCAGGAGTCTTCTTCTGCTCGACCTCCTCCTCGCTGCTGCTCTCAGAGGATTCTTCGCTCTCGCTCTCGCTCTCAGACGAAGAATCAGACTCAGGCTCTGGGGTGGGAGCCTTCTTCGACTTCTTCTTGTCCTTGACGTTGGAAGCAACTGACTTGGCAATGTCCTTGCTCTTCGACTTGGGAGTAGCAGCGGGCTTGGTGACGCGACCAGCCTTGACGCTCGCGAGCTCAGACTTCTTCTCCTTCTTGGACGACTTGTCCGCGACCTTGGTCTTGCCCATTTTGATGATAGGTAACTAGATCTACAACGTATTAGTATTGTGAAACGTGCGACGAGAGCGCCGATGATGTGCGACAGAAAAAGGAAAGAGAGGAGCCGACGGCATGAAGCCGTCGCTCGGGCGCTGATGCCAAAAGGTCATCGTATGCGCCAGCCTGCTGGTCTGATTGTCTCAAATTGCGAAAAGCCCACTGGTATCTCTCGAGACCGCACGAAGCGGGTATCCCTCAAGCCCACGGAAAGCCCACAAGAGCCCACAGATACCGAGCTTCAAGGCATGTGTTCCCACAAGCGCCGAGAAGACGGAAGATTAACCCTCATAGTAGCAAAAAGCCCTCAGGATGATCTTGCCATGCCCTGACGAGCGGCAGGCGTGCCCTCTGTAATGTGTGTTAAGGAAAAGCCAAACGTTGCCCACTGACTTGTAATTTGATCTGGTACTGGATGTTGCCCTCAGTAGCCCACTTGAGAATCGCGAAAGCCCTCAGTGTAGATTTCGAACGGTGAAAGTTCGAAAGAAGTTGTGAAGAAGGTTGATGGTAGGTAGATGCAAATGGCTGGGAGCGCGCAGTTTATGTAGCGGAAGGATCAGCATCGAACTTTTCAGCGGATCTGAGGCCCGAGCGCGGCGCTAGGAACGCGTTTTCTCGAGGTACGCTAGATTCGCCCCACGCGAACTCCATCCAACGGCGACGGCGGTATTTCCCTCAGAGATCTCAGGGTCTCAATATGACTGGGATTTATTCGAATGGAAAGTAGATGGAATGAATCTTGTGCGGTAATGCTAGGAATCCCGCACACTCAAAGTTTCCTCCGGTCCACACCTAGATATGTCCTACCTACATAGAGGAGTTCAACCATGCACGAAATTTTATCAGAGAACACACATGGTCTGCACAGCAGCAAAAAGGATCAATCTCAGATAGAATGTTTGCCGAGGTTGCCCACTGTGCCCTCATAATGGTGCTCACAGCAGCTTGATTATGCCGCAACCTATATGTGATTTTGAAAGCATCAGTTACCTACAAACGTGCTATATACGTTAAGGCTCCATCACGAACCAAAGCTACAGAGCAGCTAGTCTAGGCAATAGCCTGGACCAAGAGCGCTGACTCTTCTTCGTCCGAAGAGATCTGGGTATCGAACTCTTCAAGGGCTCGAATGCAGGGCACAAGCTAGCGCAGAAGCGGTAAAGCGTAGAATCTCCGCCACGAGTCCTCGATGCCGTCCGGGCCCTCACCAAGCTCACCCGGGCAGCTCCAACATGGCATCTCCAGCAGCCCACAAGCCGCGACGGCGGCGAAATATTGGAGAGGGCTCTCTCGCCCAGGTTGCACACGGTACACTGGATCTCGACCACTCGACCAACGCACGGAAGCCCGCGTTTCCTCTCGTCGCGTTTCTCTGGCCAGCCAAAGGCACCGTCTCGCAATGGGTCACGATACCCCTCATTTTGATGGCAGTTGGCCTGTTCAGATGGACTGTCAGTCTGTGGGGCTATTCTGGATTCCAGTCACCACCAATGCACGGTGACTTTGAGGCTCAGCGGCATTGGATGGAAATCACCAAACACCTGCCCGTGTCGAAATGGTACTTTTATGACTTGCAGTGGTGGGGACTGGACTACCCACCTCTGACTGCTTATCATAGCTGGATACTGGGTGTCATGTATGTTGGAGCATTGGATATCAAATACAAGTACTAATCGTTGCAGTGGTTCTGCTATCAATCCCACATGGTTCGCCCTGGACGAGTCGCGGGCGCTCGATGACCCTTCCCTCAAGATATACATGCGAGCCACCGTCTTCGTATCCGAATACCTCATCTACGTTCCCGCGACGATCATCTTCCTCCGCCGATACTCCCGACTGGAGGGCGTCAATATATGGGAGTCGTCAATTGCGCTGGTTGCTATCCTGATGCAACCGGGGACGATCTTGATTGACCACGGACACTTCCAATACAACACCGTTATGCTTGGTTTTGCAGTCGCAACGCTCTCAAGCGTGATCGCTGGAAGACCGCTGTGGGGATGTGTCTTCTTCGTCGGTGCGCTTGGATTCAAACAGATGGCATTGTTCTATGCGCCTGCAGTATTCGCATACCTGCTGGGCATCTGTCTCTTCCCCAGGATCAACATTGTGCGGTTCTTTGCGATTGCGCTGACTACCGTGGCCGCATTTGCCGTGTTGTTTCTGCCGTTCTTGATGGGCGTCGCATACGACAGATATACCCGATTCAATTACGATCCTTTGGAGATGCCCCCACTGCTGACCTTGAGATGGTTCATGTCGCCGTGGAATATGAATGCCTGGTACTACCCATACGTTCTGGAGATGGGACAGGCGATCCACCGCATCTTTCCCTTCTCTCGTGGGTTGTTCGAGGACAAGGTTGCCAACATCTGGTGCACTATCCATACTTTCCACAAGCTTCATCGCTATCCGATCGAGCTACTTCAGCGTCTCGCGCTGCTCGCTACGACCGCTGCGATTCTGCCGCCATGTCTGATCATCTTTGTTAAACCTAAGAAGCAGCTTCTTCCACTCGCGTTCGCGGCGGTCTCTTGGGGCTTCTTTCTCTGCTCATACCAGGTGCACGAGAAGAATGTCTTGCTTCCGCTGTTGCCAATGACGCTGCTTCTCAGTGGAAAAGATGGTTTGCTGCCCTCCACTCGCGCGTGGGTTGGTCTTGCGAACATGCTTGGCGTTTGGACAATGTTCCCTCTACTCAAGAGAGACGAGCTACGGGTTCCATACTTTGTCATATCCCTCTTGTGGGCCTATCTTCTTGGTCTTCCCCCAGTTTCTTTCTCTGCCTACCATGAAGGCAGCCGAGGTGGACTGAATATCTTCAGCAAGATCCTCCACCTCAACATCTACCTGGCTATGATTGGATGGCACGTTGCGGAGGCCTTTTACCCTCCCCCAGCCGACAAACCGGACCTCTGGGTTGTCGCGAATGCGATTGTTGGGACGGGTGGCTTTGGTATTTGCTACCTGTGGTGCTTGTGGCGACTTGTTGTCAAGAGTGAGTTGTTTGGAGCAGTAAAGAGCAAGACGCAGTAAAAGATTGGTGGATGTTCGTTGGTGCACTTCAGCACTTCTTCAAGATACCCAGGTAGATCATGGAGGGAAGATTTTGGTTCCTCATGTATAGTATTGTACATCGAATCTAAAAACGCGTATCGTGCGCAACGCCACCCATATGCTCGTGTTGTACATGTCGTATACATTTCCGTCCCTCATTGCGCTATATCTTGAAGCCGTATCCAGCCATGCACTTCTTGTAGTCGTCGACGAGGGTGAAGCACTCTTTCTGGGGGTCGTTCGATGTCGAGAAGAGCATGCATTCGTCGCGTTTAGCCTTTTGGTCTGTGCAGACGCAGCATGCTATTCAGGAGTCAGTACTAGAACAGTAGGTACCAAGAAGTTGGGTAGAAACTCACGCTTAACTTTGGCTGGCGCGGCGGTGTCCTTGAGGTCTGAGCCCATGTTGGCAGCGGTTGGCGGTGCTAGAACGCCATCAATTAGCTACTCTGCGTCGCATACATGCCATCATCAAACCGCAAGCATACCTGAGGACATTGTGAGTGTGGGTGTGTGGTGGAGGTGAATTGAAGATGCTTAGCAATCGCAAAAGTTCCCAGGACATGTCATCGGACTCCCGCGGCGCTCCATACGCCACACGAGGCTTGCACGGTTCGGCTAAAACCAACCCTGCAGGCGACAGGGGGTTCTAGACAATGAATCTCAATCAACCCCACTACGTTTTGCGCCCCACGACTCACACTATAAAGTATAAACAACAAACCCGCCCCCCTGTTGTGCTGCATTCCGCTACTATATCCTCACTGTAACTTGCAACGGGGCGTGCGAAAACATGGCTGGCGCAAAGATCTTTTCTATCGAGGGCAAGGGCCTCAAACTCACCACCGCCGAGGATATTGAGCCGCACATCCAGGATCTCAAGAGCAACGACGATGTAGAGGAGATCAAGTTCTTGGGCAACACTCTGGGTATTGGAGCCAGCGAGGCGCTTGCAAAGGTCTTGGAGAGCAAGAAGAACCTCCAGGTATGTTTACAGCCCCGCTCATCGGCGCTGGGATGCCAAAGGCGGACTGACTGACACAAATTCCAGGTCGCAAACCTCGCCGACATCTTCACCTCGCGTCTCCTGTCTGAGATCCCGCCCGCGCTATCCCACCTCCTCACTTCGCTCCTCACACTACCAAATCTCCACACCGTCGACCTCTCAGACAACGCGTTCGGCCTCAACACGGTTGCCCCGCTCGTAGACTTCCTGTCGCAACACACCCCACTCCGGTACCTATACCTCAACAACAACGGCCTGGGACCCGCCGCCGGTGTCCTCGTCGCAGATGCGCTCACCGCACTCGCCGCCAAAAAGGCCGCTGCGCGCAAAGACGGCAAAGAAGTCCCCGACCTCGAACTCGTAATCTGCGGTCGCAACCGCCTGGAGAACGGCAGCATGGGCGCATGGGCAAAAGCCTACGCGGCCAACACGGGCGTCAAGACCATCAAGATGACGCAGAACGGTATCCGTCAAGAGGGTATCTCGCACCTCATTACCAACGGCCTCGCCCACCTGTCCAAACTAGATACCCTCGACCTCCAGGACAACACATTCACAGCCATGGGCGCAAAGGCCCTCAGCAGCGCCGTCGGCAACTGGACTGAGCTCCGCGAACTCGGCGTAGGCGACTGTCTGCTCAGCGGCCGGGGCGGCGTCGCTCTCGCTGCTGCACTAGAGAAGGGCAACAACAAGAAGGTTGAGGTCCTGCGCCTCCAGTTCAACGACATCAACGCCAAGGGTCTCGCTGGCCTCGCTTCCGCTTCCCACACCGCACTCCCTGCGCTGCGTCGCGTCGAGATCAACGGCAACAAGTTCGACGAGGAGGATCCCAGTATCGAGAAACTGCGCGACGTGCTCGATGCGCGGAAAGAAGAGAGTGGTGAGAATGCGGACGACGACGAGTACTGGGGTCTCGACGAACTAGACGAGTTGGATGACGACGACGAAGATGAGGAGGAGAGTGATGCCGAGGAGAAGCGTGGGGATGCTGATGATGACGAAGAGGGTGTTGAGGTTGAGGAGAAGGCTGCGAGGCAGGTTGCGGCGGATAATGAAGCTGAGGAGAGTAATGTGGGTCAGGAGAAGGATAAGAAGGTTGATGATTTGGCGGATATGATGGCGAAGACGGAGATCAAGTGAGGGAAGGGATGAAGAGTGCACTGGAGGGGACCTTGTCATGCATTTAGCGGCCTGGGTTGGGTTGGAATGGGGAAGGCTTTTTGAGTAGGCATGTAGGAATTGATACCATAGACCTTACTTCTACCGGGTTCACACGAGGTGGTCAAGTGTTGGGACATGATGTTCGGGGGAGGTGTCCAATTTAGAATGTAGTGCGACGTTGCTCTGTATATTGAGAGGGTAAAGTGTGGCTCATTAGGGTGTCCAGCGGACGGATCATCTATGTATAGGTCTATGACTTTGATGCCATCTGCCCATGTCCGGTTATGGTGAATCTCGAATATCACCTACTCCTCTACCATCTTAGATACATCCCCGACATTCACGGACACTCGCATCATGTCACCCCGATGCCTCACTACCTCATCGGTTGTCCGCGTCATAGCTCGGCTCAGCCAGCAACTTTCCGTTCTCGTCCACTCGAACATGACCGTCCTGCACGAGCCTCTTCACGTGGGTTTCGTGCTCGTTATCCTCAAGCTCCTCATCAACCTTGTTAAGGTCCTTGTCGGGCTGTGACTGCTCTTTGCGGTGCTTAGTCGCGGAGGAGTTGGAAACATCGCTGAGAGACTCTTGCCTACGGGAGACGAAGGACTGCGCAGTGGGGCTGAGTCCGCTCTTCTCGGTGTGGCCGTTGGTCGGCATCTCTTGCGACTGGACTGTTTTGGGATTTGGTTGAGTAGAGAAGCCGTTCTCTCGCTTGGGCGAGACAGCAAAATTACCGTCGTGTAGATCGCCGTGATGTTTGGAGCCAGACAGTGTGTCACGGGAGTAGATACCCTCGCTACTGGCGCGGGGACGCTCATCGCTGGCGCGAGCACTTCCGTTGTTGGCGTGGGACTCACAGAGCCCCAAGCATACATGTTCCTCAGTGCCGCGGTTAGCACGAGCGTCGAGAGACTGTGGATTATTCATCCCCGATGCGGCGGCAGTGTCCGCCTCGATCTTAGGCCCCATAGTCATCTCCGCATTGTGGGAGTCATCTTCCTTCTCTTGACGAGATCGTTGCTGAGGTGAGGTGAAGTTCCTACTGTTGGCACGAGATCTTCCGTTGACAGGACTCAAGATAGATCCAGTGCTGCTGCTCAGTGATAGTTGACGCTCGCGTCTGGCTGCAACAGACTGTGCGACTGCGGCAATGCCACCCTTCTCAGTATGACCATGGGCGCGAGCCTCGAGAGAATGGAGATGATCGGCTTCAGCCTTGGTGACAGTGCCTTGCGCAATCTTGGGTTCGATCTTAGCGATTTCCTCCTGGAGCTCGGCTTCGACTTCAGGGTGAGAGGCATCGGTATGGCCGACGGCCTTTTGCAGTTCTATATATCGTCAGTATTTGTCTCGATGTGGAGCGAAGGATCAAGCGGGATGGCATGTAGGAGTAGGCACGTACTGCTAACGATGCTCTGGGCAACACGAAGGACCTCGGTGGTTGCCTCGTCAGGGCTGCCATCTACAGCGATATGCAGGTCCTTGGCGGCCATCAGCAGGGAACGATGAGAAGCCTGAGCTTGACTGGATCCCTTCTAATCCACACCTTGTTAGCAATAGCTAGGGATTCGACGGCAGAGATAATGCGGACCGCTCTGTCGTCACGTGTAGCGACGTTCTCAGATAGAATACGGGCTTCCTCGGCTGTGATGGTGCTCGGGTCTTTTCGCAGCTTCTTGAGGATGGCTTCCAATTGGTCTTGGAATCGCTGCGAAAGGGTGGTAGCATCGCTGCTCGCGTCAGAGGACACCTTTTCGCTGAGAATGTCGCTCATGGTGACTGATAGAGGTAGGGCTGTAGGTAATGCTTGAGTAGAAGAAGCGGTGGCTTGGAGCTGTGGAGAAGAAGGTGAGGTGGTTGTTTGTGTTTGCGTGCTTTATCTGTGACGATGACGTCGCGGGATCGCGTGTGGAAGGAAAGTGCAGGTACAAACAATGAGATCGGACGACTCTGACAGCGGCTCTTTCCCGATGGGGACGAAGGCATCAATGTGTTCATGATGTGTTGCGGAACAATTCTCCGCGTCGTAACTGCCTCTTTGAAACATGCACTGAATGTGCTGCGACAACGCAGGTAAACTATAACATCACATTAAGTACACAGAGAAAATTTGAGAGGGAAAGGATAAGAACATACATAGACTTTAAGTAATCAAGAGCAGCAATATGTGGCTGAGGATAAGATGTCAAGATCTTGATACATGCAGATAGCTAAGGTTACGCCTTGTGAAAGCACGCGGGCCTCAAGTACACATGAAGACATCAAAAGCATCCAAGTTAATCTCCAGTCCTGCCAGATCCTCCCGTTTCCGGTCAGCTGTTTCCTCGCTGTCGTCCGAGTCGCTTGTTAAAGCCATATCCTCAAATGGCTTCCTTGTCACGCTTTTCCATGTACTCATCAAACTCATCATCTTCCTTCGAACTTCAATAATCATTCGCCAACTCATCATATTCCTCGTCAAGGCCGGGTGGCATCGCCAACCCGCCTTGGTCGGGATCGCGTTCAAGACCGTAACCGTAGGGTTCGCCATCGCCGTCTTCTTCGGAATCGTAGTCCTCATCGCTACCGTCCGGCGAAACTGATTTCTCGATTTCGCTCTCGTCGTCCTCGTCCTCGTCCTCGTTATCGTCTTCTGCTTTGGTGGGTTCGGGCACTGGAGCGATTGTCTTGGGTTGCTGCACTTCGGTGCCGCTCTTGTCATTGAGGTCTTTGGATGTCGCATCTTTCTGCTGCAATGCAACATCGTCATTTGGTTCATCGCGAGCTGGGGCTGCTTCCGTAGCTCCAATACTCTCTAGCTCCGCTGTCGATGTTGTTGGGTCCGTAGTGCCTACTTTCTTGGCTTTCTTCACGCCATTAGATGGCTCGCTCGATACGTCGGGCTCTTCGGAAGCTGCGCGCTTCAAGGCTGATGTTTCAGTCATGCTGATTAACTAATTCGTGAGAGATGAATGTGATGGGAGTCCAAAGTTCGAAGGGTCGACGTTGGAAGTTAATAGGGGCTGGGATCAACATGATGACGGAAGAGGCCCTTCGCAGCCCTCCATGGATCGGAAGTGATATCCCAGCTGTTGCGCAGATGAGCTAACCTACCTGGTTGACACGACTTATCGATTTGTCGAGTTAGGAGTTGGTACCGTAAATCGAGCTTGGGAATAAGGAAATTGAGTTGAGAGTCCTAGAGGTCAGACAAGATCTCTCGACGTATTCGAAGCTGTGTTCATGTCTTTAGTCGATACAAATCAGTGCCCGCCATGCTGTGGAGCAATACGAGGGATTGTAAATAACCCATGCTTCACTCAACCGGGCGTGTCGCGCGAGAGCGTTGAAGTCACGGGAAACTTGTTACGACGTGGTGACAATGAAATGCCCGCAGATGACGGCAAGCGATACTTTCAGTTGCTATAGCCGTTGGTAAAAGATGGTGGTTTCCTTACCTCGCAATGCGCGATGACGCGGCCACTGCCGAAAAGCCGAACAGCAGGGATGTCTCCTCACTAGCCCCACCGAAATCCAGCTGTCAAGCCTCACCTACCCACCACCCTCTGCCTGATTCAATGTCCTGCGCCACATATATGTCTACGGAGCCAGAATGGTCAGCGCCCAAGATGTTGCGGCTCGCCAGTCGCACATGGGGACAAACGATCAAGAGCAAGCGCAAGCCGCGCAGATGATCCAGCGCAACTATCGCGGCTACCGGGAGCGCAGGCAGCTCCAAGGCATGGGCCTGGATGCTAGCGCACGTTGGGCAGAGGTGGGAGACGTTCGCACTATATAGAGAGGTGTGGCTAATGGTACCAGGCGATACGCGACGGTTAGCAGTCCACCACAATCTCTACTGCGCCTAAGCTAAACCTCTCAAGCGAAATGGCGCAATGCGACGAAGCCCAAGCCGCGCTCGGAAGACGCGGCTCTGCGCGACAACCTCACTACTCCCGAAGCACGTGAACGAGCGAACTCCATAGCAGCGCGCGAGAAGTGGAAGCGAGTCGGCGAGATTGCGCGACGAGCGGGCGCCGACGACCCCCACGATGCTTCAGAGACGGACGACGAGGATGCGCCCGAGAACCACACGGAACAGCGGCGGAAGCAGAACGAGTCCAAGGCGGAGCGCGAGAAGACTGCCAAGATGATGGACCTCCAGTACTTCCTGGAGATGGTGGACCAGAAGCATCGATACGGCAGTAACCTGAGAGCCTATCACGAGCAGTGGAAGAAGGCAGACACTCACGAGAACTTCTTCTACTGGCTCGACCATGGCGAGGGTAGACACTTTGAGCATCCGACCGTCTCTAGAGAGAGGCTCGACACAGAGAGGGTGCGCTACCTGTCGCGGGAGGAGCGTCAGAACTACCTAGTCACCATCGACGACGAAGGTCGTCTATGCTGGGCAAAGAACGGAGAGCGCCTAAACACGACCACGGATTACAAAGATAGTGTCAACGGTATTGTACCGGTCGACGATGACACTCCAGCCTACGGTCCCAAAGCAAAGCTGCACTCTGGACAAAGCAAGACCCTGCGGCGAAGTTCAATGATCTCGGTGAGCTCAAGCTCGTCTATATCTGAGAGCGATGCGGAGGCAGAGGAGGCAGAACACTACGTCAATGAGGACCTCGACAAAGCTAAGGGCGTTTCGAAACTCAAACATGTGTCAGCCGCGACTATTCTGAACCACCTTCTCCGTAGTTCAGTGAAGCCGAACTCATGGATATTCGTAAGTTGTGCACTCTCCTCCGTCGGCCAGATGTACTAAGCAAGCACAGGTAGCCGACACATCCTTCCGCCTGTACGTCGGGATCAAGCAATCGGGTGCTTTTCAGCACAGCTCGTTCCTCCACGGTGCGCGCATATCTGCCGCAGGTCTGATCAGAGTCAAGGATGGTCAGCTTCGGCGCCTCTCACCCCTGTCCGGCCACTACCGCCCGCCGACGAAGAACTTCCGTGCGTTCGTACATTCCATGAAGGAGAATGGAGTGGACATGTCGCGTGTCTCCATCTCCCGGTCATATGCTGTCCTCGTCGGCCTTGAAGCTTACGTTAAGACACGCAAGAAGTTCAAGCATGGAGTTGAGCACGTCAAGGAGGCAGAGACAAAGGTCGTGCACCCGGAAGAATACGAACGGAAGGTGGAAGAGCAAAAGGATAAAAGCGAAAGCGCGCAACGAGAGCGGCAGTTACTTGCGCAGGAAGCAGAGCGGAAAGAGGCAGAGAAGAAACAGACTAGTCTTGGACGGCGAATATGGAAGAGGCTCAGTCGAGACCGCGGTGAGAACGGCGACCTGACACCCAAAGAACGGGAGGCCGCTAAGCAGAAGAGGAAGAAGTGGTTGAGCAAGTCGGGGGAAGATGTCGAAGATGGGATTGCGCCTGACGGGCGTCGGGAGCCTGCCCCCGCGGTGTGAGCGGCTGGTTGCGATGCGAGCTACGAAGCGGGCTGCTGCTGTTCCTGCATGACCCCAACAGACACCTGGTGCCTTCTACCTGTGGCTTGATTTCGCGTGGTCATGATATCCTCTCTTGTCGATTTGCCTAGAACCATCGGTAGACCTGAAGTCGTAGAACGAATAGCATTCCTAAAGATAGCATGCATGTGGCATTATTCGCGCGTGTCATTGCACGATCATCGCGCGATCAACGTCCGTCTATCGAAAACGCAGAATCCAGGAACCAGAAAGCAGGTAATGGCTTGACTCGGTGGCGGACAATAATTTTCCAAGCGTGCGGACCCCGTTCCGTGCCGCCATCATTCTTACGAACGGCGGCGACTGACATCATACGCGTCGTCACGGACCCAGATTTCCATCTTTGTTTTGGAGGTTGGGAAATGTGTCTTTGTTTGACAACCTGTTATTTGGGCATGACTCGGCAGCGGGCAGGATAGGGGTACCTGAGATGAAGTGATCGATCGTGCGTCTGCGCAGAATTGCTTGTGCAGTTGTGGCGCGAGGATAATTATGGGTACGACGGACATGTCTCGATCGAGACGGCTTGTCGTGATCGAAACCACGTTGTGCATACTCCGGACTACAGTAGACAGCTGCAAGTCAGGGTCAATGAATTGCCCGGAGGTTAGGTACCACGGGAATAGAACGATTGGGTTTGCTGCAGCCTCTTAGCGGTGCGTGGTGTCACTCGCAGTTGGGATGCGGCCAACGTCCCGACCGTTGCGCTGGAGCCCCGCCGTTCATCGCGGCACAGTCCAACTTCACCATGACCACAGCGCAGGCCTCTTCGGACATGAAGTTATTCGGCATCACTCTTCCGAGTTCCGTCTTTCCTGATCTCCGCCCGCCGCAGGGTCCCTCATCTCCCATGCCGTCTTGCATGTCGCGGTGATGGCTGGTGGTGCTCACAATGGTGGTACCGAAGACTGGTAGCATGCAGCGATCGGCCGCCAGAAGGAAGCTACGACCCCGCTAAGCGACGTTTGAGCAGGGGAGCTCCCGACTCCATGACGTCAGGCGCCCGACAACATCATACGCGTCGCTGCAACCTGCTTGCACACACGGCACGACTTGCTCTTCCATCCTGCTGCATGCGCCCTAATGATAGGAGGGAAACACTGCCGCCAGGGATTCCGTACCCGATGCTCGACAAGGCCAGCCACAGTGCCGTCGATCGGGCCTGGGCTCTGTGTGCTTTTGCTCCACCAGCTCGTTTCGCACTGCACTCATGCCTGCGAAGGCGTATCGACAGCCCGGTATTGGCTTGCCTGAGATGACACATGTCTCCCCAACCTCACTTCCTGCATGCCATTGGTATCCTTCCTGCAAACTAACCTCGTCCAGTGCAAAGAGTACCGTAGGCAGCCTTTTCGCTAGAGCGTTTCAGCTCCACTTCCGGCTGCAATTCAACTCCAACCCTGGCAGCAGCCCGCTCTCCGCGGTTCATCGACGATGTTAGGCCATCCCATTTCCAGCCACAGGCCGTTCCCACCCCTGCTGCAGCAGCTACCCGCTTGTCTCACCACGCTGAGTGGAGGCCATGCCACCAGGATGCGCTGACGCCCCGCTCGAGGCTGGAGCTTGTGAGTAGTGTGACGCAATACTCCTCCTGTTCGTTGCACACACTATGGCGCCAAAGCAGGTTTACTCTGCCTCTCCACAACTGAGGCGCAAGCTCTTGCTCCTGGAAACCAGCATTCGACGTCATCCGTTCCAGCATGCTCAATTGAGGAGTAGTTATCATAAATGCCTGCTTCTCTGTGATCCTTCCGCACTTTCTGATCCCTACAAAGACGAACCATTCGTCAATTGATATATGACAGACGAACACTTTTCCTCCCACAACTACTCGTACTACTCTTTCCCCCCAACCCCTAATAGACATTCCCCCCGGTCTACACGCTCTCAGTCTATATCAAGCAACGTATCAGGAAGCGGCCATCATCGAGCTACTTCCTACAGCACCTCATCCTACACAGTGAATCACGGACACGACAACTCCTACAACGTCTCGAGCGTTCTATTCAACAACATGCCTTCCCCAGCAGCTGGAAAGGGTGACACCCCCCGCACCCCTACCAAGCTCGGACGAAAGCCACAATCATCTGCCCCCAAGCTGAACAAGCCCAAGTCGGAGGACGCCCCCACCCCCGATGTGCCTGAACAAGCTGAGGACGTGAAGAAGCAAGGAGAGGAGAAGGCCGAGGACACCAAGAACCAGGCACAAGACACCGCCGAAGACACCAAGCAAAAGGGCGAGGAGACTGCCCAAGATGCCAAGGGCAAGGCGGAAGAGGCTGCTGAAGACACCACCGGCAAGGTTTCACAAGCTGGTGACGAACTAGAGCAGGCCGACCCCAAGCCCATTGACGACGACAACGACGCCGACGAGGAGGCTGAGGAGACTGGCGACGACGCCACACACAAGGCAGGAGACGATGCGGAAGACACCGCAGAGGACACCGCCGACAACACAGAGGACGATGCGACAGAGACCACCGAGCAGGCCGCTAACACCGGCAAGCAAGCTGGTGGAGGCGCATTGAGCGGTGCTCGCGGTCTAGCCGGCCGCGCATCCAACCTCGCTGGCAAGGCCAAGCAGGACCCGCAAGGAGCTGCTCAGGATGCTGGTAGCGATGTTCAGGAGGCTGCCCAAGACACAGCAGAAGATGCGCAGGAAACTGCGGAGGACACTGCTGAGGGCGCTCAGGACACTGCCGAGTCGGCCAAGGACACCGCTGAGTCCAAGGTTGGCGACGCAAAGGACACTGCTGAAGACGCAGCGGAAGATGCGCAAGACACCGCCGAGGACGCGACTGAAGATGCTCAAGGCACTGCAGGAGACGCCACTGAGGACGCCCAGAGCAAGGCTCAGGATGCCACCGACGACGCCAAGGACGCCGCCGAAGATGCTACCCCCGACCTGAGCATGCTCAAGGGCCTCGAAGTTGACGAAGAGGGCATGATCAAGAACAAGGATGGCAGGAACGTCGGCCGCCTTGTAGAAGGTGATGCCGAGGACCTCGCAGGCTACCCCATCGGCGACAACGGCGAGATTCTCGACGACGATGGTGATCTCGTTGGCCGCTGCGAACTTACACCTGAGATGGTTGAGGAGCAGGCCAACGAGGCTGAGGAGGCCGGTGACAAGATGCCCAACATCAGCATCTTGAAGGGCCTCACCGCCGACCGATCTGGTCAAATCCTCAACGAGGACGGCGACTTTGTTGGTCACCTTGTCGATGGCGACCCATCCGCTATCCAGGGCAAGGAGTTCAACGAGAACGGCGAGATCCTCGACGATGATGGTAACGTCATTGCCAAGGCAGAGCTTTCACCTGAAGCCGCCGACCTTCCTGCTTACCAGCAAGACGACGAAGATGAGGACGAAGAAGATGGTGACGCCACCGAGGGTGTCACGGATGCCGTCGACGGTGCCAAGTCCACTGCCGAAGATGTCAAGGACGGCGCTGAGGAGAAGGCTACTGACGTCGAGGACGAGCTTCCCGGCGTCGAGGCCCTCGAGGGCATGGAGATCAACTCCCAGGGAGAGATCCTCAACGACGATGGCGACGTTGTTGGCAACGTTGCTGACGGCGATCTCGAGAACATCGACGACGTCAAGGGCCTCACCGTCAACGACAAGGGCGAGGTTGTTGACAAGGACGGAAACGTTCTCGGCACGGTCGAACTTGCTGAGGGTGCTGCCGACAAGCTCAAGGAGTCTGCCTCCGGCGCTCTCGACACCAGAATCTTGGACGGCCTCAAGGTCAACAAGAAGGGCAAGGTCCTTGATTCTGAAGGCGAGGAGATTGGTGAGCTCAAGGAAGGTGAGCTCAGCGACTGCGCTGGCAAGAAGATCAACGACCAGGGCGAGGTTCTCGACAAGGATGGCAATGTCATCGGCAAGGTCGATGTTGTCCCTGGGGAGGCCGCCTTCACTGCCATCAAGGAGCTCAAGGAGCAGCTTGGTGAGCCTCTCGAGGGCGAGGAGGAGCAAGACGAGGAGGAGCAAGACGAGGAGGAGGGTGAGCCTGAGATGAAGGAGATCACCCCCGAGATCGATGAGCTTGAGGGCTTCAAGGTCAACAAGAAGGGCCAAGTTCTCGACGAGGAAGGCGAGCCCATTGGTGAGCTCACCGAGGGTGACCCTGCCAAATGCGCCGGCAAGAAGATCAACGACAAGGGCGAGGTCGTCGACAAGGACGGCAATGTGCTCGGCAAGGTCAAGGCTCTGCCCAAGATGGTTGAGGCCTCCGAGTTGCCGGAAGAACCCGAGGTCAAGGAAGTTGAGGTCACCCCAGACATCAACGAACTTGAGGGCCTGAAGGTCAACAAGAAGGGCCAGGTTCTCGACGAGGAGGGCGAGCCTATCGGTGAGCTTACCGAGGGCGAGGCTTCCGAGTGCGCCGGCAAGAAGATCAACGAGAAGGGTGAGGTCCTTGACAAGGACGGTAACGTCATCGGAAAGGTCAAGGCCCTCCCCAAGATGGTCGAGCAGAAGGTTGGCGAGGCTGAGGATGCCGCCGAAGATGCTCAAGACGCCGCCGAGGACGCTCAGGATGCTGCTGAGGATGCTGAGGACGCTGCTGAGGAAGCTCAGGATGACGGCCGTCCTCCTCTTTCCATCCTTGATGGTCTCACCGTCAACAAGTCTGGCAAGCTCATCGACTCCAACGGCAACGTCGTTGGCGAGCTTACCGAAGGTGACGCGAAGAAGCTTTCCAAGTCTGGCACTTCCTGCGACGCCGAGGGTCAGTTCTGGGACAACAAGGGCAACGTCATTGGCCGCGCCCAGACCATCCCTCAAGAAGAAGGCGAGGAGGAAGCTCCTTTCGCCGGTCTTGACGGCCTCGTCGTTGTCAAGGATGGCTTCGTCGAGGATGACAAGGGCAACCGCGTTGGCCAGGTCACCGAGGGCGACGCTAAGAAGCTCGTTGGCCGTTCCGTGGATGAGGACGGTGATATCCTTGACAAGAAGGGATCAGTTGTCGGCCACGCTGAGCGCTACGAAGAGCCTGAGGAGGAGGCTCCTGAGGAGGAACAGCCTGAGGACTTGTCTATCCTTGCCGGCAAGACTGTCAACAAGCAAGGCAACGTCATCGGAGACGAGGGTGTACCTATTGCACGCCTCGTCGAAGGCAACCCCAAGGAGCTTGCAGGCCGCAAGATCAACGAAGAGGGTCTCATCTTCAACGACACTGGCAAGCAGATCGGCCGTTGCGAGCTCATCCCCGAGAACGAGCGTGAGAGCAAGCCTGAAGGCATCTTTGCTGGTCTTGAGGGACTCCGCGTCATTCAAGGCGGCATGGTCGCTGATGAGGATGAGAACACTGTTGGCAGGATTGTTGAGGGCAACCCCAAGCGTCTTGTTGGCATGGCTGTGGACGAGGATGGTGACATTCTTGACAAGTACGGCAACGTCAAGGGCCACGCTGAGCCTCTTGAGGAGGAAGAGGAGGAGGAGCCCGCCGACCTTTCCATTCTCGACGGTCTCACCCTGAACAAGCAGGGCTACCTCGTCAACGGCGAAGGCATTCCCGTCGGTAAGCTCGTAGAGGGCAACCTTGGCGAACTTGCCGGACGCAAGTCCGACGGCGATGGTCTCATCCACGGTGATACCGGCAAGGTTGTCGGTCGCTGTGACATCATTCCTCCCAACGAGCGCCCCGAGCGCAAGGAGGGCCCATTCGCTGGCTTCGAAGGACTTCGCGTTGTCAAGGACGGATTTGTCGACGATAACGATGGCAACCGTGTTGGTCAGCTCACCGAAGGCGACCCCAAGAGGCTTGTTGGTCACACTGTTGATGAAGACGGTGACATCATCGACAAGTACGGCAATGTCAAGGGCCATGCTGAGCCATGGTCTGAGGAGGAAGCGGAGGAGGTCGACCTCTCCGCCCTTGCTGGCTGCACTGTCAACAAGGCTGGAAACATTGTCGACTCCAGCGGCACCGTTCTCGGACATGTTGTTGAGGGTGACCCAACTACCCTTGCCGGCAAGAAGGTCGATGGCAAGGGCCAGATCTGGGACAACGAAGGCAACGTCATTGGACGCGGTGAACTTTCCCACGGTCAGAACCCAGGACCCGAGGGTCCCTTCGCTGGCTTCGATGAGGCTACTGTTGCCAAGGACGGTACCGTCCAGACACCCTCTGGCGACATCGTCGGTCGCGTCACTGAGGGTGATGTCAAGAAGCTTGTCGGCCACAAGGTCGATGAAGATGGCGACATCAACGACAAGAACGGCAACGTCATCGGTAAGGCCGAGCGCTGGGAGCCTGAGGAGAAGGAGCGCCGCGTCAACCCCATGGCTGGCATGCATGTCAACAAGGAGGGTGAGGTCCGCGACGAGAACGGCGATGTTGTTGGCCGTCTTACTGCTGGTGACCTTGGTCACTGCGCTGGTCTCGAGATTGATGACAACGGCTATGTTGTCGACAACGACGGCAACAAGGTCGGTGAGGTCACTCTTCTGGAGAACATCCAAGAGGAACCCGATGAGGACGAGACCGACGAGGAGAGGCAGCGTCGCGAGGACTCTGAGCTCGCCAAGAAGATGTCTGCCATCTGCGAAGACACCCTTCAGCGTGTCCAGCCCGTCATGAAGCAGATCACCGAGGTATGTTTAACCCCAAACTCATCAACATCACGAACATGTACTAATAACCGCCCAGCACATCGAGCAAGCCGACCGCACACCCCGCGACGAGCTCGACGAAGAGGAGCTTGTCAACAACGTCAAGCCCCTCATCGAGGAAGGCTCTCGCATCCTCAACGACTGCAACGGGTCGCTCCGCGGTCTCGACCCCGACGGCCGCATCGCCGCCCAAGCCAAGGGCCGTCAGCAAACCGGCGAAGCCTCTCCCGAGGAGTACAAGCTCGCCGACAACCTCAAGGAGCTCACTACCTCCGTCGTCACCACCATCGACAACGCGAAGAAGAAGATCTCCGACATGCCCCACGCCAAGAAGAAGCTCAACCCTCTTTGGTCCCTGCTCACCGAGCCCCTCTTCCAGATCATCGCTGCTGTTGGTCTGCTGTTGACGGGTGTTCTCAACCTCGTTGGCAAGCTCCTCAACGGTCTTGGTCTCGGTGGTCTTGTCAATGGCCTCCTGGGTGGCCTTGGTATCAACAAGCTACTCGGCGGTCTTGGTCTCGGCGGCCTGGGCGACATGCTCGGCGGCGGCGACAAGAAGGACAAGAAGAAGGGTGCTTCTGGTCCTATGAGCATGGTCGGTGGCCTGCTTGGCAAGAAATAGACATATTGACGATGTCTATGGGGATGAGTTGAGACGAAGTAATGTCTATTCACACTTGGTTCGAGATTGTTTGTCTGTTTTTGCATATGATACCACGACCTCCTACCTGGGTCGTCGCTGTCATCGTCTATCGCCATGTGAGTCTGCAGACCTTTCTGCTTTGCTTCCCCCTCCACCATTGGATTTCGACAACACAAGAGATTGGAAGATCGGGGGGTCTGAAGGTCATACCTTTTTGTTGCCGAAGGAAGAGGAAGAGGGGGAATACCGAGCACGAGAGCCTATGCGCTTTCCACTGACGGTTTGGATGATTGCAACTTCACCTGGGTATCTGGTCCGATGATGGCATGAATTCCTTGTTTTTGCTCGTTCAAAAATCAGCGTTCTTGTTTTGTTGTTTTCCGACACACACACACACATCATCATGCCGCGACTCTCAAAGGCCACGAGAGGACGCATGCATCTTTGGCTAGACCAGCCGGGTTTTCCTTTGTTGCACACCTCAAAATCTGCGATTGTTCCTAGCAAGCATTGGCGTTTCTGTTGTTGGTGGCCATCGGGGGGATGATTGTTGTATGATAATTGTTGTTAGTTAGTCAGTTCTAATTATGGTTTCTTGAAACTTCAACCTCGCCTCTATCATGCTGTGGTTAAAGTGAGACTATTGAACCTTTAGCTCTTCAGTAGACAGTGAGATAGTTGAGCCCTTTGCTCATGACGTCGAGAGCCAATAGGTCACTTATGGTCTTGCTCGACAGTCTCATATGCCGCACTGAGAGCGATGTCGCGATCAAGACGTCCTGAGCTGAGGTGTAGCTCGCAAACGTGTTGCGTCTTTGATCACGATGCGCCAAGGCTCGGCGTGGCATATGTATTCAGCAAGTTCTCCATATGTGCCCATAGTGTCCACTTGGTCTCTGATCGTGGACATCCTGAGCCTCGGTGAGGCATGTGAAGTTGTTAGGCCTCTGTTCATGACGTCCTGGGCTGAAGGCGTAGCTTGGTGAGATTTGTTGGGACTTTGCCTTATGACGTCCTGAGCCTCGGTATAGTGCGAGGGTTTATTAGGTCTTTGATCGTGATGCGCTAAGGT
>Ga0265797_10002189_pt1 | contig 33270 bp, 40 predicted proteins | sample P2T30metagenome_FD_192433 | JGI IMG/M metagenome (GOLD analysis project Ga0265797, IMG submission 192433) | Plant litter microbial communities from East Loma Ridge, Irvine, California - P2 T30 | ecosystem: Environmental > Terrestrial > Plant litter > Unclassified | place: USA: California... | reverse complement strand
GAGGCTTCTGGTCGTGTGGCTGTGTTGTAGTCTAAATGCGTCATCGTCAGTCAGCTGCCTGAATTGCCTCTCACATGCCCACTCCACGCTCACACGACGTTCGGTGGGAAACGCGGACTTGAACTTTCCGGCAACGAGGCTCTGGGGTATTAACAAAAAGCTTGTTGGAGACGATTGCACGTACCATACACGTCGTAACTCTGCGGTTGCTTGTAATCCGACATTGACAAAAGCAATGTCCTGGGGTCTGATGGGCCGAGAGGCCCGGAGTCGTATTCCTCGCGATAGTTGTCGATCACTGAAGTCGGAATTCCGCAATCTTCGTCAACTATCACCGGTGATTTGCGACTGCGTTGGGAGATCTGCGCATTTAATGTCAGTTGAAGGTTTCCACAGTCGCGTGGGAAGCGTAAACACTGCAAGTCATGCAAAAAGTGTCGCATCGGCATTCGAGACCATCTCGTGTCGGGATGAAGAGTTGTAGGACGGAGGCTTCCACGCACCTGGTGACGCATACGTCTGTCTTCTGCCACTTTGGCAAATGATGGGTTCAATCACACGAGCAGCAGAGGCAGTCTGCTACGAATGTACGACGCAGAATATGTGCGCGACGTACTATATCTCAATTCAATGCAAGGAAGCGCGGGCTGGGCGAACGTGATGGTCCAAGCAGCAAAGCAGCTATCCGCTTCGAGACATGCAGCCCACAAATAGGATTCCTTTGAGCAGTTAATTAATGGCGCTCAAGACACACCAATTGCTGTGCAAAGAAATTGGATCTGCACGGTGGATACTGGGGATCTGGCGGCGATTGCAGGCGTTCGCAGGAGATTGCAGGGTTGTTCCCGTCGTTCGTCCCAAGGGGCTGGCGTTCCGCTACTGTAGGTTTCCGGTGCCGACTCCGCGCACGGTATCAAAGGAACAAGGCTGTAGCGACTGTGTTTTCGCAACTGCAAAACTATAGTGAGACTGTAATCAGCAATGCTCGCAAAATGTGAAGCCACTTTCGCCCGCCCGCCTGGATTGGGGAGTGGCCAGATGCGAGCGGGGAATCCCAGCGGCTATGGCAGTATCCCAGTGGTCTGGGTTTTGTTTTGCAAAGCGATAGGGCGCATCTATAGCAACCGGGTAGCAGAGTCAGATGGGCACGTACAAGGCAAGATTCAGCAAGGGCTGATCGGTTTGAGCAAGGAAGGTGGTTGGTAATTAAGGCCGGTTCGCGATTAGATTGTCCTGGTTGTGTCAGGAGCGTGGGAGAAATCAAGGTCGGTTCACGGTCGTCAGGTGACGGCAATCAAGTGCAGGTTGCCGTAAGCCACAGGCGTCGCGGTGGATTCCGTTCCGTGTTGATTGATGGTCAACGAGTCGATTAATTAGGTTGGAGTAGTTCTAGAAAAGGCGTCGTACGTCGTTCGAGGTGGGTGTCGGGGTGTTGATCTTGTCGGTAGACACGTTGGTTTGGGTGCAATCCAGGTCGATGGGATTGGTCTTGGAATGTCAACCAGAAGATCGGATCAAAGGCGCAGGTCGTGAGTTTCAGAGTGATCCGGACTGGCGACTGACAGCGTAGGAGTCGAGAGCTCGCCAGAAGAATGCAGGTGTAGAAAGAAACCAGCAGGAGTGGTGTCAGGTCAGATATGTGTATCAGAAGGCGAAACCGTTGCAGCGAGCGTGAGGAATTGCGCTATAGAGAGCGCAATCAATATGACCATGAAACGGATGACGGCGAACCGGCGATCTGTATCTACGCAGGGTAACAGCAGGCGCGAGGCAAGAGTAGTAGTGAGGGAGAACGGGCGGAGGGGCCCAACGGCCACCGCATCTCCCTGGGCAGGACAGACGACAGCTGAGTGGCTCCATGACGCCGCCAGAGCTGGCAGAGGGCAGCGCCGCGGTGCGTCGTGTGCGCACCGCCCTGCACAGGTGGAGGAGGTCGACGGGCGGCGGGCGATCGCAGCGAACCACTCCATACCAGCCGCCTGCTATATGCGCTATAGCCCTGTGGCGCGAGACATTATTTTTAGCCCCACTCTGCCCGGCGCAAAAGAAGCTTAAACCATCGACCTGCCCGCATACCGCCTGGTACACGCAACGGCGGGCGGTGGACGACGTGAGATGAATGCTGGCGCTGCAATCTCAACACACCGCGTCGCCGTCGTCGTCACGTTTGGCTCGTCGCCTCTACCGCCACCGTCCATCTGCCGCCGGTATTTCCCGACATCGGCATGCCGACAGGACAGACGACGGCATAGCAGCACATGCACTGCAGGTAGACTGGGGCAGGCCTCTATGGACGCCCAGTGCGCAGAGGCAGAGTTGAAGGACGGACGCCAGGTCAGTCTGTGGTCGGTCATTCTCGGCTGGGGGAGGACTGGGCAGAGTGGGACGCCGAAGGGAGCAGTGCCGCCGCCATTGAGGATGCGCGGAGGATACACAAAGCGGCCTCCTTGCTTCTGCAGGGTATGTGTGTGTGTGAGTGTGTGGTGGTAGTGTAGTGTAGAACACTATAGACTGCTGTTGGTGTCAAAGTCGAAGCGGCTCCCCCACACTTGCAAGTTTCAATGTGGCTGTCTCTCTGCCGTCCATCCTTGATCCATCAGCACCAGTAGCAGCAGCACTGGCCTGCACTCGCTACATACAGTAGTACTGCAGTGCGATCTTTCGCCGGCAAGGCATAGTAGTGTGTATGTATGTACGTATGTAGGCGTAAGCATAGGCATACATGTACGCACCCGCATACGCACATTGCAGCCCCGATCAGGCAGCTTGACGTGCATTCCGCCCGGCATTTCGTACATGGATCGTCAGGTACCATCATCTTTGCGCCACACTTCCACTGCGCTGCTCCCAACATGCACCTCTACTCTAATCACCCCCCGGCTCTTCATCGCTGGACAGGGGCACATCCTGGGACGCGACATTGTGCGGCGGGCTAGCCCTCCACAGCTCCATACCCTCGTCCGATCTGCTTGTGAAGAAGGTCCATGGTCGAACCTCCAATGGCCGCATGCAGTGTCGTGGCGCCCAATGGTTCGTCGGGGTTGCTTGGTACGCTTGGCCGGGCCTTCTCTTCCAGCATGTATAGCAGCCTCATCCGTGGATTGCCAGCAACCACACCTCCAGTCGGGTACTGAGGCAGTCGGGCACTGAGCATTCACTGCTATACTTGCCGGAAGCTTGCTTGGCCTGTCTGATGTGCTTACACCGCTGCTTCTCCCCTTCTCTCGCCCTCTCCCGCCACCGCGGCAGCAGCAGGCAGGAGTACGGTGCGGTGCGCAATCCTCTAGGCCGGAAACCAGCAATGCATCCTCGTCCGTAGTGTACCAGCGACCGGGCGACGGAAGAGGGCGGGCGCCGCGACGGCTCGAGCGGGCTGATCATGGACGCGCCGTCGCTCTCTGCGCACATCAGATATAGCACGCAGGTGGCAGGACCGTTATAGCCTGACCAAAGTAGTCCGACCAGCCGGAAAGGAGAGGCACAGTGCGCGAAAGCAGAGGGGATTGAAAGAAGTCCGGGGTGGGAATCGACCCACATCATCGCATCGTCCGCCGACACCACAAGAGCATCAATGCTCCACCGAGGGAGATCGAGTCTAACCTGTTGCTTCAGCCAATGGAGAATCGCCAAAGTGGACCTCAGCACCTCACCTGGATCGGAGACATCGTCTGCCCTGCCTGCTCCTCCCCTCGCGGGAGCTCAGGAGCATTGCTGCCCCCTGTTTCCTCATGGCTCATGTCAGTCGCATGTCCTCTTTCAGACAACCTTCTGCATGGTTCAACCACTTCTGGACATATCTTCAAGTTCTTGGTGATAGCCGTTCTGCAGCGACCAGCGCAGTGGGAGTTGGCAATCCTCCGTCTTAGGTCGTCACATCTCCGAGGCATTCCTTTGCGACAATAACTCAACTTCTCTGTCTTTCGTGTTGACCAAGCAATCAGACATCCGTACTCGCACTTGGGTTGCCTGTTCATCTCACGATTACGCCCACCCGTCAATCCAAACTAGCATCTGCCCATCCAACCTAGTTTGCACAGACAGCTGTCTAGTACCTGTCCACCCCGCTGCCGCTGCCATCCTATAGCTGTCAATTTTCAGCTATAGGCAAGGTACCCGGCCGTTGCCAAAAACGCGTGACCAGAGACACGGAACCGCAACCACGCTAAGCTACGGCCAAACGGCAGAGTTCCGAATTGCAAACCGTCTCTCCCACCGGGGTCGTTACACGTATACCTAACCGGTTACAACAGCTCATGAACCTACTTACACCAACAGCACCCGTTGATAACTGGTACAATCTGCCGCACCATTGATCTCCAGAACCCGTTGAGAAGGGGTCACGAGAGTTTTCCATCTACCAAACTGCTCTCTCACCGCTAGGAAGAAAACAAAAAGATCTTCCCGTTATTCCACGAGGGCTTTGCCAACGCTCACTCACCAAGGCAAAACAAATAGGTCTGCGACTTTATTTTACAAATTTTCGTTTTTGGTGTCTCACTCTGGGACCTTATTGCGCCAATCTTGCGTTCATCGTCTGGTGGTCTAGTCTAGTCTAATAATCCTCCTAGATGTCGTCGTCGTCGTCATCGTCGCCTTCTCCTGTGCTCCTGGCACGCTCCTCGCGCATTTGCAATTTCCTCTCAGTCGCAAATACGCCCGCGGTGATTCCTTCGAGCGATACACCCGCCAGCTCGGCGGCTTTGGTATAAAGCAACCTCATGGGCCCGTCCAGTTCCTTGGCGTCCCGATGGCGGCGATAAAAGCTGCCGGTGCGAGCAATGTCGTTTTTCCCTTCGTCCCTGTCTTCTTTTCCTCCTCCATCTCCGCCTGAGACAACAATTTTCTTGAGTCGTAGGGTTTGTTGCACTTGCCTGAGACGCTGTGTCGTGGCGAAATTTGTGTCTTCGCCTCTGCCTCTGCCCTCGCTTGTTGATGTCGGATTCGATGCGGCGGCCGTGGGCCGCGAAGATTGGGTTGGAAACATCCTCATGAGTGTGCGGCGGAAGTCGGCGTCCCTGCCAGCGCGACCGTGTTCGCGCACGCTCTCACTGGCGAGGTTTTCCTCATACCAGTCTAGGTAGCGATCCAGCTCTGCGTCGCCCATTGCTAGACAGTCTGACTCGGAGATCTCGAAGCCTTCGGGGATGGTCATGCTGGATGTTGTTTTGGGGTTGTCTTTGTTGTTGTCGTCGTTACTGTCTGAGCCGTCTACACCATGTGTGATTTCCTTCAAGCTGTGTGAGGCGACCCAGGCCGACCAGTCCATTTGCAGGACTGACAAATCAGCCGCCGAATGTGGATGACGGTCTATGTCATCGATAGGGAAGAACAGCTTGGTCGAGACAACGAGCAGAGCCATCAGGCGGACTTCAGGGTATCGCAAGACACGATTTGAACTTGTCTTTCCTTCAAGCTGGAGTGTGAAATCGACCCCTAGAAGTCGGGCGAGCCTCTGCGTGGCAGCGTAGACTTCGATGGGCAGTGCGAGGTCTTGCATCCAACGGTAGAGCAGCAGAGGATGGTTGACGGCAGGCAACACCATTCCGAACTCCGTGCTCAGCAGTGTCCCTAGTTCCAAGGTCTTTCGGTGGAGGCTTGAAGCCTTCAACACCGTCTGTGGTTCGAGTAGCACTTGAAACTCACCAGGAAGTCGCTCCTTCAAGTTTCCCGGGACCTCTCTGTCGGCTCGATAATATAGCAGGGCTCCATCATCTACACGCGAGATCAAATCGGCAACTGTGCATGGTAGCCGAAGCAAAAGCGCGCCCAAATAGCAGATGGCGATAGTTTCGCTGAGATTGATAGCTCCGTCCGTCTTCGCTTGACGTCTCCGCCGGCCTCCACGTGTAGTCTGCGAAGCCGCGGACTCGTTTTCAGACTGCGAGCTGAAGACCTGCGACTGGCCTTCAGTGTCCGTTTCGGAATCATAGGTCACTCTTCCTTGGAGTCGCCGCAGTCTCAAAGCCCAGAGGTCTCTTGTGATGCCCTGAAGAAAGATGGTTTCTCGTCAGTACAGAATCTCACTTTGTTCACGTTTCTTCATCGCTGCCAGTCGAACCCGTTGGCGAGTGTCTGGCACCTCAGACGTTTCTTGCCTCACTCCTCTGATGGAGACATGGGGGGAATGAACGACGCACCTCGAGGTCCGCGGGGAAGTTCGTCGCTGTTATCAACCATGAAACCTGCTTCCTCAGGATGAGTTGCAAGGCGAGGAGGTATTGTTCCAGAGCTTGGGATCCGGTGAAGCCTCGCGAGCGGCTTCGAGTAGACTCTGCATCGGAGTCGCGACGCCGCTGTTTGCGACCTAGTTGGACCAACTCGCCTGTGTCTTCGGCGATGACTGTGCCACGCTTGGAGTGAGGTTAGTAGGGTGTCGTGCGTCCTTGGAGGATAGGCATGGTCCTGCTCATCTACGACATGTTCATGTTACTTACATGAGACTGCTGATGGCCTTGGTCGCAATACGTGTAGCCATCATCGCCTATGTGAAATCTGCGTGAGCCACAGTTTTCTTCGCTGCAAGGCTCGGGGCGTTTATGTGCTCGAGACGTCATGGTAGGTAATTAGAAGTATTTCTGTCTCCATTGAAGCCTCTTTGCCTAGTCCTGTATGGTCATTGTTGAGTGATATTTTGCATGATGTAAGGTACATGTAGTCGATGCGACGGTTCGAACGTGAGGTACAAAGTTGAGAGGATTTGGCTATTGACTCCAAACAGTGAGAACGGCAGGTTTGATTGGCGTAGCTGCATGGATTTATTGTGAAGGTTGCACAGAATCTTGCTTCACTTCTTTCGCACATGTTACAATACTGACCATGCAAAACGACACTTTCTAAACATTGTTGCAAGTCGCGGCCAGGACCGAGGTTTTTGCACAACTTTCAAGACTTTAACCCCTCTCCGCTGAGCTACAGCTGCCCGCCTGTACATGTATTGGTCACGAGACACATTCACGGCAGCATCGTCAAAATCTAAGCTTGAAATAACGAGAGGGATTGAGAACATGTCAGATCATTGTGTTGTCGTAGATACGTCGATGCTGATGCGTCCCAAACGAAAAAATCACATCGCTTTCCTGTTTGCCAAATGCGCTATGGCTTTTGCAACAACTCATTAAACCGCATGTCCGCATGGCAGCCGCAGCCCATGCTGTTGTAACATTTCGCTAATCGCGCCAGCGCTTGGTATCGATTGTATGCCTGCTGCATGCGCTGCGATATATCCTCTTTTTTTCAAATGGTGAAAGGGATCTAGTTGGAGCCACGAGGAGCCTCCTTGCCCTCAATGGCGGTCTCCTCACCCATGGCAGCAAGGATGATGACGTCTATATGAATATTAGCATCTTGTTATACGGCTTGCGACTGGATATACGCACTGGTGTCCTTCTCCTCGTCGATGAAGAGCTTCCTGATCTTGGCGCCAACCTCGTTGTCGGGGCACTTGACGTCGTCCTTGCTGGAGCCGTCCTCACCCATGAGGGACATGAAGTCGTCATCACCGATGTCGAGCTGCGTAAATCTTGTCAGCGGAGTGCTTCCTAATGATTCCTCAATCGGTGAATCCTTACAAGCTGGAACTCGCGGCGGGAGACGTTCGGGACGTCCATGTTGTGGGTGGACGGGGACAGCTCCTCGAGCTTCTTGCCGGTGAAGATGTCGATGGCGACCAAGTGGACCTTGGCGTGACCGTGCTTGCCGGTCTTGGAGGTGGACATGTCAACGATCTTGCAAGGGCGGTTCTTGATGTTGACGTGGCCGTTCTTCCTCAGAGCGGAACACTGCATGGGGTAGGTGAGCGACGAACCCGCATCAGCGGTGTCGAAGGTCATCTCATGCTGTGATGTCGGTTGGGTCAGCAGTCGTCCTTCGGTCTGCGCGCATGCCCATGTTCAAGCTGGTGGGCGCGGTGCTCGAGGCGGGGCCGGAACGAGCCAGTACTCACCTGAGCGTCGTTGGGGTTGGACTCGGCCATTGTGAAGAGTGGTGCTGAAGAGGCTTTTGGTGGTGGGATGGAGAGGTATTGGTGCTGGTCGGGTGAGTTTTTCGGAGACGATGTCGTGGTAGAGAGAAGATTGTGGGCGAATATCCGTCTGCCCCGCGCGAAAGCGGGAGCGGCCACCATCGAGCGACGAGGCGACAAGAGGCCCACTTTCGAGGCCAATCAGCGTGCATTGCGCATGAAGCCAGTTTGGCCCTTGCGCGATTGGACAACTTAGCCAGGTCACATGTCTAACATGCATGTATCTAACAACCTTGAATTCCTCATCCGTACCTACTCGGGCATACCACTGAGGAACAACGTCCAGCGGTAACATGTGGTTGGAGCGCTTTTCCGGCCAGTCGGCTCAGTCGTCCACGCCGACCGCAGGCAGCCCCAACAGGCCATACTCGCCAGCACCTCGAAAGTCATTCCAACTATCCCCGAATTCAATACCACGGCGACCTGGCTTGCCTTCGAGAACGACGTCTCTCTCGGTCGCATCGCTCGGGGGCTCAACAGACAGTCTGCCTGGTGCAGCGCGGATTCCCGGTCCTTCGAATCTCAGGAGAGACTTGGCCGGGTCGCCCGCAGTCGATGTTCAAAACCCAGTAGATGTGCTTGATCGCATTCTCGGGCCACTTCAAGTAAAAGGTCAAGGTGCAAGAGGCGACAGCGGCGACAAGGCGAATGTGCCTGGTACACCAGAACAGGATATCGACTTTGGTGACTTGAGCCTCGACCAATTTGCCAATGCGCCTGCGCAGTCCACGTCTAACAAAGCACCCAGTGTATCCACCGACGCCGTGGTCGAGGACTTTGAGAAGGAAAAGGACAAATTCGAGGATCTGCACACTTCCATAGTAGCTTGCGATGAAGTCCTCAGCTCTGTCGAGACCTATCTCACAAGTTTCCAGGCGGACTTGGCCGCTGTTGCGGCTGAGATCGAAACTCTGCAGAACCGCTCTTCCACACTGAACACGAAATTGGAGAACAGAAAGGTCGTAGAAAAGGTGCTGGGCCCGGAGGTGGAAGCATTCGGCATACCTCCAGCTGCCGTCCGGAAGATCACCGAAGGCACGGTGGACGACTCTTGGGTGCGCGCGTTGGAGGAGTTGGAGAAGCGATCAAAGAGCATCGATATGAAATTGAAAGAGGGCAAGGACATGAAGGCTGCACAAGATGTACGACCCTTGATCGATGATGTGTCCAACAAAGCAGTAGAGCGCATAAGGGACTATGTTGTCTCCCAGGTCAGAGCTCTACGTTCTCCTAGTATCAACGCCCAGATCATACAGCAGAACAGTTTCCTTCGATATCGGGGTGTCTTTGGATTCCTTGCACAACGACAACCTCAACTTGCTGAAGAGATCACCCAGGCGTACGTTAACACGATGCGATGGTACTACCTCAACCACTTCACCCGATACAAAGCCGCGCTCGACAACCTCAATGTTCACCATATCGATCACACTGAGGCTATAGCAGCAGATCCCATGAGAAAAACGTCAAAACCGGGAGCTCCGCCTCATGATGCATTCTCCATCGGCCGGCGCATGGATATACTGCGTACCACGAATGACACAGCATTGTCTTCATATCTCGCTGAGGAGGACAAGGGCACCCACTACCTAGAAGTGCCATTCCGAGCCTTCAACCTGGCCCTTGTGGACAACGCCTCGGCGGAGTACTCGTTCTTGACGGAGTTCTTTACCAAGCAGTCTTTCCATGCCACCAATCGCCGTTTCAACGAGATCTTTCAGCCGACTTTCGACCTGGGCCACACATTGACGCGCCAGCTCGTCGAGCAGAGCACAGACGCTCTCGGTGTCCTTACCTGTGTGCGTCTGAACCAGCATTTCGCCTTTGAGCTCCAGCGCCGCAAGGTACCTACTGTCGAAGGCTATATCAACGGTACGAACATGCTACTCTGGCCGCGGTTCCAACGAATCATCGATGTGCACTGCGAATCTGTTCGCAAACTTACAGCATCACTGTCCGGGAAGCCAGCCGGCTCAGCGTTGAGTCTCACTTCCTCTTCATCAGCAGCCCAGACCACCGCCCCTCACCCTCTGACACAACGCTTCGCCAACTTCCTGCATGGTATCCTATCTCTCAGCAGCGAAGCCGGCGACGACGAGCCAATCTCCAGCAGTCTGGGAAGGTTGCGAAAGGAGTACGAGGCTTTCCTTGTGAAGCAGAGCAAGAGTGTTCCCGAGGCTAGGAAGAGGGATCGGTTCATGTATAACAATTACTCGTTGGTTTGTACGATTGTGGCGGATACGGAGGGCAAGATGGCGGAGGAGTTCAAGGGCCATTTCACCGATCTCAGGGATGCCTTGTCGGTGAGTTGATTGTTCTCGATTAGGCATCGAGTAATGCACGTCCTGTTCTCAACAGTGCCTGTTTCCTGTTTCCGACTCCGTCTCTGTCCTTCCTCTCTATCCTCTGAAACTCAAAACGAAAGGAAGTGTTCCGTTGAAGGGTTAGGGTTGGGGTTGTACGTTTTCTATGGTGTATGTAAGAAAGTGATTATCACGGCCCATGGTGCATGATATCCTGTCTTGATCAACTATACGATAGTATTCGAGTCTACACGTGATAGCTTTTGCCTGATATAGCTCAAGTTTACGTGTCGCGGCCACATCAGTATCTCTCGTTAAACATGTCAACGAATTGAACTGATCAACGAACAACGAATAATGTATAACGAGCGTCTGCACTTCCTGACCAACTTCACATCAAATGCAACATTCGACCACGGATAACCGAATGGTCAACCGCAACGGATATGTCAATCACTACAATATGTCAATCACTACAATATGTCAATCACTACAACGATAACATACATAGCGGTAATCATATTAAACGAAAATTAGCGTTCGATTGTCCAATACAAACAGAAAGACAACGATTCCAGCTCTGCCTTACACATTTGGTCCAACATGGAAGATATGGGATTTAATAAATACATTACCCATACCTCATGGATGTAGCGTTGACCACGCTGGGTTCGAGTGCCATGCTCTAAGGTGTCAAACGAGGCCCCGAATGTTTCCAAGTAGTGCAATACGAACCACCACAAGCTATGAAGACAGATGATTTGGTACAATTATGTCTGAGCCGGGCAACCAGAAAGCAGCGATTCAACGATCGTCATTTACTGCACGACTGCAACACCCGCACAAAGGCATGGGTAGATTACTTCAAATCGACCTCCTACACAAGCACCGTCCTCAAGGCTTGCTAGTCTGACCACCATTGTTCTCCCAATCCAACCAACTGCCCTTGTACTCCGCAATATTCTCATACCCATTCTGCCTCGCCAAGTTCGCAGCCGCCGAGCTCCTCACGCCCGCTTTGCAGTAGAACACCAGCTCTTTGTCCATCGAAGGCTTGCTGAAGCCAAAGCGGTCCTCGAACTCGGCTTCGTCCAGGAACATGGCGTCGGGCTGGGACTTTACCGGGATGTTGATCGCGCCGGGGACGAACCCTGCCTCGTACTCGGATGGTTCGCGGACGTCTGTGAGCGTGTTGGTGAGCTGTGGTGGTTACGTTGTGGATTTTGGGGTCGGCTTACCGATTATGAGGCGCTCTGGGGAGGGAGAGTCTGCGAACTCTTTAATTTGGCTGAAGTCATAGTCCTTTGCTCGCGCAGAAGGCGGGATTGAGTGCCATCTGACTGGGACGAAGGCGGGGCGGAGAGCGCGCTGGCACGGCTGTACTTTCGCGAGGCTGGTGTGAAATTGTCTGGCAATGTTTGCATTGCAGCACTGTCGGCTGATATTGCTCCTAAGCGCTGTGAGCGCGGATGATTTTGCGAAAGCCATTGTAAGTGTGTATGTGCGGTTTGGAGGTGGTTGATACTCAAAAGGTATGCGGTGACTTCAACTCGAAGCTCTCAAGTGCTCTCTCGGCGATGTCGCAATCGAAAGCCGAGCCGATGTCACGCGTGGACTTCACGTTCGATGACTTTACGCGTTCTTTCTTTATCGACTGCTCAACAGTTTCTTGCAACAATAGGTGGATATTTGGTTCGCTACTAACATAGTTTTACTTATGCATCATGAGCTGATCAACGGCCATATGGTGTGCAAGCTTGATGGTTCCATTCCAACGCGACTCCAGGATCCGGTGCCATGGGCGCCGCCACGCCTGTCATGGGTTACTCGACGAAAAACACATCGCTCATCAGATTGTCGTCCTATCAAGCGTTGCCGTAGCTGTTGAGCGGTAGTGAGTCCAACACAGGGAACCAAAAGTCAAGAACCTCCTTCTCCGGCATCACGCATTCCTGCTCGGTTGCATTTCTGTTCCACATCGGTCTGTAAGGGAACGTGCAGATCTTGTCTGCCTTGCCTTCGTTGGGTCCCTGTAAGACCGTCGCGTTCAATTGCGTAGGCACCACTTCGTTCTCCACCCACTCGATGACAGAACCAAGCACTGTCTGTGGGAAAGAACCATTCTCAGCGCTAGGCGAGCAGTGCGCGGCACCGGGAATAATGTAGAGGCGGTAGAAATCGTGCAGTTTCTCGAGCGAGTCCTCGTAGCTGGCGTTTGGATACATGACGCGGCGGACTTGCTCTTGGTAGATCACCGACGAGAGGGTCGGGATGCTGTTGTCTGCTTCGCCGTGGTAATGGATCACCTTTCCACCGGCTTCGTTGAACTCTTGCAGATCGGTCCAGACCGTGTTCAGCGTGCCGGCATACTTTTGCATACCCTCAAGCATCCAGCCTCGAAGCGTATCGACTGTGACGCCATTCAAGGAGAGAGTGGTGCTGTTGACTTCTTGAAGGAGCTCGGTGATCCATTCGGCACCGATGTCGCTTATCTCGGCGACTTCATACGCGCCAGTCGTGTCCGAGTATGTGCCAGCAGCATTGGAGGATGTGTCCGTTCCGGGTAGAAAACCGACGTAAAGGTGGCGATCCTGACTATCATAGGGACCATTTTGAACAGCGAGAAAGACAGACACGTCATTTTCGTTGACAGTACCATTGGCAGCGGGTGTAGTAGCGCCCAGTCCTCCCGTAATTGGATTGAATGCCACGGAAGCAGCACATGAGTAGCTTTGACCGATAGCTGTCTTTGGGTCCCAGTGCAAGCTGCATAGATCAGACCTAGCAACGATCCCATCAACCTTACCGTCGAGAGCGTCGCAAGCGGCCAGAGTTTCATTCACGATCTTCTCGAGAGCACACGCGTTCGGGGCATACTCAATCGACTGCTCGTAGATCTGGGGCCAGTCATGGTTTGGCTGCTGGTGTGATTGACGGAAGGCTGGGGCACCGATTGCCGCTCCATCGAACTGGTCCGCGTAACGCTGCACTTGAGACCAGCCTTCACGCCCTCCCTCAGAGCAGCCCTGGTAGTACGAGTACAGCTTGGAGGAGTTGTAGATGTTCTTGCTCATCGCCTTGCCGATTTCGGTCATTTCATGGATCGACAAATATCCGAAGTTATTGATCAGGTCATAGTCCAGACTGCCGTTGGCCTTGAGAACAAAGTCGTTGAGTTGGCCCTCCCAGCCCATACCGCCGTCGGTACAACCGGATGCAGCTCCGTAAACGAGACCACCCATCAGGCCAGATGCACCGGAGTTGATCGCAAATCCACCTCCACCTGTGGCGAGGAAGCGACCCTTGTACTGAGTAGGATCAGGGAAATAGTACCATACATTGATCTGAGAAGTCGCATAATGTCAGTACCAGCTTTCCTCGTAGCTGAGGATCGATCGATCCAATACTCACGGCATCATCTTTGCCCGCGTGGTTGTAAGCAACAGTAACGTTGCAGAAGTTACGACCAGCTGCTGCAGGGTAGTTATTGCCGGCCTCGACCGATGAATTGTAGATAGGCTGTGCTGTTACATCTCCATACACAAGTCCTTGAATTGCCGAACCATCACTCGGGAGGCTGTTCGTAATGTAGTCGACATTGCAAATGTTGGACAAGCTAGTAGCGTAGATCCCAGAGATTCCAGCCGCGATGAGGAGTGACTGCTTCATGGTCAATGGATAATTTGAAAAATGATGAGATGTAGTGATTGATGCGGAAACATAGTTGGGATTTGATCTGCTTTTATATCCAGACAGGACGCCTCGACGACTGTAGTACAAACTGACAGTACGCACCTCAAGCCGCGTGGCCGTTGCTCGCTCCAATCCATACGAATCTGTATAAGCGTTCTTCAGACATAGCACTTTAGCGGCCCTCTAGGAGAGTGAAGGAGATTCGCATCGATGTGGTGTCATGGACGCGTATGTGGAAGCAGGGCTGGACTGTGGCGCATCCTGCAACGTATGGCCGTGATCGGCCAGTGCCAGCCTTCAGTGGTATCGACGTGTGCACTGGATCGAAGGACGGACAGTGTAGTTAGGGCTCAGGCCGAGATCCGCAGAGATACCGTGTCCGCGTATGCTGAGCAAAGGTTTCACGTCGAAGCTCCGGATGAGACTTCTTCCGCATGTGCTCGCGGCGCGTTCTTACCATTCGTGATGCCTTCCAATCGTCCACTGCGCAATAACGTCGTACCATACCTCCCTCGTGCGATTGTATTATTTTTCCATCTTCTTGTTGCACACTATGTCCGGTTGACTTTCGGCGAAAACACCTCGTCTTCATTCTTTTCCGCAAGCTCTCCATCCACGATGCTGTCCAAGCAAGCTACGATCGGGCCATCCAAGGTCGTCTGCCCAACCTCAAGGCCTTGGAAAGCATCCCAAGCCAGCTTCGCTCGTCATATTGAGTCGGTTCGTTGCATTTTGAAGGATGTGAGCTGAAGAGCTTAGTATCTTCCAGGCTTGTCGAAATATGGATTCGTGAGAAGTAGGAACGGCATCCTACGATACCTGCGACAAGGAGTTTCTGGAAATAGACACGTCTGAAGACGAAGGCTTGTCCGCCAAGCGGGCTTGTCAGATCTCCATATATTCAATCTTGAGAGCGCGTCGTATTTCGTATTGGATCTCGCCAGCTCGCATTCGTACATTCGGATCGGAAAACCCGTCTCCAAGAAACGTGCATTCTTGGCGCTGGGCAACATCGTAAGGCTCCGAGGTACATGACGCGATTTCCTCTTTCGTTACTAACCGACATCGGTTGTTGACAACACCGGAAAACGATTTTCTGATGAAAGGACGAAAAGACAGCACGACAAGGTCTTAGCGATGGAATCAATTCGATCGACATGTAAGGTGTTAGCCGTTGGTGTCACAAGCGAGGTTGCTCGCTTGCGTCGACACGTCCGACCAAGTCTTAGTACGGCTTGTGAAGAGATCTAAGGACTTGGCTGGGATCGAGTGCATAATCATGGTGAAATGCCGCCCCCCAAGATCTCATGTCAGGGTTGACTATATCAGCATAAATTCCCGCATGCGAGTATGACCCGATTCCTCACTGATCCGTCTGGACTGTCGATCTTCTTCGCCCTCCGAATCACAGCAACATGAGCTCCGAAGAGGAACCTTTCTATCCCTCTTACAACACATGCACAGAGGTTTCGCCGTTGTGCCCGGTCGAGGCCACGCTGTATGGCTACCGACCAACACTGGGAGCCACGGCTCTGTTCCTGGCCATCTTTGCTTTGAATCTGATCATCACTTTGGGATTGATGGTAAAGTCCCGACTCTGGTCTTTCCAAGCCTGGTTGTCGGTCGGCCTCATCTTTGAGGTCCTAGGCTACGCTGGCCGACTCCTGATGCACGACGATCCTTGGAAGTAAGTAGATGCAAGTGTTATAGTCGAAAGGCCTGCTGACACACTCGTCAAAAGCGCGACAACTATGCCCATGCAGCTCGCTTGTCTCTTCATTGGGCCTTCTTTCGTCTCCGCCGCCATCTCCGTCGTGTTCAAGCATATCATCCTCTACTGTGGCCAGCAACATTCCAAACTCAAGGCGAAGTGGTATCCGTACGTCTTCATCGGCACAGACTTTGCGTGCATTCTTGTTCAAGTGGCTGGAGGCGCCATCTCCAGTATCGCGACGACAGGCGATGGCGCCAACATGGCTCTTCTCGATGCGGGTAGCGGTCTCCTCATCGCTGGTGTGGCGGCCCAGGTCGCCAACATGGTGGGATGCGGTATAATCATCTTGTATTTCATATACAGCTACCGCCGCCACACCAGAGGGCCGAGAAAAGAGGAGCAACCCGATACTTCTCAGTATGCCACTGATAAATTGAATCCGAAGTTGAGGCGGAACTTCAGGGGTTTCTGTTGGGCTCTGTTCGTGGCCTACATTGCTGTGTTGATCAGATGCATCTACCGGTAAGCCTGGATTGGCGTGGCGCGAGGACTCTGGCATGAATTCTGATCGCTAACGTCGTTTGCAGTATCCCTGAAATGGCTATGGGCTGGGGCAGTACCCTGATGCAAAATGAGACGAGTTTCCTTATTCTCGATGGCGCGTATGTATACCGAACATTGGATACTCGTAAGCATTCACATGCTAACATGGACAGGATGATCGCCATCGCCGTAACTCTTCTTACACTGGCCTATCCTGGAGTGTGGTTTCCTCCGATGCGTAGAAGCAAGAAGCAGAATTCAGCACCGATGTAGGAGACTAGGAACATGTCGACCGCTTGCATTTGTACGAGCTATCACAAGAACGAATTAGACATCTTCCAGAACAGAGCACTAGTGCCAATCCGAGATCGTTACAGAAGCCAGCGCCGGTGGAATCCTGGAGATCCTTTGATAAATGAATTGAGAAGGCTGAAACACCACTGCCTTACATTAAGGCACCTGTATTCGTCACCGCCAACCCGAAGCTAATGTTACTGATCCCTTACATCAGATACCGTGTGTTGTCAGTTCAGATTGACGTTCGATCGGTTCACCAAGAAAAACATCGTTAAACTAAAGTGAGGTCTGATTCGGCGAAGCCAACAAACGGGTCACCGCATGCCATCGTTTGCAGTGATGCGTCACATGCCACTACCTATATGTCTCGCACTCAAAAAGCCTTCAGCATTTCACATTTCCCAAAACTTACAACAACTCTGCACCCACAACAGCACCCGACGACGCCGGCCATGGAGTTCGACAACAACATCCAACTCAAAGACTTGTTCGACAAGCCTGAGTACTCTGACCTGACGATCAGACTCAGCAACGGCCGCGATATCCATGTTCACAAATTCATCGTGTGCGCGCGCAACGAATACTTTCTTAAGCTGTGTGGCCCTGATAGCCACTTCGCTGTAAGTCTCTTGGGGCGATGACCTGCAAAGCGAATCTGGACCTGACACAAGCATTCAGGAAAGCAAGCAGTCTACCATCGAGCTCAAAGACGACAACGCAACTGCCCTCAAGCATGTCCTCCTCTATCTCTACGGATCCCCCGTAGTTGCGAACGACCAATGGCGGTTCTGGATGAATCTTCATGTTACGGCAGACAAGTACCTCATCCCGAGGTTGAGTGCAGAAGCGAGTGACAGGTTCTGCTCTGTCGCCTGGACGCGTGAATCAACCGACGACATCTTCGACATCATGGAAGCAATCCGCACTGATTTGAGCCACAACGATGATTTTGTCGAGCTTGCTGCCGAATTACGCAAGAAGAACCTCAGCAAGTTGCTAAGCAACGATCGCTTCCGCGCTCAACTCGACAGTGGTGGCAAAGAGGCACTGTGGAAGCAGCTCGATGAGTTGAACTCGGAAGGCTTCGCCTTAGGTAAGGAAGAGAAGTCTTATACATTGTGCTCGACGCATGGGCAGGACATCTTTCAGGAACCATCCAAAGACGGCGCCACGGGCCTTTGTTTTTGCTGTACCCTGATGAACAGGAACAGGGTCAGCTACGTACAAACTCAGATTCAGCACGCGGCCCATAGAGCCTGGGTCACAAAATGACCTCCATACCGCGAGGTGGGAAGGAAAACTATTCCAGATTGAAACTGGTAGCGAATGATCCAGCCGTCAGCAGGTAAAATCCAGTCTCAACTCAATTCAACCAACTGCGCCACGTACATCTTTTCCAATCAGTTTCCACACCAGAAATCCTTGATGTCGTAAGTGGAAAGGGAGCTGTGAATATGATGATATGGCTCCAAGCTTATCATTCGTAAGATTTGCAAATACTTCGTCTAGCAGTGCCCTCAGCTCAGCATCCACAATGGTTCAGCAGACAGACAGCCTCAGTACTGAGTTGAAGAGGCATGGCAAGAGTCGACAATGTCCCCCTTCACACTTTATGCTTTTAGCACACCCTGTGAGCGAAGAGCACATCGGATCATAGTCCACGTTTCCAGGGCCGATTAACGTTCTGTTCTCCCAACTCTTCCTCATTCCGGCATCTCCATTCATCCATTCTACCACTTGGCCTCTTTCCTTCCCTGGAACTCCTTCAGAATGCTGACAATCTTCTCCAAGCTCGTGAGCCAAGCATCGAGCTCCTTGTTGACGCGCTCCTGGTCATCACCGAGGTTCTTGTAGAAGGTGGCGCGGTATGGAGTGGCGCTCATGGCGGCGGAGAAGATAGGCTTGATCATGAAGTTGTGGTGGGGCTTGAGGGTGTTGCCGTATGCAGCGCGGAAAGATTCAGAGAGCTCGGTGCTAGGGTTTTGGAGGTTGGCACGGAGACCTTGGGCTGTGAAGTCGAGGGCTCTGTTGGAGGGCTGTGGTTAGTTTGTAATCGTTGGTAGGCGAGGTGTTCCTTTTGATTTACCTGACGAGCCAGAGGAGGCCTTCAGAGGCGGTGTGCTTGCCCGTCTTGAGCTCGTTGCGGACTAGGTCTTGGAGGGTCTCGGACTCAAGGGGAGCAGCGAGTTGGCGGTCCTTGATTTTCTGGACGTCACAATACTTGTTAGTCTCCTGCGTCTCCTGCGTCTCTTGCCTCGGTCTCAAACATGACGTTCCACATTCTAGGAACTCACCTTGATGTTGCCCTGCATATCACTCTTGACAGGCTTGAAGGCCGCACTACCTAGAACATCGAAGAGGGTTGTCAGAGACTCGGCAGCCTCGAGGAATTGTGTGGTGTTGATTGCGTTGTCCTTGGAGGTATCGTAGTTGACATCGGCGAAGCTCTTGCGGCCGTCGAAGTAGGTGCCGCCAGGAGGGTATGCGGTAGTCATTTTGGATATGTGTGTGAGCGTTTGACGGGGTGAGTGAGGTCTCAATGGTATAGCAGGAGTCTATGGAAAGGTAGAGGAACTGTGAAGACAGGTGAAGACAGGAGGGGTGGTTAGTTGTTAGGATGTAACTCCAGACCGCGGTCTAACCAACCCCAGACGAAGACGACCAGACCCTTTGGAGGGGCTTGCGCTGTGGCTGAAGCTCTCTTGCAACGCGTACCGCACTTTACTGTGTTTCACATTTTACTGCGCCAGACAACAAAAAAAAGTGGTCCATCAGGGGACGGAGAAGTCAGCGGCAACTATGTTTTACAATCAAGGAGCTCCTATTTACCACTGTGAGCTATCAGTGTGATCAGATCAAATCTCTGGTTATCTCAGGCATATTTCAACACGCCTGTGGACACTCGTTATTCCGGTGACAGACAGACCTATCACCGCCATGACCCCAGCATAAATGCCAGTCTCTTCGCCGAGGACGGTGCCTTGGTGACTGGCGACGTGCTGCAGTATGTAAGTATGTTGCTGAAGGTGTTGGCTGCAGAGCTGGTCGCGACTGGTGGGCTCAGGCTCGACTTTGCTCGGGTGGAACAGATAGGTAAAATGTGAACCGCTCTCTAGATCGTGTACAGATTGGCTTGGCGTACTGATTTGAGGGTGAGGGTCGTTGTTGGTGTTGGACTGCGATGGCCACGGACTTGAGTGCCATTGTCATGGTCAGACGACCCTGCTTACCGACTTCCTAGAATGTTATAACCGCACAACAGCTAGTCACCCAGTGCCTGGACTACATATAACTGAGTCTGTTGTCGGACTGGAGGCGTAGCGTCTCGACGGGGGACTGCACTTACGACTTCCTATGGGTCGACTTTTCCGGCGACTTCGCTGCGGACCACTTCCTCTGAATTTACGACGAACAAGGATCTTCATATCCACGGCTACCGACGGTCTCCAGAAGTTGACTTCGAGCTGCAATATTTTCCACACGCCACAGCTCGTGGCAACGTAGTAGGCTATCGTCCCATCGATCAGCAACCGGGACTTATAGAGAATGGGATCACACTTGTGGAATGATCAAGGTTCTCCATTACTTCACTCGAAGACTGGTGGACGTTGGAAATCTTTGCACTGTTGACCTGGGCAGTCTTACTTGCCGCCGCCGTTATACTACTTCAACGTTACGACAACAACCCGCAACCTGACTGGGAAATGACGTCCCTCAACACGCTGGTCTCTTTGACGGGAACTTGGTCCAGGACATGTGTTCTCTCACTGCTGTCTCGTTGGACAGCTGAAAATGTGAGGATGAAATCGCAGGGCAAGAGATCTCCAAATGTCGATTACTTGCGAATAATAGAACGGAACGATGCCCTGTTGCGGATTTCTGACGGAAAGATCAGGGAGCCATCAAACGAGAATGCCCACCCATTTCATTGTCGTGAGCTGCCATTCGTAACCCATGGGCACCTACCATCATCTGGCTCGTCGCTTCAAATACGCAAGGTATCTGCTATCCAAGTCCACAAATGATATCAAACGGAACTAAGAGACTCCGATAGCCTCGATGCATAGAACGACTTGCCCAACGTATCAGTCACAACCCTAACCCTCATCCAACAACACCCACCCATTTCCACCCATGTCTCGCACTGTCATTCCACCGAAACATCCACCTACTCCACGATCACGAGCGTAAGTTCGCAATAAGGCATGTGAGTTTGCAACGAGAACGGATACCATCGGCCTCTCATTCCTCCTAGAAGAGCAGCCGAGGCGCCAATTGTTGCCCCGCGAGATTCGTCACTCGAGCTTAACTTAAGGTAACGTTAATGGTAATTATCCAGGCGGGCAGGTATATGAACCGACAGTATCCGCCGTGGCATTGCAGTCAAACTTACTCTCGTCTTCCTTGCTCTTACACAAGCTCCCATCGTCCGGATAGACATGTAAAACGTCCCGCAAACTTAACTCATCCTTCCTCAGAGCTCTATTGATCCTTTCATGCTGCCCTCTTCCCATACAAAACTCACCTGATTGACGAATCAAGTGAAACGGACATACAGAGACCACACCGTCCACGGGACCAATCCACACCACAACCATGCCCTCACCAACCCTCTACAAAATCGCCTCCATCCCCGGCGACGGCATCGGCGTCGACATTACAGCCGCCGCCAAACAAGTCCTCAACAAACTAGCAGAAACCGACGGCACCTTCCACTTCGCCTTCACCGACTACGACTGGAGCAGCAAAGCCTTCCTCGACCGCGGCTGGTACATGCCCGCCGACGGCCTGGCGTCCCTCAAGACCCACGACGCAATATACTTCGGCGCGGTCGGCTGGCCGAGCGTGCCCGACCACATCTCCCTGTGGAACATGATCCTGCCGATCCGCAAGGAACTCAACCAGTGGGTGAATGTGCGGCCTACGCGGATCCTGCCCGGGACGCAGAGTCCGCTTGTGGAGTGTAGGGATGAGCCGAAGGCGTTGGATTGGATTATTGTGAGGGAGAATTCCGAGGGCGAGTATGCGGGCCAGGGGGGCACGACGCATGGGCACGAGAAGTATGCTGTTGCGACCGAGGTGGCGATTTTCACTTATGTGGGGATCGAGCGGATTATGCGGTTTGCGTTTGAGACTGCCAAGGCGAGGCCGCGGCGGAGGTTGACGATGGTTACTAAGAGTAATGCGCAGAGGCACGGTTGGTTTATCCCCTCCCTTAAGTAGGTGGTTGGAAGGTTACTGATCTTGTTCGTCAGGTATGGTGTTGTGGGACAAGGTCTTTTACGACGTTGCCAAGGAGTACGAGGGTGTTGTTGAGCATGACAAGATGCTTGTCGATGCGATGACCGTGAGGATGGTCAATAAGCCAGAGAGTATGGACGTTATCGTCGCCACCAACTGTGAGTTGTTGCTGAATCTTGTTCTGGCCATGTTTGGCTGGCTGTCCTTGCAAACATCCGAGCTGACTTTCTTTCGTTCGCGTGACTAGTGCACGCAGACATCCTCTCCGACCTAGCAGCCGCTCTCGCCGGCTCTATCGGAATCGCTCCATCCTCAAACCTCGATCCCAGTCGCCAGTATCCCAGCATGTTCGAGCCAATCCACGGCTCTGCGCCAGACATCGCAGGAAAAGGTATTGCAAACCCAATTGGTGCTTTCTGGTCCGCGGCCGAGATGGTCCGGTGGGTCGGCGCCGGGAAGCTCGATGCGCAAGCAGATGTCCTGATGAAAGCCATCGAGAATGTAACCGGCAGCGGCGTGAAGACCAAGGACCTCGGTGGCGACAAGGGGACCGAGGAGGTCACGCAAGCCGTGCTGGACGAGATCGAGCGTCTTGCGAAGAAGTAGATAGAGCAAGACATGCAAGAGTCAAAGTTGCAATATCCCCCTAATCCATCAGTTGATCTTCACATATCCAGTTCGTTTCCTTCCATTTTTCTTTCTCGAATCCACATCATCATGTCCTCAAAACCCAGCACGCACCAAATCCTCCCACTCCTGTGGAACCTCCTCCCTCCCCTTCACAACCCTCGTCCTCCCAAAAAAAACCTCGTCACCATCCCCTTTCTCGACTCCCACACCAGCAGCAGCAGTAGCAGCACCCCCCTCCCCCAACTCCACCCCCCACCTCCCAACCGGCCAAACAACCCCCACAGCCTTCCCAACAATCAAACTGCGACTCATCGGCCCGAAGAAATTACTATCCAAACTCGCCCGCCAATTATCCCCCTCGCACCAAACATGCCCATAAGGAACCCGGAACCCGGCCTCCCGGCCGTCACTCCCAGCAGCAGCCATAACATCCCAGCCCTTGACAGCAGTCCTCTCACTCGCCCTAACCCTTCCATCAGAATCCGCCGCGCCAGGCCGTCTGCGCGCATCCAGATAAACCACATCCCCGCCCAGCGCCACCACGCGCTTGACGGCCGTGCCCTCGGCGCGCAGCGGCGTGTTGTACATGACGATGTCGCCGCGGCGCAGGTCGGCGGTCGGCATCCATTTGCGCCAGGCGAGGTAGTCTTGGGCGCCGGTGGTCGCGTAGGCGGGGGAGAGGGTCGGGGCCATGGAGGAGCCTTGGACGGGGGTGATTTCGAGGGCGAAGTCGTTGAGGCCGATGGCGGTTGCTAGTATCCAGGGTGTGGTTTTGAGGATGCGGCGGGAGGCGCGCATTGTGGGAGAGGACATTTTTTTTGGGCCCCTTCGCTTGATTTGTTGTCGAAGGGTAAGGTGAGCTTTTTTTTTGGGAGGGGAGCTACATGTAGGTACCTGCAGTGATGTAACTTTGCGGTTTGGGTGACGATCGTTTTTTGGCTGGGTCGGGGAACTGGATGGGAATTCCGCTGCCTCGGCTCATGAGTATTCTTGAATTCAGTTTGAAAGGCAATAAATTACTTGAGAAGGTGAAGTTGACTCCGTAACATCCATACAATTGAACAATCGACACTACCTAGGTACAATGAAACGAATGAATCGCCGCTGGAACCACCCGACTCGACAGACATTATCAGGACGAAGCAACCTCGCAATGGAAAGGACATGTTTATGCACATCTCAGCAGACCGGAAAGAAACGACGTGTTGAAGAACATAAAAACATGTTTGAACATTAAAAACGCTTTGCCATTTTCATACACCGACATACACCGATGCTCAAAGAACCGACACACAGACAACAAGACAAGATAAATTTGGCAACGGGCAACGAGCACCGTAGATGATGATGATGATTGTCCCACACCCCCCAGCTGGAAAAACATAAAACAAACGCGCGCCAGACCTAGAAAAGGTGGCAATCAACGCAACCCGGGGAGTCCATCGGGATTGGCGAATGGAATTTGGATGCGGTCTGATGCCTTTTTCTTCCAGGTCTCCTTTATACAATGCCTCGCGACTCCGTTTGGAGAGAGGCTACATGTATTGTGCGTCTCCAAGAGTCATGCGAGCTGCTGTGCTGTTCCGAGAAAGATGCTTTGAAACTTTCCAGGGACTCGCTTACAGCATAAGCTCGAGGGGGTTCTCGATCGCCTTCTTGAGCTCCTTCATGTACTCGCCAGCAACGGCACCGTCAACGACCTTGTGGTCGAAGGAGCCGGTGATGACCATCTGCTCATCCCATGCAACACCGTCGGAACCATCCTCGCTCTCCTTGGGGACGGCGACCTTCTTGACGGCGCCAATTGCGACGATGCAGGCCTGGGGAGGGTTGATGACGGCGGTGAAGCGGTCAATGGCGTCGTTCATGCCCATGTTGGAGATGGTAATGGTACCGCCCTGGTACTGCTCAGGCTTGAGCTTGCCGTCACGGGCAAGCTTGCCGAGCTCCTTGACCTGAGAGGAGATGCTCTCAAGACCGCTGGCGTGTGCGTTCTTGACAATGGGGGTCATGAGACCGACGGGAGTGGCGACGGCGACAGAGACGTCGACGACGTTGTGCTTGCGGACGACGACCTCGCCGTCAATGGTGCGCCAGCTGGAGTTGGCGGCAGGGACCTTGCGGGCAGCGGCGGCAACGGCCTTGATGAGGAGGTCGTTGACGGAGAGCTTGTACTTGCCATCGGCGGAGGCGTTGAGGGCCTGGCGAAGCTTGAGGAGCTTGGAGACAGAGATAGAAGAAGCGACGAAGTAGTGGGGGTTCTGGTTCATGGACTCGGTCAGGCGGGCGGCGATGGTCTTGCGCATACTCGAGGCGGGGACGTCCTCGTAGGCGGCGGCGGAGGCACCAGTAGCGGCGGCGGTGGGGGCGGGTGCGGCCTTGGCCTTCTCGACATCCTGCTTGGTGATTCTGCCACCAGGGCCGCTGCCCTTGATGGAAGAGATGGCGATGCCCTTCTCGAGAGCGAGCTTCTGGGCGGCGGGAGCAATGCTGGGGCCGCGCTCAAGAGTGGTCTGCATGCGCTCGCCAGTGGACTCGGGCTGCTGAACCTTGGACTCGGCGGCCGGGGGTGCAGTGCCAGAGCCGGAGTTGGGAGCCTCGGTGGCGTTGGCGGCCTCCTGGCCCTCCTTCTTGTCGGCCTTGGGGGCGTCCTTGTTGCCACCGGCATCCTCAATGGAAAAGTCGGCGAATGCCTCGACGTCGCCGGCCTCCTCGACCATGACAGCAATGGGCTACAGCAAAAGTCAGCTCGCCGTTTCCAAACGCAATTGTCCCACGCGCAAACTCACGTTGCCGACTGCGACGTCCTTCTCGCCAGAGCTCTTCAGGAGCTTGGCCAAAACACCCTCCTCCTGGAACTCAAAGTCCATCTGGGCCTTGTCGGTCTCGATCTCGACGAGGACATCACCGGGGGCGAGGCTGTCGCCGGGGTTCTTCTGCCATGTGCCGATGTTGCCGGAGGTCATGGTGGGCGAGAGGGCGGGCATGGAGATGATGGTGTGCGAAGGGTAGGCTATTGAATTCCAGTCAGACTTGCACGGCTCGCGCGGATGGTTGGGAAGCGGGCGTTGTACGAACATTTGGAGGCGTAGTATCTGGCCAGGGCGGACATGGCCGGCACCCTGCGACTGCGGGCATGAGGTTAGCATCTGAATGCGCGACTCCAGCAGTGGCATCAGTGAGGATTGACATACGCGGTAGCATTCTGTGCCCTCAAACCGCTCAATGCGCTAGCTCCCCTGTAGGTAGCCCTGCTGATGGCCGACATGGTGAATGCGGCGCGCGTGGCTGGCGTTGGTGCTGGTAACGAGTGGAGTGGGCGTGATCTGCGTTGGCACACGACACCGCGGGAGTGGATGGAATGGGATACGAGTAGAGGGGATGGGTGGGAGAGGGTGGTGGTGGTGGTGGTGGTGGTGGTGAAGTGCGAGTCGCAGAAGCTGATGCCGCACTATTTTCGTGGATGTTGAGACGAGCTCAGACGGGTTGCCCTCAAACCTCCGACGACTGGCGCTAGCGGGCCGGCTCCTCGCTTCTCAAAACACATGAGAATGGTGAGAGGTGAGAGATTGGGGAGCGTTTGCCTGCATCGGACCTGCATGTTGAGCGGGTTGAAAGTCATGATTGAGATGTGGACATGTATAGATAGGGCCGGTTGATACGGCTATGCATGTATCGGTATCAAAAGATGATCGAATGGTCGCAAACACACAGCAATACTGAAGGCCTTTCTCATCCATAAAATACCACCATGATCAACAGAACAACGATCGACAGCTACGAGAATAGGCGCCCGTATACACCGATGATAATAGTAATCATGGACGGATGGATTATCGACAGATATGAGTATGAACCACGTCGAACCCGTGCAACTAATCTCATGTCTCCCGCGTTCGCGTTCGCGTGGCATATTCAAACCAAGGTTAGGGTTCAGCTCCGAGGCAGCGAGCAAGCCAGCTTATGTCTTATGTCTTCGTGTCCGCAGGAGAGAGAGGGCCGCGTACCTAGTTGTCAATTGTCAGGGCCCTGATCATCGCACCGCAACAACACAACACTACTGCCCTACACTGCTACCCTACACTACACCTCCAATCACTCCAACCCTCCTCTTACTCGGCCATGACATAGTATGCGCGGTCGGGTTACTACGAAATACCATCACACGCTCTAGGTCTCCCAAGTGCTGGAATGGCCGACACCGAGCAGCCCACCCCGGTCCACCCGGAGGTGCAACAAGAGAATACGCAACAAGACCAGGACTCACATTCGCCAGACCTGCGAGACGTAAAGGACGAAGAGCAGGAGCAGGATCGCAATGATCGTCAAGGCGCAGAGGAACATGTTCCACCCCCGGAGCATGCGGATACCCAGGATGCCATCGAGGCTCAGGAATCAAAGGAGTTGCCTACAGAGGAGCCCGAACAATTACCAACGACAACAACGAACGCTCCTTCCGAATCCCCTGCCGAACCTGAGCATGAAGAAACACCTCAGGAGAAATCCCAGGAGGCCTCACCTCCTGCGAGCGAAGATCCCCAGTCCTCAGCCCAGACTCCAATAAGTGAAGCACCGCTCCCATCGATCGCCCCGCGCCTGCGCACCGATTCGCAATCGACCACGGCGACAACTGCTACGACTGGAACACGGGGTACCACAAAGTCGACGAGGAGTAGCATGGTCTTTGTCGTATCTGCGCTCGAATCGATTGCTGCCTCTAAGGATGCCAGGAAGCGCAAGCCGTTGCTCGACTCTACACAGAGGGCGTTGTCTGCAATTAGAAGTGCGCAGGGAGATGCTGCTCAGCTCGATCCGGAAATCTTGTTCCAGCCGCTGAACCTTGCGACAGATGTCACGACCGTAAGTGTAGTGGTCACTGCGCTGGACTGCATCGGCAAGCTCATCAGCTACTCCTACTTCTCTGTGCCTGCACCGGTTGAGGGACAAGAGCACCAACCACCAAAGGCGCCACTAATCGAGAGAGCCATCGACACGATATGCGACTGTTTCCAGGGCGAAGCAACACCTCCAGAGGTGCAGATGCAGATCATCAAGAGCTTGCTGGCTGCGATTTTGAACGACAAAATCGTTGTACATGGCGCCGGATTGTTGAAGAGTGTGCGCCAGACATACAACATTTTCCTGCTCTCCAAACACAGTGCGAGCCAGCAAATCGCGCAGGGTTCCCTGACACAAATGGTTGGTACAGTCTTTGAAAGAGTCAAGGTCCGGTTAGCTGGCAAGGCCGCGAGGTATGGATCGTCGAGAAGTAGTCTGGGCCATGAGAACGCTACAAATGGGTCGGACACTCCTGGAGGCTTAGACGGGTTAGAAACACCTAGGCCTGAAGAACTCGACACGCCTGCGGATGGCGAGGGCGATACAACTACAATGACCCTGCAAGACTTTGAAAGGAAGAAATCTTTCGATGACACCCGTATCTCTGATACCACCACGACTGTCACAAGGGCACGACGTGCGACTCTAATCAAGCAGGCCAACCGTACAGCGTCTGGCGCAGAGTTGCCTACCATCACTGTGCAGGGTGAAGGAAACGAGGCTTACACTGAGGACGAAGAGGAAGATGAAATCTATATCAAGGATGCTTTCCTGGTCTTCCGCGCCATGTGCAAGCTATCGACAAAGACCGTCCGCCGCTAAGAGGAGGTGGACGTAAAGTCGCAAGGTATGCGATCAAAGCTGCTGTCTCTGCACATCATCCATACCGTCCTCTTCAACCACTTTGCTGTCTTCACGGACCCGCATGCCACGATTCGGAGCTCATCAAACCAGGAACCGACAGAATTCACGCATGCTGTCAAGCAGTACCTTTGCTTGTCCCTAAGCAAGAATGCTGCGAGCTCTGCAAAACCAGTGTTTGAGGTCTCGGCCGAGATCTTCTGGCTAATGGTGCGCTACTTACGATCCGAATTGAAGCGCGAACTAGAGGTCTTCATCAAGGAAGTTTATCTCACCATTCTGGATAAGCGATTGGCTCCTGGCTGGCAAAAGAGCTACATCGTGCAGAACATCTTTGGACGCATCGCAGGCGAGCCCAAAGCACTCGTTGAGATATATTTGAATTATGACTGTGACCGACAGGCTCTTGACAATATGTTCCAGCGTATCATTGAGCACGTCTCGAGGATCTCCGGGCAGCCAGTGCCTGTCACTGCTATTCAGCAACAGACCTTTGCGGAGTTCACTGCAAAACAAGCCGCGACCGGCGCCAATGACTGGCAACAGCGTGGAACTCTGCCGCCCAGTCTTGCGGCCGCGAATATGAACGTCCCCACCGACGTTGACCGCGGCTTCCCCTCTGACTATGCTTTGAAAATGCAGTCGCTGGAGACATTGGTCGAGACCCTACGAAGCTTGGTGAACTGGAGCCAGCAGGGTGTCACAGAGAACGCAGCTGCAGTGGCACAAGACACCGACACAAGAAACAGCTATGAGGAAATTCGGGACAGCATAGACACTCGTGGCGATACGGGAACGGCTACTTCCCCAGCGCTCAATTCTGAGGAGGCAGGGCAGAACGAGACACCGGACGATGATCCGGCTGAGCTCGAAAGAGTGAAGAAACGCAAGACGGCTCTGAACAACGCAATCCGTGCGTTCAACTACAAGCCCAAGCGCGGCATGAAGGCACTTCTTCAGGACGGCTTCATCCCTACCTCGAACCCTGACGATATTGCGCGATTTTTGTTGACGCACAATGACCGTATCAACAAGAAGGCCCTTGGTGAGTTCTTGGGCGAGGGAGACGAGGAGAACAAACAGATCATGGCAGCTTTCGTTGACGGGATGGAGTTCGGCCGTACTCGCTTCGTGGACGCCCTCCGGCGATTCCTTCAGGCGTTCAGACTACCAGGAGAAGCGCAGAAGATTGATCGCTTGATGCTCAAATTTGCAGAGAAATACTGCGCAGGTAACCCCAATGCTTTCGCGAACGCCGACACGGCGTATGTGCTGGGGTACTCGGTGATTATGCTCAACACCGACCAGCATTCTTCGCAGGTCAAGAAACGCATGACGATCGAGGACTTCATCAAGAACAACCGTGGCATCAACGACGGACAAAGTTTGCCGGACGACTATCTGCAGGGAATCTACGATGAGATCCAGCAGAATGAAATCGTCTTGGACAGCGAACGCGCAACTGCAGAAAACCTCGGTATGCTGCCTCAAGCTGGCGGCGGTATTGGTGGCGCGCTGGCAACATTCGGCCGCGATCTGGGACGTGAAGCATACGCAGCTGCCAGTGAGGAAATGAGCAATCGTACTGAGCAACTTTTCAAGTCAATGCTACGAGCCCAAAGAAAGGCCGCTGGTGGCGCCTCTGGTAGCAAGGGCAGATTCTTGACCGCAAGCTCGTTCAAGCACGTCGGACCGATGTTCAGTGCAGTCTGGATGAGCTTCCTCACTGCATTGAGCGGCACTGCACAAGAAACGCAAAACATCGAGGTCGTCCGCCTCTGCACAGAAGGGCAGAAACTAGCCATTCGCATCGCTTGCCTGTTCGACCTCGAAGATCCTCGACAGGCTTTCGTGTCGTCTCTCGGTCGCAGCACAAACCTCTACAACTTCTCGGAGATGAAGGCCAAGAATGTTGAGGCGCTCCGAGCGCTGTTGGAGGTCGCTCACACAGAGGGCAATCTACTAAAAGAAAGTTGGCGCGACATCCTCACCTCCATCTCTCAGCTTGATCGCTTCCAGCTGATCTCTAGTGGCGTCGAAGAGGGCGCTGTACCTGACGTACTCAAAGCTCAGCTTGCACCGTCAACACCGACTGCAAGCGGTTCAAGAAAGAGTATGCAGATCCCTAGGAGGCCGAATGCTAGACCCAACACGAGTGGATCATTCCACGCGGATATCGCAGAGGATGCACGCTCAGCTGACATGATTCGCGGCGTCGACCGGATCTTCACAAATACTGCCAACCTTTCTGGTGATGCTATCCTGCACTTCGTCCGAGCCTTGACGCAGGTCAGTTGGCAAGAAATCCAGTCTTCTGGTCAAAGTGATAGCCCGAGAACGTACAGCTTGCAAAAGCTTGTCGAAATCTCCGGCTACAACATGTTGCGTGTGCGTTTCGAGTGGACGAGCATCTGGCAAGTCCTCGGTCAACATTTCATCGATGTCGGCTGCCACAACAACACGCATGTTGTCTACTTTGCCCTCAACAGTCTGCGGCAGCTCAGTATGCGCTTCATGGAGATTGAAGAATTGCCTGGATTCAAGTTCCAGAAGGACTTCTTGAAGCCGTTTGAGCTGATCTTGAGCAATGCATCCCAGGTCGCTGTCAAAGACATGGTGCTTCGCTGCCTCATTCAGATGATCCAAGCGCGCGGCGACATGATCCGGTCAGGTTGGCGAACGATGCTCGGTGTGTTCACTGTTGCCGCTCGCGAGCCTTATGAGAGCATCGTCAATCTGGCTTTCGACAATGTCACTCAGGTGTGGAACGACCGCTTCGGCGTGGTCATCAGCCAAGGCGCTTTCGCCGATCTCATTGTCTGCCTGACCGAGTTCAGCAAGAACATGAAGTTCCAGAAGAAGAGCCTGCAGGCTATAGAGACGCTAAAGTCCACCGTGCCCAAAATGCTTCGCACTCCAGAGTGCTCTCTGTCAGTCAAGGCGACAGGCGGCAAGGACGCTCCTCAGGCTGAGGGTCTGCCCAAGCAACCTAGTCGTCAAACTCAAGAGGAGCAGTACTGGTTCCCCGTCTTGTTCGCTTTCCATGATGTGCTCATGACTGGCGAGGATCTCGAGGTCCGCTCCCGAGCACTGAATTACTTGTTTGACACTCTCACCAAGTACGGCAAAGACTTCCCTCGAGAGTTCTGGGATACACTTTGGAGACAGCTGCTCTACCCCATCTTCATGGTGCTGAAAGACCGCAAGGCCATCAACCAAGAAGCTGTCAACCACGAGGAGTTGTCGGTCTGGCTGTCCACAACTTTGATCCAAGCGCTGAGAAACATGATCACTCTGTTCACATACTTCTTTGACAACCTGGAGTACATGCTCGATCGCTTCCTAGACCTGCTCGCTCTCTGCATTTGCCAAGAAAATGACACGCTGGCCAGGATTGGCAGCAATTGTCTTCAGCAGCTCATTTTGCAGAACGTCAAGAAGTTCACTCCAGAGCACTGGGAGAAGATTGTCGGAGCTTTCGTCGACTTGTTCGGAAGGACCGAAGCGCGAGAGCTGTTCTCTGCTGCCACTTCGAGTTCTTACGACAAGGGTAGCTCTTACTCCAACGGCGATGTGCCAAAGACTGCGTCGGGCCTCACCAGCACAAGCATCGTCGATGATGCTTCATCTGTAGCCTCGGGCGCCAATGCGCTCAACATTAATGGCCTGCCAGCAGACACACCGTCCGATGTGCCCATGTCAAACGGCCACGAAGAGCAAGCTTCCACCGTCAACGACGCCGAGCACGACACCACTACATCGCCCTCGAAGCGCTCCAGGCAAAAGGACACTGACCTCGAGTCCTTCGCCTCAGGCTCGGCATCCCAGCAGCAACAAGCGCCCGTTGTCGTCACCGCCGCCCGCCGCCGTTACTTCAACCAGATCATCACAAAGTGCGTGCTCCAGCTGCTCATGATCGAGACGGTCAGCGAGCTTTTCAACAACGACGCCGTCTACTCCTCCATCCCATCGCACCTGCTACTGCGCCTCATGGCCCTGCTCAAGAAATCCTACCACTTCGCCAAGCGCTTCAACGAGGACCGCGAGCTGCGCAGCCGCCTGTTCCGCGAGGGCTTCATGCGCCAGCCCCCGAACCTGCTCAAGCAGGAGAGCGGCAGCGCCAGCGTCTACGTCCTCATCCTGCTGCGCATGTACGCCGACACGAGCGAGGACCGCGCCGCGTCGCGCGCAGAGACCGAGCAGGCCCTCATCCCGCTGTGCCAGGACATTTTGGCGTCGTACATCGCGCTCGACGAGGAAATGCAGCAACGCAACATGGTCACGTGGCGACCCGTCGTCATCGACGTGCTGGAGGGGTATGTCGCTTTCCGCGACGAGGAGTTTGCCAAGCACGTGGGCGTTTTCGCGCCTCTGGCTGTCGGGCTTATGAGGGGCGATATGGGACCTGAGTTGCAGAGGGCTGTTCAGGGTGTTTTCGCTAGGGTTTGTGAGACGCGGTTGGGGATTGGGAGGGACGAGATGAAGCCTATGGTTGCTGGGAAGACGGGAGGGAGTGGTGGTGGTGGGGGTGAGGAACCTACGAGTCCGAGGTTTTCAGTTTTTGGGGGGAGGAGGGAGAGTAAGGCGAGTAGGTAAGGTGAGGTTGTGATGTGGTTGGTGGTGTGAATATGTATTGTTGTTTTGTCGGACGGTTCTGGCTGTAGATTTACGACGGGGCTAGATGGCCCAAAGTTCCGGCGTTTTTTTTTTTGGAGGGGAGCTTTTATGTAGCATAGCATTTATTGTCTTTTTGATCGAAAAGCAAGCATCTGATACTTTGAGTCTGCGCGATGTGTTGATCATTCAAATTGGTGAGTTGAGTTCTGCACTCATCATCAGACGCTACATGTATAGTAGAATGCTAAAAAAACCGCTCCACCAGGACTGGCAATCCACGACGCTATATGTTTAATGCTGGCCGCTGTGATGTATAGATGGCACGAGTCGAGGCCTCGGAGACTCGCATCTCAAGGGACCATGCATTTGTGTAACCGCGACAAGGGTGTCGTTGTGTTTGCATGTCAAGCACCCTACGACGTACAAGTGTGATCCACAAACATCAATCGGCACAATCCAGCCAAAACTCAATCTGGATTTCTTCACCAGCTCGTACTTCAAGGAACTATACA
>Ga0265797_10002188_pt1 | contig 33275 bp, 35 predicted proteins | sample P2T30metagenome_FD_192433 | JGI IMG/M metagenome (GOLD analysis project Ga0265797, IMG submission 192433) | Plant litter microbial communities from East Loma Ridge, Irvine, California - P2 T30 | ecosystem: Environmental > Terrestrial > Plant litter > Unclassified | place: USA: California... | reverse complement strand
CCGACGGCACGCGGCCGTAGGTGACTTCGCCGGTTTCGCGGTTGTAGATCTTGGTCGACTGGCCGATGTACACGCCCATCGAGATCACCGAGTTCTCTTCGACGATCACGCCTTCGACGATTTCCGAGCGGGCGCCGATGAAGCAGTTGTCTTCGATGATGGTCGGGTTGGCCTGCATCGGTTCCAGCACGCCGCCGATGCCGACGCCGCCGGACAGGTGGACGTTCTTGCCGATCTGGGCGCAGGAGCCGACGGTGGCCCAGGTGTCGACCATGGTGCCTTCGTCGACGTAAGCGCCGATGTTGACATAGGACGGCATCAGGACCACGTTCTTGCCGATGAAGGAGCCGCGGCGCGCGACGGCCGGCGGCACCACGCGGAAGCCGCCTTTTGCAAAATCTTCTGCCGTGTAGTCGGCGAACTTGGTCGGGACTTTATCGTAGAACTGCATGCCGCCACCCTCGACCGGCACGTTGTTTTCGAGGCGGAACGACAGCAGCACGGCCTTCTTGATCCACTGGTTCACGACCCAGCCGCTGCTGTCCTTCTGCGCCACGCGCAGGCTGCCGTCGTCAAGGCCGGCCAGGACGTGGGCCACCGCTTCGCGCACATTGGCGGGGGCGTTGGACGGGGTGAAGTCGGCGCGCTGTTCCCACGCGGAGTCGATGATGGTCTGGAGTTGTTGGGTCATGATGTGTCAGTGGTTCAGTGATGAGTGAAACAGGATCGGGCTGCTTTCAGGCTGCCTTCAGGCGCCCTTGAGGTCCTTGCAGAACTGGACGATGCGGTTGGCCGCTTCCAGTCCTTCGTCGACGCCGGCGACCAGCGCCATGCGGATACGGTTGCGTCCCGGATTGGTGCCGTGGGCGTCGCGCGCGAGGTAGCTCCCCGGCAGCACCGTGACATTATATGCGGCGTACAGGCCCTTGGCGAACTCGGTGTCCGACAGGCCGGTACGGCGCACGTCGGCCCACAGGTAGAAGCCGGCGTCGGGCAGTTCGACGTCCATCACCTGCTTCAGCAGCGGCGTGATCAGGCTGAACTTTTCCTTGTACAGGTTGCGGTTTTCCTGCACGTGGGCTTCGTCGCCCCAGGCCGCGATCGAGGCTGCCTGCACCAGCGGCGACATCGCGCCGCCGCTGTAGGTGCGGTACAGCAGGTAAGTCTTCAGCAGTTGCGGGTCGCCGGCCACGAAGCCCGAGCGCATGCCGGGCACGTTGGAGCGCTTGGACAGGCTCGAGAACACGATCAGGTTTTTATACGGTTGCGCACCAGTGCTGCGGCCCAGCTGGTGCGCGGCTTCCAGCGCGCCCAGCGGCGGCGTTGCACCGAAATAGATCTCGGAATAGCACTCGTCGGCGGCGATCACGAAGCCGTGGCGGTCGGACAGGGCGAACAGTTCGCGCCAGTCGTCCAGCGTCAGCACCGCACCGGTCGGGTTGCCCGGCGAGCAGACGTACAGGAGCTGCACGCGCTGCCACACCTCATCCGGCACGCTGCCGTAGTCGCAGCCGAAGTTGCGCGCCGGTTCCGAATTCACGAAATAAGGCTCGGCGCCGGACAGGTAGGCCGCGCCTTCGTAGATCTGGTAGAACGGGTTCGGGCAGACCACCAGCGCGTCCGGCTTGCCGGCGTCGATGGTGCAGTGGGCGATCGCGAACAGCGCTTCGCGCGAACCGTTCACCGGCAGCACCATCGTGGCCGCATCCAGCGGCGGGATGCCGTAGCGGCGCTCCAGCCAGCCCGCGATCGCCGTACGCAGCGGCTCGCCGCCATGCGTGGTCGGGTACACGGCCAGGCCGGTCAGGCTGTGCGTCAGCGCCTTCTGGATGAAGGCCGGCGTCGGGTGCTTGGGCTCGCCGATGCCGAGGCTGATGTGGGCATGGTCGGGGCTGGGCGTGACGCCGGCAAACAGCTGGCGCAGCTTTTCGAACGGGTAGGGATGGAGGCGGTCGAGATGTGGATTCACGGTGGTCCAGACGGGTCGATGTGGGCGAGCGGGAACGAATAAGGTTGTCAATTATAGCGATGCAGGCGTAAAGCCGCTCCTGGCGTTCAATGTCCTGCCCGATTCGATTAGTATTAACGGCAGGAATGGTCTTCGAGAAGGGATCGTTGTGCCGATACACTACGTCCGCAGCCTGGCCGCCCACGGCCGCACCCGCCGCGCCGACCGCCACCTCGGCCTGGCGCTGGCCTTCGTCGCCGGCGCCATCAATGCCGGCGGCTTCCTGGCCGTGCACCAGTACACCTCGCACATGACCGGCATCGTCTCCGGCGCCGCCGATGGCCTGGCGCTGGGCGCCGCCGGGCTGGCGCTGGATGCGCTCGGCGCCATGCTCTCCTTCCTGGCCGGCGCCGCCTGTACCGCGCTGATGGTCAACCATGCGCGCCGTCACGCGCTGGCCAGCCTGTACGCGCTGCCGCTGCTGCTCGAGGCGCTGCTGCTGCTCGCCTTTGGCGTGCTGGGCGCGCGCCTGGCTGGCTTCAAGGGCCTGTTCGTGCCGGCCACCGTGATGCTGCTGTGCTTCATGATGGGTTTGCAGAACGCGCTGATGACCAAGCTGTCGCATGCCGAGATCCGCACCACGCACATGACCGGGATCGTCACCGATATCGGCATCGAACTGGGCAAGCTGCTGTACTGGAATGCGGACGATGGACGCCAGCCGCGGGTGGCGGCGAATCATGCGCGGCTGGCGCTGCTGTGCGGGCTGCTGGGCTGCTTCTTTGCCGGCGGGGTGGTGGGGGCGCTGGGGTTCCGCCAGCTGGGGTGGATGGCGACAGTGCCGCTGGCGGTGTTGCTGCTGGTGCTGGCGATTGGGCCGGCGCTGGAGGATTTGCGGGGACTCAAGCGACGCTTGTCACGTCGTTTGCTGTGAAACCGTCGCCCCTGCGCAGGCAGGGGCCCAATCTGCAGGCGTAATGGCAGCTCGTAGAACTTGGGTCCCCGCCTGCGCGGGGACGACGTGGCAGTTACATCACCGCCGCATCCTTCACCACTTCCCAAGCCGCCCCCACCAGCGTCGCCTCCACCCGATTGCGCCCGCCGGCCTTGGCCGCATACATGGCCCGGTCGGCGCACACGAACAGGTTCTCGATCTCGTCCAGCTGGGTCGGCACGATCGTGGCCACGCCCACCGACACCGTCAGCCACGGCGAACTCGGCGAGCGCGGGTGCGTCATCTGCAGGGCTTCCACCGCGGTGCGGATCATTTCGGCCAGGCGGGTGGCGGCGTCGAGCGGGGTTTCGCCGAACAGCAGCACGAATTCCTCGCCGCCGTAGCGGGCCGCCAGGTCGGTCGGGCGCGCCGCGTGGTCCTGCAGCGCCTGCGCCACCTTTTTCAGGCAGGCGTCGCCGGCGGCGTGGCCGAGGGTGTCGTTGTACAGCTTGAAGTGGTCGACGTCGAGCACCACCAGCGACAGCGGCTGGGCGTTGCGGATCGCGCGCTGCCATTCCTTTTCCAGAAAGGCGTCGAAGTGGCGGCGGTTGGCGATCTTGGTCAGCGGGTCCAGCATGGCGGCGCGCTGCAGCGCATCTTCGGACTGCTTGTGGTGGCTGATATCGTGCAGCAGGGCGACGAACAGGCCGTCGTCGGCGTGCATCGGGGGCTGGGTCAGCGGGGTCAAAGTCAGATCCATCGCGCGCAGGCTGCCGTCGTGATGGCGGATCTTGACCTCGTGCGTGCCCTGGCCGATGGCGTCGCCGGCCGTCGTATCAGCCTGCACGTTGGCCTGTTCCAGCAGGTCGGCCAGGCGGCGGCCGACCAGGTCTTCCGGCTTGCAGCCGAGGTAGCGGTCGCAGGCCGGGTTGGCATACTGGATGCGCCCGGAGGCCTCGACGATCAGCAGGCCCTGGTCCATGCTGTTGACGATCATGCGCAGGTGGTCGGCCTGCGCGCTCTGGGTCTCGCTGGTGGTGCGCATGCGCAGCTGGGCGCGCACGCGTGCGCAGACTTCTTCCATGCGCAGCGGCTTCGGGATGTAGTCGGCGGCGCCGATGTCGAAACCGGCGACGATGTCCGCGGTCTCGCCGCGCGCGCTCATGAAGATCACTGGGATGTGGGCGGTGGCCGGATGCGCCTTCAGGCGGCGGCAGGCTTCCAGCCCGTCCATGCCGGGCATGACGACGTCGAGCAGCACCAGGTCGGGTTTCACGCGCAGGGCGATGTCGAGCGCGCGCTCGCCGGAGGTGGCCACGAAGGTTTGATAGCCCTGGCGCAGCATGACCGTGCGCAGCGTACCGAGGTTCACGGGCGCGTCGTCGACAATCAGGATGGCGGGCTTGCGCGTGTCCGACACGGACACACTGACGGTGTTGGTCATACTTTGCCTGAGGGCTGCACGGGGGAAATCGAACAAAATGATACACCGCTTGTGATTTGCTGTGTAACAATTGTTGATGCGTAGGAAAAAACTGTGAGGTCGCTACAACCGACATTTGTTTACAGTTTTCGACAATTGTTTGACGCCCTGTGACAGCGCGAGGCGAAAAAAAGCCGCGCACGGGGCGCGGCTTGCGATCACATCTGCTCTTGATTACAGCTGCTCTTTGATCAGCTTGCCGAGGACGGCGATGCCTTCGCGGATGCGTTCCGGCGGCACCGTCACGAAGGACAGGCGCAGGGTGTGGGTGTCCGGATTGTTGGCATAGAACGGCGCGCCTGGCACGAAGGCGACGCGCGCGGCGATCGCCTGGTCCAGCAGTTTGGTGGCGTCGATCTGCTTCGGCAGCTCGACCCAGATGAACATGCCGCCTTCCGGACGGGTCCAGGTCACGCCGGCCGGGAAGTGCTCATCGAGCGCGTCCAGCATCGCCTGGCACTGGTTGGCGTACAGGGTGCGGATGGTCGGGATGTGCTCGGCCAGGAAACCGTCCTTGACCACTTCGTGCACCACCATCTGGGTCAGCTGGGCGGTGTGCAGGTCGGCGGCCTGCTTGGCCAGCTCGAGGCGGCGTACCAGCGGCAGCGGCGCGCACACGTAGCCGAGGCGGATGCCCGGGGTCAGCACTTTCGAGAACGAGCCCATGTAGATCACGCCGTCCGGATTCATGTTCAGCATGCGCGGCATCGGCTCGCCCTTGTACGACAGCGCGCCGTAGGGATCGTCTTCGATCAGCGGCAGGCCGAGGCGGGCGCAGGTCTCGACCAGCTCCTTGCGGCGCTCGAGCGACAGCGAACGGCCGGTCGGGTTCTGGAAGTTCGGCAGCGAGTACAGCAGGCGCGCGCCGTCGGCCACGGCGGCCAGCGAGGACGGCACCAGGCCGTGGTCGTCGGTCTCGACCGACGCGAATTCCGGACGGTACACCGAGAACGCCTGCAGCGCGCCCAGGTAGCTCGGGGTCTCGACCAGCACCTTGCTGCCTTCGTCGATCAGCACCTTGCCCAGCAGGTCGAGCGCCTGCTGCGAACCGGACACCATCAGGATCTGCTCGGGCAGGATGGTGCAGTCCGGGGTCGACAGGTAACCGGCGATCCATTCGCGCAGCGGCGCGTAGCCATCGGTCGGGCCGTATTGCAGCGCCTGTTTACCGGCTTCGCTCAGCACCTTGTCGTAAGCCGCCTTCATGCGCTCGACGGGGAAGGTCAGGGGCGACGGCAGGCCGCCGGCGAAGGAAATGATTTCCGGACGCTGGGTAATCTTCAGGATTTCGCGGATCGCCGAGCTTTGCAGCTGCGATGCGCGTTCCGAAAACTGCCACTGGATGGGGTTTGGATTTTCGATTTTCATACTGATCTCACAGGAAGGACCGCCAGAAGGATGCGTCGGTCATTATAAAGCAGTCGGGTAGACCGCTTCTCTATATAAGAGCCCGCTGGGTAAGCAGGCTCCGCAGGGTGGACGGCTCCGCCGTCCACGCGGTGATACGCACCGGCTCCGTTTTACGTGCACGACAGCGGAGCCACCAACTATCACCGCGTGGACGGGAGACCCGTCCACCCTACGCCACTTCTACAATCATCTCGATTTCGACGCAGGTACCGCGCGGCAGCGAAGCCACGCCGAAGGCCGAGCGCGCGTGCTTGCCGGCGTCGCCGAACAATTCGCCGATCAGTTCCGAGGCGCCGTTGGTGACCAGATGCTGTTCGTTGTAGTCCGGAGTCGATGCCACCAGGCTCATCACCTTGACGATGCGCTTCACGCGCGACAGGTCGCCGCCGCAGGCTTCCTGCAGGGTGCCGATCAGGTCGATCGCGACCGAGCGCGCCGCTTCCTGGCCCTCGGCGGTGGTCTTGTCCTTGCCCAGCAGGCCGGCATTGATCGAACCGTCGGCGTTCTTGGCGATGTGGCCGGAGATGAAGACCAGGTTGCCGGTCTGTACGTACATGACATAGGCGGCGGCCGGGGTGGCCGGCGCGGCCAGGGTGATGTTCAATTCTTTGAGTTTGTCGTAGACGGACATGGGATCCCCTAGTTGTGTTGCTTGAAAAAGAGCCGGTATTGTACGACCTGAAAGCCGGGCCGGGCGGGTGAATTTCACGCTGCATCAGCGGGTCACGCGCGTGCGCCGCCCCAGCGCGACCACGCCGATGATGGCCAGCGCGAATGCGCAGTTGGCGAGGGCAAGGCCGGATGGGGCAGGGTGGCGCATGGGCGCTTCCGGTGGTGATTGCGGCAACAGGTAGTGAGGCGTATGCTAGACCCGACTGCCGATACAGTCCCGATACACTCCACCCGATAAATTTCGCACTGTGATGGCAAAATGACCAACACACCGAAGCTGCATCTGTTGTCGCGCGAGTCCGGCGAAGCCCTGCCCGACCAGATCGTGCGCTCGATCGCCGCCCGCATCGACGAGCGCCAGCTGCGCGCCGGCGCCCGCATGCGCTCGATCCGCAGCTTCGCGGCCAGCCACGGGGTTTTAACAGTAAAGCTGGAACTTAAATAAACTTGCCCAGTCATATCCAATATGGCCAAGTTACTTTCGATCAGAGCGGCTGCAGACGCATTGGCGTGTCGACCAATACGCTCAGGCGTTGGGAGGCGCAAGTTGATCGAAGGCGTGCGTGCTGCGTGAAGGAGGCGCAATGCTAGTAGCACACCGCATCCGGCTCGACCCGAACAAGATACAGTGCACTTATTTGTCGCACGCGGCGGGCGTGGCGCGCTTCGCGTACAACTGGGCGCTGACCGAGTGGGGAAACCAGTATGCAGCCTGGAAGGCCGACCCGGCCTTGCCGCGCCCGAGCGAGGCTGCCATGCGGCGCCAGCTCAACGCTATCAAGCGAGAACAATTTCCCTGGATGCTGGAAGTAACCAAATGCGCACCACAGATGGCGATCATGCAACTGGGCCGGGCCTTCGACAATTTCTTCGCTGGCCGGGCGCGTTATCCAAGGTACCGGCGTAAAGGTGTGGATGACCGGGTCACGATCAGCAACGACCAGTTTCAAGTTGAAGGGCCGCGCCTGCGATTGCCCAAGCTGGGCTGGGTACGTATGTGCGAAGCCCTGCGTTTCACTGGCCACATCGTATCGGCCTGCATTTCCCGTACCGCCGACCATTGGTATGCAAGCATCACGGTCGACTGCCCCGATCTGCACCTACCATCTGCGGAAAACCAAGGCGCGGTAGGTGTCGATCTGGGCGTCACCCACCTCGCCATCTTATCGACCGGCGAAACGGTCGAGGGACCGAAAGCCCTGCGGCGCATGCTGGGCAGGCTGCGCCGTCTTTCGCGTGCCTTGAGCCGCAAGGTCAAGGGCTCGGCCAACCGTGCCAAGGCCAGGCTGAAGCTGGCCAGGTTGTACGAGCGTATTACTCATGTGCGCCGTGAAGGCTTGCACCAGCTGACTACCAGCCTTGCACGCCGCTTTCATACGATCGGCATCGAAGATCTGAACGTTAAGGGTATGCTGCGCAACCGCAAGCTGGCGCGCGCGATTGCTGACATGGGCTTTCACGAATTCCGGCGCCAGCTTCTGTACAAAGCGGCGCGCCATGGAAGCCAGGTCATCGTAATCGACCGGTGGTACCCGAGCAGCAAGACATGCTCCGGCTGCAGCCACGTGCTGGACGTGCTCACCCTGGCGCAGCGCAGCTGGATCTGTCCCGCATGCGGTGTCGACCACGACCGCGATGTCAACGCAGCGATCAACCTGATGAAGATGGCGGTGAGTTCCACCGTCACTGCCTGTGGAGAGGCACAGCGCTGGCCTGGCGCATCAGTGCCAGGCGAAACTGTCCCCGGTGAAGCAGGAATTCAACAGCAAAGTTAACTATGGCTAGCTTTGTATAAGTTTGGAAGAACGGGTTGTACCGCAAGCACCTGGAACGCATCCGCGCGCGCCTGGATGCGGTGCGCCCCGGCGTGCTGCGCCGGATCGAAGCGCTCGGCATGACGATGGTGCCGCCACCCAACGCCGGCATGTTCGCCTGGGTCGATGCGGGACGCGACACCAATGTGCTGGCGGCGCAGGCGATGGAGCAGGGCTTGCTGCTGGCGCCGGGCAGCCTGTTTTCGCCGAGCCAGCTGCCGAGCACCATGATGCGCCTGAATATCGCGTCGATGGAGGATGCGGCCTTGTGGGATTTTCTGGAACGCGCGTCCGGCTAGGACTTGAAAGGGTTGGGCGGGGTGTCACCGCCGCTGCCTTTACTGCCGCCGCCGAATCCGGCAATCGTCTCGAGCAGCACCTTGGCCCGGAACGGCTTCAGGATCACCCGGCTTATGCGGCGGTCGCGCAGTTCGGCCAGCAGCGTCGGCGTGGCCTGGTCGGCCAGGATCGCGATTGGCATCGGACGGCCGCCCGGCGCATCGGCGGCGCGCAGCTCGTCGATCAGGCTCAGGTCGTAGCGGCGCTCGGTGCCGCTGCCCACGCATTCGACCGCGATCACGGCGCCGTTGAAGCGGCGCTGGCGCACCATGCGCATCGCCACGCCGGTGGTGGCGGCCTCGTGTACCTGGCTCATGCCGAGGCTGCGCGCCGTCATCGACACCGTGCGGCGCAGCAGCGCTTCCGGTTCCACCAGCAGGATGTGCATGTCAGGCATCCGGGGCCTCGTCAACGGCGGATTGCTGGTTCAGCTCCATCACCACCAGGTCGCGCAGCGTGCCGAGGATGCCGAGCTCCATCGCATCCAGCGTGCGCGGGCGATGGTCGATCAGGCACAAGGTGCCGAGTCGCAGCCCGGACGCCATCGCCAGCGGCGCGCCCGCATAAAAGCGCACCTTCAGGTCGCCGGTCACGAGCGGATTGTCGGCGAAGCGCGGGTCTTCGAGGGTATCCGGCACCACCATGATGCCGGGCTGCAGGATCGCGTGCGAGCACAGGGAAATGTCGCGGCCGGTTTCGCAGACGTCGGTGCCGACGCGCGCCTTGAACCACTGCCGCTCGGCATCGAGCAGGGTGATCAGCACCACCGGGACATCGAACTCGGTGGCGGCGAACTGGACGATCTTGTCGAAGCGTTGTTCGGGCGGGGTGTCGAGGATCAGCAGCGCGTGCAGCGCGGTCAGCCGCTCGGCTTCGTTGTCGGGAGTGGGCGCAACTTGCATCGATGCGTGCCGGCCGGGCCGGCGGGGAGTGGAATATGCAATAAATATAGCAGATTCCGTGTGGGGCTCAGAAGCCCAGGTCGAGACCGAACTTGCTGCCAAGGACCAGGGTGACGCCCCCCAGGACCACGACCGCCAGCACGAAGCACACGGCCACGATGCCGGCCGTGCGCAGCACCTCGCGCCGCTCCTTGTGGCGCCCCTTTTTCCCTTGATCGTAATGCCACTTGATGGCGAAGAACATGCCGGTGGCTAACACGAGGAACTTGAATATAACGAAGACTACAGGGACCCAATCCATCATTTTGCGTATTTCCAGGCTAATCGAAGAGAAAACGTCAGCGACTGCCATGCGAGGATGGTGTGGCTGCAGCTTCCAGCGCATTCTACTTGCAAGCAATATCCATGCATCGAGACAAAATGTCCCAGTTGAGAACCATGCAAGATGACGATCCGCCGTATTTACGCATCGCGGGCTACAATGCAGAGTTGCTAATCTCATGGAGTCCACAATGCGTTTTTGCCCGCCCCGGCTTGCGTTCTTGTTCCTGTCCTGCACCGTGGCGCTGCTGTCCGGCTGCGCACCTTTGGCCAATTTCGTCACCGGCCCTCGGATCGACCGCAACGTCCCCCAGGATTACAGTGGCGTGGTCGCGGTACGCCAGGACAGGCATTCGACGTTGGTGGTGCGCGCAAGCGGCCTGGCCCTGCGCGAAGAGGCGCAGGCGAACACCGAGGACACCCGCTTCCTGATCGGTTCCATTACGAAATGGATCAGCGCCGTGACCGTGCTACGCCTGGTCGACATGGGCAAGCTCGACCTGGATGCGCCGATTGCACGTCACCTGCCGGAGCTGCCGGCGCCGAATGGGGCGGTGACGCTGCGCCAGTTGCTGTCGAACCGCAGCGGCATCCCGAACGGCTTCTCGAGCGCGCTGCGCAAGGACCCGGCAATCGCCCGTCTGGACATCGGCCCGCTGGCAGGGGCCTTGCGCTTCGGCGCCGCCGCACCGGATGCCAGGCCGGGCGAGAAATGGGACTATTCGGTCACCAACTGGCTGCTGGTGGCGGCCATCGTGGAACGGGCGAACAAAAAGCCGTTCACCGAAACGGTGGAAGAACTCGTGCTGGCGCCGGCCGGCGTGCGCGACACCAGTTTTGCCGGCGCCGACTATGAAGACGAGGCGGGCATGGCGGTGGCCTACACGACCGCGGGCGCGCGCAAGACGCCGCCGGCGCCGCCGATGGTGGCCGCCAGCGGTACCCTGTACAGCACGGCACGCGACCTGGTGGCGCTGGCCGACACCGTCTACGGCACCAAACTGTTGTCCGACAAGGCGCGCAAGGAACTTTCGACGATACACGTTGCGTCCGAAGAGTATGCGCTGGGCGGGCGGGTCAGGACGATCGCCACGCCAAGCGGCGGCCGCACCCTGGCATGGGAGTCGGGCGTCACGGGCGGGTACAAGACCCTGCTCGCTTACGATCCCACCGATGGCCGGGCCGTCGTGCTGCTGAACAATACCGACATGCAGCAATCCGAGCAGGCGAAGATCGCGATCGCCTTGTTCGAGGCGATGTAAGCCGATGTGAGCGCGGTCAAGCTGGCGCTGCAGCCCGCGCCAGCAACAACACCCGTTCCCGCTCGTTGCGCGTCATCCCCGCCGCCCGCCGGAACTCGGCACGCGCCTCTGCAAGCCGCCCCAGCTTCTCCAGCAAATCCCCACGCACACTGGGCAGCAAGTGATACGCACGCAACGAAGGCTCCTCCAGCAGCACATCGACCAGCGCCAGCCCCTCGGCCGGCCCGTAGGCCATCCCGACCGCCACCGCGCGATTCAATTCCACCACCGGCGAGGGCAGCAGCTGCGCCAGCGCATCGTACAGCGCCGCGATGCGCACCCAGTCGGTCGCCTCCGGCGTCAGGGCGCGCGCATGGCAGGCGGCAATCGCAGCCTGCAGCGCATACGGTCCCAGGCTGCCGCAGTGGCCGGCACGTGACAAAGCCTCCAGCCCACGCCGGATCAACAGCCGGTCCCAGCGCGTGCGGTCCTGGTCCAGCAGCAGCACCGGTTCACCGCCGGGCCCGGTGCGCGCCCGCTCGCGCGAGGACTGGATTTCCATCAGCGCCACCAGGCCGTGCACTTCGCCTTCCTCAGGCATCAGTTCGGCCAGCACCCGGCCCAGGCGCAGCGCTTCGCGGCACAGGCCCGGGCGCAGCCAGTCGCTGCCCGCGCTGGCGGCATAACCCTCGTTGTAGATCAGGTAGATCACTTGCAGCACCGAGGCCAGGCGCGGCTTGCGCTCGGGGCCGGAAGGCACCTCGAACGGCACCTGCGCCGCCCCCAGCGTGCGTTTGGCGCGCACGATGCGCTGGGCAACCGTGGCTTCCGGCACCAGGAAGGCGCGTCCGATTTCGAGCGTGGACAGGCCACCCACCAGTTTCAGCGTGAGCGCGGCGCGCGCCTCGGCGGATAACACCGGGTGGCAGGCTACGAAGATCAGGCGCAACACATCGTCGTCGATGCCGTCGCGGGATGCCTGTGCCAGCTCGGCCAGTTCGTCGGGCTGGCGCTGGCCGGCGCGCAGCTGTTCGTCGAACTCCCAGGACAGCTCGCCTTCCTTGCCGGCGTGCATGGACTGGTGGCGCAGGTGGTCGAGGGCGCGGTGCTTGGCCACCTGCATCAGCCAGGCGCCGGGCCGCTCCGGCAGACCGCTTGCCGGCCAGGACTCCAGTGCCTGCAGCATGGCATCCTGGGCCAGTTCCTCGGCCAGGCCGACGTCGCGCAGCATGCGCGTGAGCGCACCCACGATGTGCGCCGACTCCATGCGCCAGACCGCTTCGACGGTGCGGTCGACAGCGGCCGCATTGCCAGCGGCTTCGCTCATGCGCCGACCAGTTCATCCATGGTCAGCACTTCGCGGATCTCGACCTCGACGTCGGGGCCGGTCGGGTAGGGCACCCGGCGCGCCCAGGCGATCGCTGCGTCGAGGGACTTGGCGCGGATCATCCAGAAGCCGGCAATCAGTTCCTTCGCTTCCGCAAACGGCCCGTCGATCACGCTGATGTCGATCTTGCCGCCGCTGCCGGCCAGCCTGACCCGCGCCCCGCGCGTACTCGACATCAGACCGTCGCCGGCCAGCAGCACGCCGGCCCCGGCTTCGGCTTCGTTAAAGGCGTCCAGCGCATCCAGCTTTTCCTGCGCCGGGACGGCGTCGCATTCGGCGTCGGCGCTTGACCTCAGCAGGATCACGTAGCGGCCGGCGCTGTCGTCGTTGCCGGCCATGCTCGATGCGACTTCGGTGCAGCCGCCCGGGCAGCCGGTCTCGCGCAGCTCCAGCGTGACCTCGCCGGTGGCATCGGCATCGGCGGCCGGCCAGCCGCGCATCAGGGCGATGGCGGCTTCTTTCGAATCGGCCTCGATAATGGTGAAGCCGGCCACCAGCTCCTTGGTCTCGGCAAAGGGGCCGTCGGTGATGCCGGTGCCGTCCGGCCCTATCTTGAGGCGCACCGCGTGGGCGCTCGGACGCAGGCCCAGGGCCAGGCCAAGCTTGCCTTCATCGGCAAACTGCCGGTGGAAGCGTTCCATGTCCTCGATCAGCCCCGGTGCCGGCGGCAGGAGGGCTTCGGTGGCGGCATCGGCCTTGCGGATGATCATGAACTGCATGGCCGGCTCCCTCAACGTGCGAGTTGTTCGCGCAGGATCGCTTCCTGCTCGCGCATCTCGGGGGTGAACACCTCGCCAAAGTCGGCTTCGGTGAACACCTGGCGGATCTCGATCTCGCTTTCCTCGTTCTCGTGCGGGTTCGGGACGCGCTTCATCCACTCGATCGCTTCTTCCTTCGAGCTGACCTCGATCAGCCAGTAGCCGGCGATCAGTTCCTTGGTCTCGGCAAAGGGACCGTCGATGACGGTGCGCTGCGGACCATTGAAACGGATGCGCGCGCCCTTGAGGCTGGGGTGCAGGCCTTCCGCGGCCAGCAGCACGCCGGCCTTGACCAGTTCTTCGTTGAATTTGCCCATTTCGGTGAACAGTTCGGCGCTCGGCATGATGCCGGCTTCGGACGCTGCGCTGGACTTGACGATGACCATGAATTTCATTGCCGGGCTCCTTCCGGTGCCGGGGCCGAGGCCGAGGCCGCCATTTCCTTCATGGCTGCCTGCATCTCGTCCAACGACACGTCGCGCTTGTGGGTGGCGATCGACCAGCGGTGACCGAACGGGTCTTCGACCTGGCCGTAGCGGTCGCCCCAGAAGGCGTCGCCGAGCGGCATGGTCGGTTTGGCGCCGGCTGCGGTGGCACGCTCCCAGACGGCGTCGGCATCGTCGACGTAGAGGTGTATGACCACTGCCGTGCCCTTCAGCGCCAGCGGGTCCTTGCTGCCGTATTCGGGAAAGGCGTCGGCCAGCATGATGCGCGAATCGCCGATGCGCATTTCGGCGTGTCCGATTTTGCCATTGGGCATGTCCATGCGGCCGACTTCGACCGCGCCAAAGGCCTGCTCGTAGAACGCGATGGCGGCCGCCGCGTCGCCGCACACGAGGTGGGGCGTGACGGTGCGGAAGCCTTCTGGGATGGGTCGGGTTGCTTCACTCATGATAGATCTCCCTGTCTGGTTGTTGTGGGGTGCTGCTATCAGGACGACGAACGGTACATGATGGTTTCGACAGCGGGCACGAAAAAAATTTCCGGCCGCGCGCTTACGGTATGTCGACTGCGTCATGAAGTCGAGAAAAATATCAAAGAATTATGCCTATCGCATAAAGTGGCTCGACAATCTTGCTTGTCAAAAAAACTCTTGAAATATTTTTCGTTATCCCAATATTGGCCCGGTCTGTTCAACCACTGTCAATCGAGGACATAAGATGGCTGTTGCCGAAAAAGAAACCCTTGGATTCCAAGCAGAAGTCAAGCAGCTGCTGCAATTGATGATCCACTCCTTGTATTCGAACAAGGAAATCTTCCTGCGCGAGCTGATCTCGAACGCGTCCGACGCGGCCGACAAGATGCGCTTCGAAGCCATCAACAACGATGCCCTGTACGGCAACGACCACGAGCTGAAGATCAAGGTCGCGTTCGACAAGGATGCGAAAACCGTCACCATTTCCGACAACGGCATCGGCATGAGCCGTGACGAAGTCATCTCGCACCTGGGCACGATCGCCAAGTCGGGCACCAAGGAATTCTTCAGCAAGCTGTCGGGCGACCAGCAGGCCGACGCGGCCCTGATCGGCCAGTTCGGCGTCGGCTTCTATTCGGCCTTCATCGTGGCCGACCGCGTAACCGTCGAGACCCGCCGTGCCGGCGCCGACGCCTCGACCGCGGTGCGCTGGGAGTCGGCCGGCGAGGGCGACTACACGCTCGAACCGATCGAAAAAGCCAGCCGCGGCACCGACATCGTCCTGCACCTGCGCGACGGCGAGGAAGAGCTGCTGTCGTCGTGGAAGCTGAAGTCGATCATCCGCAAGTACTCCGACCACATCTCGCTGCCGATCGTGATGCAGAAAGAAGAGTGGGACGATGAAAAGAAAGAAAACGTCGTCTCCGAAGAACTGGAAACCGTCAACCAGGCCAGCGCGCTGTGGGCCCGTTCCAAGTCCGAGATCACCAAGGAACAGTACGACGAGTTCTATAAACACGTTTCGCACGACTTCCAGGAACCGCTGGCGCACACCCACAACCGCGTCGAAGGCCGCAGCGAATACACCCAGCTGTTGTACGTGCCGGCTCACGCGCCGTTCGATTTGTGGGACCGCAACAAGCGCGGCGGCATCAAGCTGTACGTGAAACGCGTGTTCATCATGGACGACGCCGAACAGCTGATGCCGATCTACCTGCGCTTCGTGAAGGGCGTGATCGACTCCGCCGATCTGCCGCTGAACGTCTCGCGCGAGATCCTGCAGGAATCGCGCGACGTGCGCGTGATCCGCGAAGGCTCGACCAAGCGCGTGCTGGGCATGCTGGAAGAGATGGCCAACAGCGAGGAGCAGGAAGGCAAGGACAAGTACGCGACCTTCTGGAAAGAGTTCGGCCAGGTACTGAAGGAAGGCATCGGCGAGGACGCCACTAATAAAGAGCGCATTGCCAAGCTGCTGCGCTTCGCCTCGACCCAGGCCGACAGCGACGAGCAGACCGTCGGTTTTGCCGACTACGTGGCGCGCATGAAGGAAGGCCAGGACAAGATTTATTACGTCACCGCCGACAGCTACACCGCGGCCAGGAACAGCCCGCACCTCGAGATCTTCCGCAAGAAGGGCGTCGAAGTGCTGCTGCTGACCGACCGCGTCGACGAGTGGATGCTGTCCTTCCTGAACGACTTCGACGGCAAGGAACTGGTGTCGGTGGCCAAGGGCGGCCTCGATCTCGGCAAGCTGGAAGACGAAGCCGAGAAGAAGGAGCACGAGGAAACCGAAGGCCAATACAAGGAGCTGGTCGAGAAGATGAAGGGCGCGCTGGCGGATAAAGCCAAGGACGTGCGCGTGACGTTCCGCTTGACGGACTCTCCCGCTTGCCTGGTGGCGGACGAGAACGAACTGTCGGCCAACCTGGTGCGCATGCTGAAGGCCGCCGGCCAGAACGCACCGGATTCGAAGCCGATCCTCGAGATCAATCCGAACCACCCGCTGGTGACGCGCCTGAAGTACGAAGACGCAGCCAGCCCGCGCTTTGGCGACTGGTCGCATATCCTGTTCGACCAGGCGATGCTGGCCGAGGGGGGCAGCCTGGCCGATCCGGCTTCGTTCGTGAAGCGTTTGAACGAGATGCTGCTGGCTGGGGCTGGTAAGTAATTCTGCCGCTGATGTGAACGAAGCAAGCCGTCGCCCCTGCGAAGGGGGAAATGATGCCGGGGGCATCATTTCCCCCTTCGCAGGGGCGACGTGCATCTGCATCAAGCTTCATGCACCTAGAATGGCTCTCCATCCCCCGGTGAGCGTTAGCGAACAGACCGCGCGCGCAGCCTGCGTTCAGATGAGGCATCGACGAAATGCGAGCCTCAGATGCACATGGACAACGAAAAACGAAGCGCGCAGCCCACCGCCGCCTTTACCCGCGCCCAGGACCGGTTCTGGCAACTGGCGCGCGAATTGCTGGTCGTCGCGCTGCCCGACGGCACCATCGAAACCATCAACCCGATGTGGACCGAGCTGCTCGGCTACGAGCCGCACGAGATCATCGGCACCACCTTCCTCGGCTACGCCCATCCGGACGACCTGAACGCCACCGTGAGCGCCTTTGCCGGCATCTTCGAGGCGCCGCTCAACGTCCCTTATGAATACCGCTTCCGCCACAAGGACGGCTCTTACCGTTGGCTCGCCTGGACCGGCATCTGCAGCGAAGGCCGGGTCTATGCAACCGGGCGCGACCTGACGGCGGAGCGCCTGCGCGATAAAGTCGTGAACGACCATGAGGAATTCACGCGGCTGGCACTGAATTCGGTGGGCGGCGTCGGCGCCTGGAGTGCCGACCTGGTGCAGGGCCGCTACGTGGCCGACGTCGCGATTGCGAACCTGTACGGTATCGATCCGGTGCGCGCGGCCGGCGGCGTGCCCACCGCAGAGTTCCTGGCCAAGGTTCATCCGGAAGACTTGTCGGCGCTGCAGGCCGAGATCGCGCGCAGCCTGGTATCCGGCAGGGACATGGCGCTGGAATACCGGCTGCGCCATCCGGACGGCTCGATCCGCTGGGTGCTGTCGCGCTGGCGCACCCACCTCGACGCCGATGGGCGGCCGGTGCGCCGTACCGGCGTCGGCATCGAGACCACCGGCCAGCGCAACATGGAAGAACAGCTGCGCCAGGCCCAGAAGATGGAAGCCGTGGGCCAGCTCACCGGCGGCCTGGCCCACGATTTCAACAACCTGCTGGCCGGGATCACCGGCGCGCTCGGGCTGATGCAGATCCGCATGCGCCAGGGGCGCCTGGACGACCTCGAACGCTACATGACGGTGGCCCAGGGCGCGGCGCGGCGGGCGGCGGCGCTGACCCACCGCCTGCTGGCGTTTTCGCGGCGCCAGACGCTCGATCCCAAGCCGACCGACGTCAACGGCCTGATCGGCGGCATGGAAGAGCTGATCCGGCGCACCATCGGGCCGCACATCGCGCTCGAGGTGGTGGGCGCGGTCGGGCTGTGGCCGGCATTGATCGATCCGGGTCAGCTGGAGAACGCGCTGCTGAACCTGTGCATCAATGGGCGCGACGCGATGCCGGACGGCGGCCGCATCACCATCGAGACCGCCAACAAATGGCTCGATTACTCGGCGTCCAGCCTCCACGACATCCCCGAAGGCCAGTACCTGTCGCTGTGCGTGACCGATACCGGCACCGGCATGTCGCCCGAGGTCGTGGCGCGCGCCTTCGAACCCTTCTTCACTACCAAGCCGCTGGGCGAAGGAACCGGGCTGGGGCTGTCGATGATCCACGGCTTCGCGCGCCAGTCCGGGGGCCACGTGCGCATCTATTCGGAGGTGGGCGATGGCACCACCGTCTGCCTGTACCTGCCGCGCCACTACGGCGACGTCGGCAGCGACGAGATGACGCACCGGGTGGCCGAGGTGGCGCGCGCGGGGCAGGGCGAGACCGTGCTGATCGTCGACGACGAACCCTCGGTGCGCATGCTGGTGACGGAAGTGCTGGCGGACCTCGGCTACGACGCGATCGAGGCCACCGACAGCGCGGCCGGCCTCAAGGTGCTGCAGTCGGATACGCGCATCGACCTCTTGATCACCGACGTCGGCCTGCCGGGCGGGATGAACGGGCGCCAGATGGCCGACGCCGCGCTCGAGCGCCGCCCGGGCCTGCAGGTGCTGTTCATCACCGGCTATGCCGAGAACAGCCTGATCGGCAATGGCCGGCTGCAGCCGGGCATGCAGGTCTTGACCAAGCCGTTCGCGATCGAATCGCTGGCGGCGCGCATCAAGGATTTGATCGCCAGGTCGTGAAACCCGCCTGGCTATCCGTTACGGGGCCGCGCGCAGCGTGCGTCCCATCGCGCCGAACAGGGCAGACAGGCGCCCGTGCAGCGCGCGCTGCAGCGCTTCGGTCAGCGGCTGCAGGCAGACGGTGACGACGCCGATGGCCACGGCGACAGCCGTGATGTCGACCCAGTGGCCGCGCTGCACCGGCACCAGGTCGAGCCAGACGCCGATCACCAGCGCGTGCCCCAGGTACAGCGTGAAAGTATGCGCCGACAGGCGCCGGATCGCGGGCGCCACCCGCACCAGTGCGTGGAAGCCGGCATGGCGCGCACAGGCGAAATTCACCAGCACCATCAGGGCGACCGGATAGTCGGCCAGCACGCGGTCGGCGCTGCCCATGCGGATGCCGGGCAAGGGCCAGGCGGCGTGGGCAAGCGTGCGCAGATAAGGTTCGGGATCGAACCAGCCCCACAGCGCGATCGCCGCCACCGACAGCAGCCAGCCGATGCGGGCGACGCCAGCCGGCAGCGTGTGTGCCTTTTGCCAGCGGTACAGCCACACCCCGCTCAGCCAGATCGGCAGCAGCAGCCACAGGCGCGGGCCGACCAGCGCCAGCACCGCCGCCAGCGCCACCAGGCGGCGCCGGCCGCGCAGGTAGCAGGCCACGCCGAACAGCACGTAATACCAGGCTTCGTAATCCAGCGACCAGTAGGGCAGCAGCCAGGGCGGATGCTCGACGAAGGTCCAGGCTTCGCCCAGGAACAACAGGTGGAAGGGCAAATAGGCCCAGGGTTTGTCGATCTGGTAGCCGGCGTCGACCGGCATCTCGCTCAGCGCCGCCGTAATTGGGGCCAGCAAGAAGGCGAGCAGCAGCACCGGCAGCACCACCGAATACAGGCGGGCGCAGCGCGCCACGGCGTAGCCGGCCAGCGTCGGGTTCTTGGTTTCGGCGCTGTAGGCGATCACGAAACCGGACAGCACGAAAAAGGCGATCACCGCTTCGCGCCCGAAATCGGGCAGCGCGGCGGTCTGCTGGGCGTCGAAGATGTGGAAGTAGCCGAAATGGGCCACCACCACCGCCAGCGCCGCACCGATGCGCACCAGGTCGAGGTAGAGCGAGAACGGCTGGTCGAGGGGGGCGGCGTGGCGCATGGCGGGCAGGGGGCCGAGGCGGCGTCAGGGATTCAGGTCGCGGCAGAATTCCTCGAGCAGTGCTTCGCCCGCGGGCCACTGGCCGTAGCCGGTGTCGGCGTTGATATGGCCGGCCGCGCCGATTTCCACCACGCGGCTGCCCCAGGCTTCGGCAAACGCGTGCGCGCGCGCGAGGGTCACGAAGGGATCGTCGCTGCTGGTGACGACCAGCGAGGGGAAGGGCAGCGGCGCCATCGGGATCGGCGTGAAGCTGTTGGCGCCGATCGGGTAGGGCGGCGCTTCGGTGTCGCTCGGCGCCACCAGAAAGGCGCCCGCCACCTTCAGGCTGGAGCCGGATTGCGCCCACTGCGCCACCAGCATGCAGCCCAGGCTGTGCGCCACCAGGATCGGCATGCCCTGGCAGGCGGCAATCGCCGCATCGAGTTCGGCCACCCATTCGTCGCGCCCGGGATTGTTCCAGTCGCGGTGCGCCACCCGCTCCCATTTGGAATACTTGCGCTCCCAGTGCGTTTGCCAGTGGTCCGGACCCGAGTTCCACAGGCCGGACAGGATCAGGATGTCGCACTTCATGGAAGGCCCTCGACTTGAATGATAGTCATCATTGTACGATGACTTTTTAAAGCTTGGTGCGCAGTGCGAACAGCTCCGGGAACAGCACCACGTCCAGCATCTTGCGCAGGTAGCTGACGCCGGCGGTGCCGCCGGTACCGGTCTTGAAGCCGATGATGCGCTCCACCGTCGACACGTGGCGGAAGCGCCAGAAGCGGAAGGCGGTTTCGAGGTCGACCAGCTTTTCGGCCAGCTCGTACAGCGCCCAGTGCTGCTGCGGATCGCGGTAGACCGCGAGCCAGGCGTCCATGACGGAGTCGTCGTGCGTCGTGGCCTGCGCGGGGTCGGCGGCCAGGCGCTCCGGCGCAATCGCCAGTCCGGAACGCGCCAGCAACATCACCGCCTCGTCGTAGATCGAGGGGGCGTGCAGCTCCTGTTCCAGCGCCGCATGGTGTGCGGCATGCGGCTGGTGTACGGCCATCAGATTGGCGTTCTTGTTCCCGAGGATGAATTCGAGTTCGCGGTACTGGTAGGACTGGAAGCCGGACGAGGCGCCGAGGTAGGGCCGGATCGCGCTGTACTCGGGCGGCGTCATGGTGGCCAGCACGTCCCAGGCATGCACCAGCTGGTCCATGATGCGCGCCACCCGCGCCAGCATTTTGAAGGCCGGCGGCAGGTCATTCGCGCGGATCTGGCGCCGCACCGCCTGCAGTTCGTGCAGCATCAGCTTGATCCACAGCTCGCTGGTCTGGTGCTGGACGATGAACAGCATCTCGTTGTGGTCGGGCGAGAGTGGGTGCTGGGCCGACAGGATGCGGTCCAGGCCCAGGTAGTCGCCATAGCTCATGCTGCGGCTGAAATCCATCTGGGCGCCGTGCCATTCGGCTTCCTTGTTCACGTCACTCATGAATGCCTCTCAGGTCACGGCGCCGCGCGCGGCGTGGATATCATATCGTTCGTTGTCGAGGAGTTCGCGCAGCACCTCGACCGCATCCCACACGTCCGCATAGCGCGTGTACAGCGGCGTGAAGCCGAAGCGCATGATCTCCGGCTCGCGGTAATCGCCGATCACGCCGCGTTCGATCAGCGCCGCCATCACCGCATAGCCATGCGGATGCGTAAAACTTACGTGGCTGCCGCGCTCGGCGTGCGCGCGCGGCGTCACCAGGCCCAGCGGATGGCGGGCGCAGCGCGCTTCGACCAGGGCGATGAACAGATCGGTCAGCGCCAGCGATTTTGCGCGGATGGCCGCCATGTCGGTCTGCTCGAAGACTTCCAGCCCGCATTCCACCAGCGCCAGCGAGACCACCGGCTGGGTGCCGCACAGGGCGCGGCCGATGCCGTCGGCGGCAGTAAAGCCGTGCGACATCGCGAACGGTTTGGCGTGGCTCCACCAGCCGGTGAGCGGATGGCTGAACGCGGCCTGGTGTTTTTCCGGTACCCAGATGAAGGCCGGGCTGCCCGGGCCGCCGTTCAGATACTTATAGGTGCAGCCGACGGCGAAGTCGGCATTGGCAGCATGCAGGTCGAGCGGCAACGCGCCGGCCGAATGGGCCAGGTCCCACACCGCCAGCGCGCCGCGTTCGTGGGCGAGGGCGGACAGGGCCGCCATGTCGTGCTGGCGCCCGCTGCGGTAGTTCACGTGGGTCAGCATCAGGACGGCGCAGTCGGTGCCGATGGCGGAGGACAGTTCTTCGGGCGCATCGACCAGCTGGATGCGGTATCCGCGCTCCAGCCAGCGCGCCAGGCCTTCCGCCATATAGATATCGGTGGGGAAGTTGGCACGTTCGGTGACGATGACCTTGCGCGCGGGATCTCGTTCCTGCTGGATCGCCAGCGCCGCCGCCAGCGCCTTGAACAGATTGAGCGAGGTGGTGTCGGTGACCACGACTTCGCCGGCGCGGGCACCGATGAGGGGAGCCAGGCGGTCGCCCAGGCGCTTGGGCATGGCGAACCAGCCGGCGTCGTTCCAGCTGCGGATCAGGTCATGCCCCCATTCCTGCGCCACCACCTGCTGGCTGCGCGCCAGCGCGGCGCTTGGCCGGGCGCCGAGCGAATTGCCATCCAGGTAGATGAGCTTATCCGGCAAATCGAACTGGCTGCGCAGCGGCGCCAGCGGGTCGCGTGCGTCGAGCGCCAGGGCGTCATCGCGAGAATTGAGGCAGGTCATACGGTTTCCTTCGGGTTTGAAGCGGGCTCGAGCGAGCGTAGGATGGCACGTACTGGACTGGCATCCATGCCGGCGAGTTTCAGGGGCAGGGCGATCAGTTCGTAGTCGCCGGGTTCGACCGCATCGAGCACCACGCCTTCGAGGATCGCCATGCGGTGGCGGTGCACGGCGTGGTGGGCATCGAGCGTCTTGGAATCCTGCGGATCGAGCGAGGCGGCGTCGGTACCGACCAGGATCACGCCGTGGGCCGCCAGCAGGGCGATAGTGTCGGGGGCGATGGCAGGGAAGGCCGGGTCCCAGGCCTGCTGCGGGGCGCGGGCGTAAGTACGCAGGATCACGCGCGGCGGGGTGTCTTGCAAATACGGCGCGACATCGTCCGGCCGTACCGGACTGGCGCCGATGCAGTGGATCACGCGGCAGGGGCCGATGTAGGGATCGAGGGCGACGGCATCGATGGCGGCGCCGGCTGGGTCGAAATGGGAGGGCGCGTCGGTGTGGGCGCCGAGATGGGTGGTCATGGTCAGGCGGCTGACGTGGACCGGGCAGCCATCCTTGATTTCCCAGGTGGGGCCGGCCTGGAACGGGGTGTCGCCGGGCCAGACCGGGATCGTTGCCGAGATCGTCGGGCTGATGTCCCAGAGTGTGCGGGTATACATGGCCGCAGTGTAGCAAGCAATGCCGATGCGCTGCCTTTTTGGCATCGAAAAATTTTTTTAAAATATTTTCAAAAAACCCTAAAGTTCCCAAAAAACCGTCCGATAACCAACCCAGATGCCCGGGATTGCGTGTTGCCCGGGTGGCGGAATCAGCTGAAATAATTGAAAAATATTTTCAAACAGCCCTAAAGTTCCCCAAAAGGTTGACGATAACCAACATACGATGCATTTGTTTAAGGCGTCGTCGGTGTCGAAAATCGGACAATCTGCAGCACCATCTTCCGCCCGTTTTCATAGGGGCGCGACCACCTTCCTAAGGCGTTTGTCAGACAAACTCCTACGGATGTCTTCGCCATTGGCGGACGTAAAATACAGACATGCGCTGATATCCAAAAAGTTTCCTCACGGTCAGAATCTATCTCATCGGCAACAAACAACGGTGCCGAGACAGATAAAACGGAGAGAGAAAATGACTGCGAACGACATGATGGCTGAAATTCGTGATGCAAACCTGAGCTACCTGATGCTGGCTCAGCAGATGATCCGCGCCGACAAGGTCACCGCGATTTTCCGACTCGGCATCTCGGCCGACATCGCCGACCTGATCGAAGGCATGAGCAACGCCCAGATCCTGAAACTCGCCGGCGGCAACATGATGCTGGCCCGCTTCCGCTTCGACGACGCCGCCATCCTCGGTATGCTCACCAGCCACAGCAAAGACCGCGCCCTGGCGCAATCGCACGCCGCCATCCTGATGGCCGGCCAGCCTGCCGAAGAGATCGCGTAACCGAGGGGTCAGAGCCCGGTTCTTCTGTTAGGGCTCTGACCCCGGTTCTCACTGACCCCGGTTCTCAGCCGCACATTGTGCCGGTTCAGAGCACCGTTACGTGAAGCCGACGCAGTACTGGTTTTGCCGATTCATCCCCAACCAGTGTATGCTAGAGACATAGCCCTTCGGGGTCAGAGCACGAATTTGCCTCTAGTGCTCTGACCCCGAATTTAGTTAGCTGCGCCTATGCTGGCCGGAGTGAATCATGAGTAAGAAAAGCGTCGTGTCGGAAGCCCAGGAAATCCAGCTGGCGATCGAACTGATTCAGCTGGGCGCCCGCCTGCAGCTGCTGGAAAGCGAAGTCTCGCTGTCGCGCGAGCGCCTGATCAAGCTGTACAAGGAACTCAAGGGCGTGTCGCCGCCCAAGGGCATGTTGCCGTTCTCGACCGACTGGTTCCTGACCTGGCAGCCGAACATCCATGCCTCGCTCTATATTAATATCTACAAGTTCCTGGTAGACAATGCCGGCGCCACTGGTGTGCAAGCCGTGATGAAGTCTTACCAGCTCTACCTGGAACAGATGCCGCCGGAACCCGGCGAAGAGCCGCTGCTGTCGCTGACCCGCGCCTGGACCCTGGTGCGTTTCTTCCAGGGCAATATGCTGGGACTGGCGCCGTGCTCCAAATGCCAGGGCAAGTTCGTCGTCAATCCGCTCGACCTGAACAACAGCTACCACTGTGGCTTGTGCAACATGCCTTCGCGCGCCGGCAAGACGCGCAAGGCCAAGGACGCCCAGGCCGCCTCATCTTGATCCGGGCGCCGTTCTCATTTCTCCCACCGAGGGGCAGGCCATGAACAGGCCTGCCCCTCGGCGTTTGCTGCAGCTTCCCGCGGTCCGCGCGCTGCTGATCCAGATCCTGTGCTTTCCGCTGACGCTGGCCGCCGTGTGGCTGCTGGCGCGCGCCGGCGTGCCGATGTCGTATTTGCTGGTGGCGCTGCTGCAGGGTGCCTGGGCGGCGCTGCTGTCGTGGCGCGCCGGCCTGGCAAGCTGGTGGCGCCTCATCGGCTTCGGGTTTGCGCCGGCGCTGCTGCTGGTCCAGTCGCTCGAACTGCCGCCGAGCGTGTTCCTTGTTGCCTTTCTCCTCTTCTTATTAGTGTACTGGTCGACCTTCCGTACCCAGGTGCCGTATTACCCGTCCGGACGGGCAGTGTGGGATACCGTAGCCGGCCTGTTGCCGCCGGATCGCCCGGCGCGCGCCATCGACATCGGCAGCGGCCTCGGCGGCCTGGTGCTGGAACTGGCGCGGCGCCGTCCCGACTGCCAAATCGACGGCATCGAACTGGCGCCGCTGCCCTGGCTGGCCAGCTGCCTGAGGGCGCGGCTGAGCGGCAGCCGTGCCCGCTTTTTGCGCGGCGATTACAACCGCCTCGACTTCGGCCAGTACGACCTGGTCTTCGCCTACCTGTCGCCGGCGGCGATGACGGCATTGTGGCGCAAGGCCGAAGCAGAAATGCGACCCGGCAGTGTACTTCTTAGTTACGAATTCGGCATTGTCGATAGAGAACCTGATCGTCGTTTTGTGGTTACTGATAGCAAGAAAATTCTCTATCTCTGGCACTTTTGAACCACACCTGCCCAGTTTTGCTTGCCCAGCGTCCATTCTGACGTTAATCTATTCCCCTACGTAAATATTTCCTCCTGGATTCATCGTGACATCCAGGGCCGACCGCGCCGCGGTCCGGATTCACGCGATCGAGGTTCTTGTGTTTGTTATTATTGGTTACATCGTCATCGTCGCATCCGTCCTCGGCGGTTTCGCCCTGGCCGGCGGTCACCTCGCGGCGCTGATGCAGCCGCTCGAAGTGCTGATGATCGGCGGCGCCGCCGTCGGCGCATTCTTCGTCGGTAATACCCCCAAGGCCGTGAAGGCCACCGTGAAAGCCCTGCCGTCCGTGCTCAAGGGCTCGGCCTACACCCGCGACATGTACATGGAACTGATGTCGCTGATGTTCGACGTACTGTCCAAGGTCCGCAAGGAAGGTTTGATGTCGATCGAAGGCGACATCGAGAGTCCGGAGCAGAGCCCGGTGTTCTCGAAGTACCCGGCCGTCCTGAAGGATCACCATATCGTCGAATTCATCACCGACTATCTGCGTCTGATGGTTTCCGGCAACATGGACGCCTTCCAGATCGAAAACCTCATGGACAACGAGATCGAGACCCACCATCATGAAGGCCATGTCCCGGCAGCATGTATCAACAAGCTGGCCGACGGCTTGCCGGCCTTCGGTATCGTGGCGGCGGTGATGGGCGTGGTCCACACGATGGAATCGGTGGGGGCGCCGCCGGCCGAACTGGGCATGCTGATCGCCCACGCGCTGGTCGGTACCTTCCTCGGCATCCTGCTGGCCTACGGCTTCGTGGCGCCGCTGGGCAGCCTGCTGGAGCAGAAACTGGAGGAGTCGAGCAAGATGTTCCAGACCGTGAAAGTCACGCTGCTGGCCAGCCTGAACGGCTACGCCCCGGCCCTGGCCGTCGAATTCGGCCGCAAGGTGCTGTACTCGACCGAGCGTCCGACCTTCTCCGAGCTCGAAGACCACATCAAGAAAGCGAAGAGCAAGTGATCAAGCTTAGCTACGCCGGAGGCGCGCATGGCTGACGAAGGCCAGAAGCCGATTATCGTCAAGCGCATCAAGAAGGGCGGCCATGGTCACCATGGCGGCGCCTGGAAGATCGCGTACGCCGACTTCGTGACGGCGATGATGGCCTTCTTCCTGCTCATGTGGCTGCTCGGTTCGACGGCCAAGGGCGACATGGAAGGCATCGCCCAGTTCTTCAAGACGCCGCTGAAGGTCGCCATGCAGGGCGGCTCGGGCAGCGGCGACAGCGCCTCGATCCTGCAGGGCGGCGGCGAAGACCTGACGCGCCGCAACGGCCAGGTCAAGAAGGGCGACACCCCGGCCGACAAGAAGACCTACGACCTGAAGGCGGCCAAGGCCGCGCTCGAGCACGAGGAAGCCGAGCGCCTGTCGAAGCTGAAGCAGAAGATCGAGTCGACCATCGACGCCAATCCGCAGCTCAAGAAATACAAGAACCAGCTGCTGCTGGACATCACGCAGGAAGGCTTGCGTATCCAGATCGTCGACGAAAAGAACCGTCCGATGTTCGCATCGGCCGCGGCCGAGCTGCAGCCCTACACGCGCGACATCCTGGACGTGCTGGCGCTGGTGTTGAACGACGTGCCGAATAAACTCAGCCTGTCGGGCCACACCGATTCGACGCCCTACATGACCGAGAGCGGCTACAGCAACTGGGAACTCTCGGCCGACCGCGCCAATGCCTCGCGCCGCGAAATGGTGCGCGGCGGCCTGGCCGAGAACAAGGTGCTGCGCGTGGTCGGCCTGGCCGGCGTGAATCACCTCGATCGCAAGGATCCATTCAGCCCGGTCAACCGCCGCATCAGCATCCTGGTGATGAACCACCGCACCGAGGAAGCCCTGCTGCGCGACGGCGCCGCCTCGCTCGACGTACCCGGCGACGATGCCGACGCCGCGGTCAAGGCGGTGGCCAGCGCAACCGGTGGTGGCGTGGCGGCAGAGAAGAAGTAGTCGGCAGCAGGAACGGAGGATCGCAATGACAAGAAAAAAGATACTCGGCTCACACGTCAAGCGCCTGCTGTCGGGCGTATCGGACCACGGCCGGCGCCACCTGACCGAGGTCGAGACCGACCTGGTGCAGACCAATTTGCTGCTCGAGGAAGCGATCGACAAGCTCACCGGCAGCTTCATGGCGATCCACCGCAGCGTCGACGCGCGCCAGCCGGCGATCGACCGGCTGCTGGCCGGCGCAGCGCCGACGCCTGAGGAACACGCGCACCTGGCCGGCATGTCCGGCGAGGTCGCGGCCCACGTGAATGCGGCGGTCACCAGCCTGCAGTTCCAGGACATGACCAGCCAGCTGCTCGACCGCACGCTGCGCCGCGTGACCGGCCTGCGCGATTTCCTGGCGACGCTGAGCGCGCACGGCGACGACATCGTGCCCGAGAGCGGCGGCGAAGAGATCGTCGAGGGCCTGGGCAAGGTGAGCATGGCGCTGGCGATCCAGTCGCAGGCTTTGCGCAGCATGTTGCGCAAGTCGGTGGAGCAGCGGCATCTCGAGAGCGGCGACGTCGAGTTATTTTAAAAAGATCGGGAGCACAACATGGCTAAAACAATTCTTGCAGTCGACGATTCGAGTTCCCTGCGCCAGATGGTGGCGTTCAGCCTGAAGGCCGCCGGTTACCAGGTGGTGGAGGCGGTCGATGGCCAGGATGGCCTGGACAAGGCGCGCCAGCAGACCGTCGACCTGGTGCTGACCGACCAGAACATGCCGAAGATGGACGGCCTCACCCTGATCAAGTCGCTGCGCGGCCTGCCGACCTATGCCAAGGTACCGATCCTGATGCTGACCACCGAATCGTCCGACGAGATGAAGGCCAAGGGCCGCGCCGCCGGCGCCAACGGCTGGCTGGTGAAACCCTTCGATCCGCAGCGGCTGATCGAGGTGGTCAAGAAGGTGATCGGCTGATCCCGGCAGCGTGACAAGCACACCACCATGACCATCGACATCAGCCAGTTCTATAAAGTCTTTTTCGACGAGGCCGAAGAGCTCCTCGCCGAGAAGGAGCGTCTGCTGCTGGGCGTCGATACCGCGTCGCCGGACCCGGAAGACCTGAACGCCATCTTCCGTACCGCCCACTCGATCAAGGGCGGCGCCTCGACCTTCGGCCTGAACGACATGTGCGAAGTGACGCACGTGCTCGAGTCGCTGCTGGACCGCATCCGCAAGGGCGAGATGGCGCTCACGGCGCAGCACGTGGACGCCTTTTTGGCGGCCAAGGACATCCTCAAGATGCAGCTCGACGGCCACCGCAACGGTGCCCACGTCGACGGCGAGCAGGTCGCCAACGTGCGCATGATGCTGCACGACCTGTCCGAAGGCGTGATCGTGGCGGCGCACCAGCCGACCGTGCCTTCCTTCCTGCACGCCGAGCAGAAGCAGGAAGTGCGCGAAGGCGCGCACCGCTACAAGATCGAACTGCCCGACATTCCGCAGCGCGACGTGAACGCCCTGGTCGACGAACTCGGCCTGCTGGGCCGGGTCTCGGTGGCGCCGCTCGACGGCGGCCGCACGGCCCTGATCATCACCACCCACGAAAGCCTGGACGACATCGTCGCCATCTGCTCGTTCGTGCTCGAACCGGGCGACCTGAAAATCTTCGAGGCGCCGCCGCTGACGCCCGCACAGCGCGCCATCGAGGCGGCCGAGCGGTCGCGCATCGAGAACGAGCAGGGCTACGGTTTCTTCGACCCGGCCGATGCCGTCGCGGCGGGTGCCGCCGCCGCGCCGTCCGAGGACGACCTCGGCTACGGCTTCTTCCAGCCGATCGAAGAGATCCGCCGCGAAGCCGGCATCGTCGCCGCGGGGGTGGCGCAGCCGGCCGCGCAGCCGGTGGCCCAGGTGCAGGAGCAGCCCGATGCCGAAGCCGACAAGAAAGCCGAAAAGCAGGCCAACAAGAAAGCCGAAGCCGCCGCGCACGCCGAAGCCGGCTCGATCCGCGTCTCGATCGAAAAGGTCGACCAGCTGATCAACCTGGTCGGCGAGCTGGTGATCACCCAGGCCATGATCGATCAGCGCAGCAGCGGCCTGGATCCGATGCTGCACCAGAAGCTGATGCAGTCGGTGTCGCAGCTGACCCGCAACACGCGCGACCTGCAGGAAGCGGTGATGTCGATCCGCATGATGCCGATGGACTTCGTGTTCTCGCGCTTTCCGCGCATGGTGCGCGACCTCGCCGGCAAGTTGGGCAAGAAGGTCGACTTCATCACCAACGGCGCCGCCACGGAACTGGACAAGGGCCTGATCGAGCGCATCGTCGATCCGCTGACGCACCTGGTGCGCAACTCGATCGACCACGGCATCGAAATGCCGGCCGCGCGCGTGGCCGCCGGCAAATCGGAATCGGGCCGCCTGTTCCTGTCGGCGGCCCACCAGGGCGGCAACATCGTGATCGAAGTGGCCGACGACGGCGCCGGCCTGAATCGCGAGAAGATCCTGGCCAAGGCGGTTTCGAACGGTTTGCCGGTATCCGAGAACATGACGGATGCCGAGGTCTGGCAGCTGATCTTCGCGCCGGGCTTCTCGACCGCGGAGATCGTCACCGACGTCTCCGGCCGCGGCGTCGGCATGGATGTCGTCAAGCGCAACATTACCGCCATGGGCGGCACCATCGACATCCGCTCGGCGCGCGGCTTCGGCACCACGATCCTGATCTCGCTGCCGCTGACGCTGGCGATTTTGGACGGCATGTCGATCCGCTGCGGCGACGAGATCTACATCCTGCCGCTCGGCTTCGTGGTCGAATCGCTGCAGCCGGCACGCGAGGACATCAAGGAGATCACCGGCCGCGGCCGCGTGGTCAAGGTGCGCGGCGAGTACCTGCCCCTGATCCCGCTGTACCAGATGTTCAACATCGAACCGCGCATTACCGATCCTGCAGAGGGCATCCTGGTGATCCTCGAGACCGAAGGGCGCAAGGCCGCGCTGTTCATCGACGAACTGGTGGGCCAGCAGCAGGTGGTGGTGAAGAACCTCGAATCGAACTACCGCAAGGTGGCCGGGATCTCCGGCGCGACCATCCTCGGCGATGGCGGCGTGGCGCTGATCCTGGACGTGGCTGCGCTGCTGCGCTCGTCGCGTCAACTGACCGACGACCCGGTCGTCTTATAACATTACTAGGAATCGACATGTCCAACGCGACCAATAAAACCCACGATGCCGCCGACGGCAGCGAATACCTGGCCTTCACCCTCGGTGCCGAGGAATACGGCATCGACATCCTGAAGGTCCAGGAAATCCGCGGCTACGAAGCGGTGACGCGCATCGCCAACGCCCCCGAATTCATCAAGGGCGTGATCAACCTGCGCGGCATCATCATCCCGGTGGTCGACATGCGCATCAAGTTCAAGCTGGGTACCCCGACCTACGACCAGTTCACCGTCGTCATCATCCTGAACATCGGCGGCCGCATCATGGGCATGGTGGTCGACAGCGTCTCCGACGTCACCACGCTGACCCCGGACCAGATCAAGCCGGCCCCGGAAATGGGCAGCAGCTTCAACGGCGAGTACCTGATGGGCCTGGGCACCGTCGACGAACGCATGCTGATCCTGATCGACATCGACCGCCTGATGTCGTCCAGCGAGATGGGCCTGATGGACCGGATGGCCGCTTAAAGAATCAAGGAATCAATAGTGTCGCTCACGACCAAGCAGGAAACCGGCAAGGAATTCGATTTCACGCGCCACGACTTCGAGCGTGTGCGCGGCCTGATCTACCAGAAGGCCGGCATCTCGCTGGCCGACAGCAAGCAGGAAATGGTGTACAGCCGCCTGGCGCGGCGCCTGCGCGCGACCGGGATCGCCTCCTTCGTCACCTACCTCGACTCGCTCGAGGCCGGGCGCATGGAAGGCGAATGGGAGTCCTTCACCAACGCGCTGACTACCAACCTGACCTCGTTCTTCCGCGAGGCGCACCACTTCCCGCTGCTGGCGGAACACGCGCTGAAGGCGCGGCGCCAGCACGGCGGTAACCTGACGATCTGGTGCTCGGCCAGCTCCACCGGCGAAGAACCTTATTCGATCGCGATGACGCTGTGCGAAGCCTTCAACACGCTCACGCCGCCGGTGTCCATCGTGGCCACCGACATCGATACCAACGTGCTGGCCACCGCCAGTGCCGGCGTGTACCCGATGGAGCGCGTCGACAAGCTGGAAACCGAGCGCCTGCGCCGCTTCTTCATGAAGGGGAAGGGCAGCCAGGAAGGGCTGGTGCGGGTGCGCCAGGAACTGCGCAACCTGGTCACCTTCAAGCAGCTGAACCTGTTGTCGGACAGCTGGCCGGTGCAGGGCCCGTTCGACGCGATCTTCTGCCGCAACGTGATGATCTACTTCGACAAGGCGACCCAGCGCCGCATCCTGTCGCGCTTCGTGCCGCTGATGAAGCCGGACGCGCTGCTGTTCGCCGGCCACTCCGAAAACTTCCTGTACGTGTCCGACGCGCTGCGCCTGCGCGGCAAGACGGTCTATGAACTGAGCCAGGGCTGAGCGTACATCATGGAGTCCAACAGCCATTTCGCCACCAACCTGTACTACGACCGCACCTTCGATTGCGAGGCGGCCAAGATCCTGCCCGGCGAGTACTACTACACCGGCAAGGACATGCTGATCGTGACCGTGCTCGGGTCCTGCGTCTCGGCCTGCATCCGCGACCGCGTGAAGGGCCTGGGCGGCATGAACCACTTCATGCTGCCGGACGGCGGCGGCGACGGCGGCAGCCCGGTGTCGGCCTCGATGCGCTACGGGACCTATGCGATGGAAGTGCTGATCAACGATCTGCTGAAGGCCGGTGCCCGGCGCGAAAACCTGGAAGCCAAGGTGTTCGGCGGCGGCGCGGTATTGCGCGGATTCTCGTCGATGAACGTGGGCGAGCGCAACGCCGCCTTCGTCACGCGCTTCCTGAAGACCGAGCGCATCCCGGTGCTGGCCGAAGACCTGAACGACATCTACCCGCGCAAAGTCTACTTTTTCCCGCGTACCGGCAAGGTGCTCGTGAAAAAACTGATGCAAACCCAAAACGAGACGCTGGCGAAGCGCGAACTCGATTACGCGAGCCGCCTGAAGAAGGCGCCGGTCGGCGGCGCCATCGATCTGTTCTGAGAATAAGAAAATAGAAAGGCCCTGCGAATGAATGCGGTGAATAAAATCAAAGTGGTGATCGTCGACGATTCGGCCCTGATCCGCAGCGTGATGAGCGAGATCGTCAACTCGCAGCCGGACATGGAAGTCGCCGGCACCGCGCCCGATCCGCTGGTGGCGCGCGACCTGATCAAGCGCGTCAATCCGGACGTGCTGACGCTGGACGTCGAGATGCCGAAAATGGACGGCCTCGATTTCCTGGAAAAGCTGATGCGCCTGCGCCCGATGCCGGTGCTGATGGTGTCCTCGCTGACCGAGCGCGGCTCCGAGATCACCATGCGCGCGCTGGAACTGGGCGCGGTCGACTTCGTGACCAAGCCGAAGATCTCGATCCAGGCCGGCATGCGCGAGTACACCGAACTCATCACCGATAAAATCCGCGCCGCCGCGCGTGCCCGCATCAAGCCGCGCACCTTGCAAGCAGCAAGCGCGGGCGGGGCACCGCTGCCCCAGTTGCGCAGCCCACTGACGTCGTCGGAAAAACTGATCATCATCGGTGCCTCCACCGGCGGCACCGAAGCGATCCGCGAATTCCTGATGCAGATGCCGTCCGACTGCCCGGGCATCCTGATCGCCCAGCACATGCCGGAGGGGTTCACCACCTCGTTCGCGCGCCGCCTCGATTCGCTGTGCAAGATCAGCGTAGTGGAATCGCAGGGCAACGAGCGGGTGCTGCCGGGGCATGCCTATATCGCGCCCGGCCATTCGCACCTGCTGCTCACGCGCTCGGGCGCCAACTACATGACCAAAATCGAACAGACCGATCC
>Ga0265797_10002187_pt1 | contig 33300 bp, 27 predicted proteins | sample P2T30metagenome_FD_192433 | JGI IMG/M metagenome (GOLD analysis project Ga0265797, IMG submission 192433) | Plant litter microbial communities from East Loma Ridge, Irvine, California - P2 T30 | ecosystem: Environmental > Terrestrial > Plant litter > Unclassified | place: USA: California... | reverse complement strand
ATGATGATGCCGCGCGGCCGCCAGGCCTTGGTGAAGGCTTGCAGCGTGTAGTACAGGCCGAGCGTGGACAGCGCCGCGCCGACCATGCCGTGGGCGGCGCGCACGGCGATCGCCGAGCCGAGGTCGTTGACGAACAGGTGGGCAAAGGTGACCAGCGCGTACAGCACCAGGAAGGCTTCGGTAAAGGCGCGCAGACCGAACTGCTGGCGGAATTTCACCAGCAGCAGGTTCATCGACACGTTGGTCATCACGTACGCCGCCGGCAGCCAGTTGACCTCGGCCGCAAACGCACCGAGCGAGCCTTGCAGATTGACCAGGTTGACGGTCACCAGCGCGTTGCCGAGGCCGCCGGTCAGGGTGACCAGGGTGCCGATCAGGAAAAAGGCGAGACGGCGCGCATCGGAGTGCGCCGGGAAGGACGGCCCGCCCGGCATGGTCGGGCGTTCGTCGGGATGCCAGTCGCGGGGGGCATATTTGTCGGCGCTGCGGTCGGTTCGGTCGGTCATGCGATTCTTCACGTCCCTTCCAGCACCAGTTGCAGCTCTTCCAATACCTCGGATGCCGCCGCCATGCGGGCGGCGTCGATGCGCGCTGCGATCGACTGGCGCAGCTGCGCTGCCTGCTCGCCGACCCTGGCTGCCAGCGCCCGCCCCTGCCCGGTCAGCACGACCAGCTTGACGCGCCGGTCGTGCGGGCTCGGCATGCGCTCGACCAGGCCGCCGGCCACCAGGCGGTCGATGGTGGCGACCAGGGTCGCGCCATCCACGCCCAGCTGTTCGGCGAGCTGGCGCTGCGATGGCGCCGCCGCGGCCGCGGCCACCGCGGACACCGCATTCCATCCCGCCGGCGTGATGCCGCAGGACTTCAGGTAGCGCTCGAGGGCGGCGCGCCAGGCGCGTGCGCCGCCTTGCAGCGCCTGCGTGAAGCGTTCGTCGTCAGGAACCATGGGTCACCCAATCATTGGCTTTACAGATTATCTGCCTGTTCTGGCAAATGTGGCCACACGCGTAGATTTATCTCGAGAATTGGTTAATCGGATATTGCTCTGAAAAATCACAGTGCTTAGAATCAACTTATTCCGCTAAGCAATCAGTTCCCTGCGGACATATCCCAGGGGCTGACGATACTGAGGTTCAGAGTTTCCATGTTTAGAGCACGTCCTTCTGTTCGCAAACTTACGTCCGCGCTGATTGTCTTCCTGGCGATGCTGCCAGGGCTGGCCATCGAGCAGGAACTGCAACTCGATTACCGGATCAACGAGCACATCGTCCTGATCCCGGCCGGCAAGAACCATAAGGCACGCCTGGAAACCACCGTGTTCCAGCCCAACGGCCCCGGTCCCTTCCCGCTGATCGTCATCAACCACGGCAAGGATCCGGGCCGCCCGAACCTGCAGCCGCGCGACCGCTTCTACCATATGGCACACGCCTTCGTGGCACGCGGCTACGCCGTGATGGTGCCGATGCGCCAGGGCTTCGCCAACTCGACCGGCAGCTACCACGACCACGGCTGCGACATGACCGCCAACGGTTATGCCCAGGCCGAAGACATCCAGGACACGCTCGACTACGCCCGCGGCCAGAAATGGATCGACGGCGACCGCATGGTGGTCGCCGGCCAGTCGTACGGCGGCCTGGCCACGATGGCGCTCGGCACCCAGGACTTGCAGGGCGTGCGCGGCCTGATCAATTTTGCCGGCGGCCTGCGCGACGACAGCAACGGCTGCGGCTGGCGCTCGTCGCTGGTCGCCGCGTTTGCCGAGTACGGCGCGCAGAACAAGGTGCCGAGCCTGTGGATGTACGGCGAGAACGATTCCCTGTTCGGCCCGGCCCTGGTGGCACGCATGCACGACGCCTTCGAACAGGCCGGCGGCCGCGCCCAGCTGGTCGAGTACGCGCCCTTCAAGCGCGATTCGCACGGCATGCTGGCCAGCCGCGACGGCCAGAAAGTCTGGCTCGAGGACACCATGGCCTTCCTGGACAAGGTCGGCATGCCGACCAGGGTGCTGTACAAGGTGCCGGAACCGCCGGTGCCGCAGCCGACCAATTTTGCCAGCATCGACAACGTCGACGCCGTTCCTTTCCTCAGCGAAAATGGCAAGCGTGCCTACAAGGACTATCTCACCAAGATGACGCCGCGCGCTTTTGCCGTGTCGGCAAGCGGCGGCTGGTGCTGGGCCGAGGAAGGCGAAGACCCGGAAGCGCGCGCCCTGGCGGCCTGTTCCGCCAAGAGCGATGCGCCGTGCCGCCTGTATTCGGTGGACGAGCATGTGGTCTGGAATCCGGACCTGGCCGAGAAGGCCGCCGTGACCGCGTCGAACACGCCGGCGCCTGCATCGGCGGTAGGCGATGTCGCCGCTAGCCCGTCGCTGGGCGGATCGGTGGCGCTCACCAATTAACAGTAGGGACTACAAGCGAGGCAGCTGTGCACCATGTCGCATGAATGGTGCACAGCAACATTTTTTTACCCGCCACCAGCCCGCTTGCAGAGCTGGCGCAAACTCGCCTGCACATACCAAACCGACAATGTGATGTCTTTTCCGTCCGCTGGAGACTCACATGCTGCGTTCCGTGCTGCGCCTGGTGCGCCCGTCGTTGACCTCATTCGTGCTGGCCTCCGGTGCCTTTGCGGCCGTGCTGCCGTCCAGCGCCGTCTTTGCCGCAAACAATTACCCTGTGGTGCTGGTGCACGGCTTCCTCGGCTTCGGGCCGGACAGTTATCCGGGCAGCGGTTTCCTGTACTGGGGCGGCTACAACAACATCGCCGCCCACATGCAGCTCTACCATGGCCCGCACACGGTGTACGCGGCCGGCGTGGCGGCGATCGGTTCCAACTGGGATGACGCGGCCGAGCTGTACGCCCAGATCAAGGGCGGCTGCACCGACTATGGCGCCATCCACGTGGTCGGCTACGGCTATCCGGGCCAGCCGCAAAAGCCGCCGGGCAAGTGCTGGGCCGCCGATCCAAAAAACAACCCGAACGACTATCCGCTCGCGCTGTATCCGCAATGGGATGCCGACCATCCGCTGCACCTCATCGGCCACAGCCAGGGCGGCACCACGATCCGCGCCCTGATCCAGTTGCTGGAACACGGCTCGCCCTACGGCGACGAAGGCGACAGCGAACTCTACAAGGGCGGCAAAATCGGCTGGGTACGCAGTGTGGTCACGCTGTCGACGCCGCACAACGGCACCACCCTGCGCGATGCCGTGCTCGACATCCTGCCGCAGCTGCGCAGCCCGCTGCGCGATTACCTCGACAGCAAGCTGACCTCGTGGGAACTGTCGCCCGACGGCGCGCGCGAATTCAACCGCTGGGCCCAGACTTCGCCCGCCGTCTATTACTTTTCGGTCGGCACGGTGGCCACCGAGCGCGGCGCCTGGTGCTGCAACAACACCGACCGCACCGTGGCGCCGATCCAGAGCAGCAATTTCCAGTACCCGCGCACCGACATGTTCCAGTACTACAAATACTTTGCGGGCGAATGGATCATCCCGTCGCTGGCACAGCGCGGCATCGGCTCGTACACCCAGTCGGCCACCAACCGGGTGCGCATCGACAGCGAATGGTTCGCCAACGATGGCGTGGTCAACACGATCAGCATGCGCGCCCCGAACGGCCAGCCAGTACGCGACTACGACGGCACGGCCGTGCGCGGCAGCTGGAACTTCCTCGGCAACCAGCGCGGCTACGACCATTTCGACATCCTGAACTGGCCGAACAGCGGGCCGTCGGCGGACCCGATCTACGAGCGCATCAGCGATATCATTTTTGCTCTCGAATAGGATGTAGGGTGGACGGCTCTGCCGTCCACCCTACATTGCCGAGCGCAAGGTGCGGGCGAGGTCCGACAAGCGATACGGCTTGTTGACAAACGCAAACTCATTCAAATCGTTCCCATGGCGCTGCTTCAGCGCCGGCAGCGGATAGCCCGACGCCAGCATGATCTTGGTCGCCGGATAATGCTCGCGCGTATAGCTGGCCAGTTCGATGCCGTTCATTCCGTTCGGCATGACGACGTCGGTGAACAGGATGTCGACATCGCGCCGCTCCAGCACGTCGATCGCCTCGCGCCCGCTGGCCGCCGTCACCACGTCGTAGCCCATGCTGGTGAACAGCGAGGCGGCCACGTCCATCAGGTCGGGCTCGTCCTCGACGATCAGCACACGCTCGGACTGCCCGCCGTCGTGCTCGGGTGCGTTCTCGACCACGGCCGGCAGGTAGATCGAGATCGCGGTGCCCGCGCCGGGCTTGCTCTCGATGACGACGTCGCCGCCCGACTGCTTGATGAAGCCGTACACCTGCGACAGCCCGAGGCCGGTGCCCTTGCCCACTTCCTTGGTGGTGAAGAAGGGTTCGAAGGCGCGCGCCACGACCTCGGGCGGCATGCCGGTGCCGCTATCGAGCACGGTAACTTTCACATACTCGCCCGGCGGCAGTGCAGCCGCATGGGCGGTGCCGTCGGCGCCGAGGATCACGTTGGCGCTGGTGATGGACAGCTGCCCGCCCTCGGGCATGGCGTCGCGCGCGTTCACGACCAGGTTCAGCAGCGCCGATTCGAAGCGTGCGCTGTCGATCACGGCGCTGCGTGCCTTGCGGTCGAGCTCGATGACGAAGTCGATGTTGGGCGTGACGGCGCGCCGCAGTACGCTTTCGAAGCCGTTGACGATGCGGTTCAGGTTGCGGGTTTCCGCCTGCAGCGGCTGCTGGCGTGCGAAGGCCAGCAACTGCTGGGTCAGGCGCGCGCCGCGGTCGATGGCGCGGCGCATGCTTTCCAGCGTGCGCACGTCGGCACCGGCCGCGCTTGCTCCCATGCCGCCGTCCTTGCGCTGCATCGCCAGCACCTCGAGGCCGCTCGACAGCACCGACAGCAGGTTGTTGAAATCATGCGCCACGCCACCGGTGAGCTGGCCGATCGATTCCATTTTCTGCGCCTGGAACAGCGCGATGTTGGCCGCTTCCAGCGCCTCGGCCGCCTTTTTCTTTTCGGTGAGGTCGCGCGTGATCTTGGCAAAGCCGACCAGCTCGCCCGCGTCGTCGCGGATGGCGTCGATGATCACGTGGGCCCAGAAGCGCGAGCCGTCCTTGCGCACGCGCCAGCCTTCGGCCTCGAAGCGGCCGGTCCCGGCCGCCGTCGACAGCGCCCGCACCGGCACCCCGGCGGCGCGATCTTCCTCGGTATAGAAGTGCGAGAAATGATTGCCGACGATCTCGCCCTCGCTGTAGCCCTTGATTCGTTCCGCGCCCGGGTTCCAGTTGGTGACCATGCCTTCCGGCGACAGCATGTAGAGCGCGTAGTCGGTCACGCCCTGCACCAGCAGGCGGAAGCGCTGTTCGCTCTCGCGCAGCGCTTCTTCTGCCTGCTTGCGTTCGGTAACGTCGCGCGTCACCTTGGCGAAGCCCAGCAGCGTGCCTTCCTCGTTGTAGATCGGGTCGATCACCACGTGGGCCCAGAAGCGCGAACCGTCCTTGCGCACGCGCCAGCCTTCCGCTTCGTACTTGCCGTCCGCCAGCACGGCGTCCAGGGCGCGCTGCGGCAAGCCGGTGGCCCGGTCCTCGGGGGTATAGAAGCGCGAGAAATGCTGGCCCAGGATTTCCTGCGCCACATAACCCTTGAAACGGTTGGCGCCGGCGTTCCAGCTGCTGACGTGCCCGCTCGGGTCGAGCATGTAAATGGCGTAGTCGCTGATCCCGGAGATCAGGTACTGGTAACGCCGCTCTTCCGGAAAAGTCTTTTTGGGCTCGGTATGATCGTTCATGGCGTGATGCGCGGCTCTTGGTACAGGAACAATATATTTATTCAAATCCAGTGGATCATACACCCGGCTTCATCCATGCTGCGTGTATCCCCGGCGGTCCATCCTATTTACATGATAGTAACCATTTGTGCGGGGGCTGGCGATTTCACATCATGCAATCGTGCTTGCCATAAAGTCATTGCTCAGTTTTGTCGTTTTTAAGGCAAATATTCTCTGAACTTGCCTGAAATTTATCGAAACTCCGCACGCACTTGTTTTAGAATGTTGCAATATTGCTGCATTCGCATGCCTGCCGTCAGGATCCTTCCGATTCTGTGGCTAACTGTTTCATTGTAAAATAGCGACCCTGCAATCGTCCGCCAGTGCCCCTGCCCAGCCCCCCCATGAATCCGGTTTCCGCTGCTCCTACCATCGACCTGTCGAACTGCGACAAGGAACCGATTCACATGCCCGGCAGCATCCAGCCGCATGGCTTCCTGCTGGCCCTGTCCGATAGCTTCGAGGTCGTGCAGGCCAGCGCCAACCTGGGCGACTGGACCGGCTGCGGCGTGCGCGATGCGATCGGCCGCCCGCTGGCCGACGTGATCGGCGAAGCGGCCGCGCTGGTGCTGGCGCCGGAAATGGCGGCGCCGCTCGGCCAGCGTCCGTATTATCTCGGCACCGTCACCGCTGCCAACGGCCGCCACTTCGACGTGCTGGGCCACAAGTGGGACGGCCTGACCCTGCTCGAGTTCGAACCGGTGGAGCGCGCCGGCGCGGCCGACTTCCGCCATTTGTATTCGCTGGTCGGCGACTTCCTGCTGAAGGTGAACGAAGCCGCCGGCATAGAGGCGCTGGCCGAACTGGCGTGCCACCACGTGCGCTCGGTGACCGGCTACGGCCGCGTGATCGTATACAAGTTCGACCGCGACGGCCACGGCCACGTCATGGCCGAAGCCAAACAGGACGATTACGCGTCCTATATGGGCCAGCACTTCCCGGCCACCGACATCCCGGCCCAGGCGCGCCACCTGTACACGCTGTCGCGCATTCGCCTGATCCAGGATGCCGACTACCAGCCGGCGCCGCTGGTGCCGGCGCTGCACCCGGCCACCGGCAAGTCGAACGATCTGTCCTTCGCCACGCTGCGCAGCGTGTCGCCGGTGCACCTGCAATACATGCGCAACATGCACACGATGGCGTCGATGTCGGTGTCGCTGATGGTCAAGGGCCAGCTGTGGGGGCTGATCTCCTGCCACAACGAGGATGCCAAGGCGGTCGGCTTCGAAAAGCGCACCGCCTGCGAGCAGCTGAGCGAGATCCTGGCGCTGTGCATCGAATCGCGCGAAGACGCCGCCGACCTGCAGTTCCGCCTCGAAGTACGGCGCAGCATGGTGTCGACGCTGGCCGGCCTGACCCAGGGCAGCGACTTCATCGAAAACCTGGCGAACGTGTTCCCCGAACTGCTGCGCTTCGCGCGTGCCACCGGGGTCGCCGTGGTGGTCGACGAACGCATTCTCACCTTTGGCGACACGCCGGAGCAGGACGACATCCAGGACCTGGTCGACTGGCTGGCGCTGCACGATCATGGCGACGTGTTCCATACCGATAACCTGTCGTCGGTGTATCCGCTCGGCGAGCGCATCATCCGCAACGCCAGCGGCCTGATGGCGGTGCCGATCTCGCGTATCCACAAGCATTACCTGCTGTGGTTCCGTCCCGAGTACGTGCGCACCATCGAATGGGCCGGCAACCCGCACGACAAGCTGGTGCAGGCGGCGGCTGCCGGCGACAGCCTGAACCTGTCGCCGCGCACCAGCTTCGCCGCCTGGCGCGAAACCATCCACGGCACCAGCCTGCCCTGGCATGCCGGCGAGATCGAGCTGACCCTGGAATTCCGCACCGCCCTGCTCGGCCTCGCCCTCGAACGCGCCGAGCAGATGGCTGCGCTGGCCGAAGAACTGACGCGCTCCAACAAAGAGCTCGAAGCCTTCTCGTATTCGGTGTCGCACGATCTGCGCGCGCCGCTGCGCCATATCGTCGGCTTTGCCGACCTGCTGATCGAATCGAGCGGCAGCGAAGATGCCCTGATGCGCCAGCGCTTCCTGAAGAACATCAAGGAAGCGGCGCGCCTGGCCGGCAAGCTGGTCGACGATTTGCTGTCGTTCTCGCAGATGGGGCGCGCCGCGCTGCGTCCGACCACGGTCGACATGAACGACCTGGTCGCCGCCTGCATCGACAAGCTGGCGCCGGAAGCGCGCGGCCGCAACATCGAGTGGAACGTCGGCACCCTGCCCACGGTGTGCGCCGACCCGACCTTCCTGCACCTGGCCATGCTGAACCTGCTGTCGAACGCCGTGAAGTTCACCGGCCAGCGCGATCCGGCCGTGATCCGCGTGACCGCCGAGGACCATCCGCACGAGACGGTGTTCCACATCGCCGACAACGGCGCCGGCTTCAACATGGAGTACGTGCACAAGCTGTTCGGCGTGTTCCAGCGCCTGCACCGGATGGAAGATTTCCAGGGCACCGGCATCGGCCTGGCCAATGTGCGCCGCATCATCGAGCGGCACAGCGGCCGGGTGTGGGCCAACTCGACAATGGGAGAAGGTGCGGTCTTTTCGTTCGCGCTCCCGAAACAAACCACGAACAACATTTAATTACGTAGCTTAGAAAGAACGCATGCTCAAGCCCATCCTGCTGGTCGAAGACAATCCCAACGACCTCGAGCTGACGCTGATCGCACTGTCGAAGAGCCAGCTTGCCAACCAGGTCATCGTCGTGCGCGACGGTGCCGAAGCCCTGGACTACCTGCACCGCCGCGGTGCGCACGCCGAGCGCGCCGCCGGCAATCCCGCCGTGGTGCTGCTCGACCTCAAACTGCCGAAGGTCGACGGCCTCGAAGTATTGAAAAGCATCCGCGAAACCGACGGCCTGAAACCGCTGCCGGTGGTAATGCTGACTTCGTCGAAAGAAGAACAGGACCTGGTCCGCAGCTACGAGCTGGGCGTGAACGCCTATGTGGTCAAGCCGGTGGATTTTTCGGAATTCGTGCGCGCGATCTCGGATCTCGGCATCTTCTGGGCGGTACTGAACGAACCGCCTCCAGGCTCGCACCGTTACGTCAAACCCGGTAGGGTGGGCGGCTAAACCTGGTAAGCACGCGTGACGGCAGCCTGAACGCCGCCCACGCGAAAGCCCGCAACCCAGCTGCCCCCGATCAGGCAGTCCCCACCACCACCCGCTGATGCCGCCGCCGCAGCAAATGCCGGATCCGGGCGCTGAGCGCGTCCGGGTGATAAGGTTTCTGCAGCAGGCTCACCGTGCCGTCCAGTTTCCCCTCGTTGGACAGCAAGCCTTCCGCATACCCCGAGGTGTACAGGATTTCCGCCTGCGGCAGCTGCGCGCGCACCGACTCGGCCAGCTGCATGCTGGTGATCGGTCCCGGCATGATGACGTCGGTGAACACCAGGTCGATCTGCTGCCCGCTCTCCACGATCGCCAGCGCGGCCGACGCGTCCGGCGCATCCAGCACACGGTAGCCCAGCGCCGACAGGATGCCGCAGGTGGTGCTGCGCACGTCTTCCTCGTCTTCCACCACCAGGATGGTTTCCAGGCCGCCCAGCAGCGGGCCATCCGGGATCGCTTCGTGCTGCACGGCGTCGGCATCGCTGCGCGGCAGGTAGATGCGCACGCTGGTGCCCTTGCCCGGCTCGCTCTTGAGCACGATCTCGCCGCCCGACTGCTTGACGAAACCATAGGCCATCGACAAGCCCAGGCCGGTGCCCTGCCCGGTCGGCTTGGTGGTAAAGAAGGGTTCGAAGGCACGCGCCAGCACGTCCGGCGGCATGCCGCCGCCGGTATCGGCTACTTCGATCAGCACGTAGCGGCCCGGGATCACTTCGGTCGAAACCGGTACGTCGGCATCGATGTTGGTGGCACGGATGGTCAGCGTGCCATTGCCGGCCATGGCGTCGCGCGCGTTGATGGCCAGGTTCAGCAGCACGTTGTGCAGCTGGTGCGGGTCGACCAGCGTGCTGCCCAGGCTGTGGTCGATCTCGGTGACCACGCGCGCGCGCGGGCCGAGCACGCGGCGCATCATTTCGTCCATCTCGCGCACCAGGTGGCCCGGATTGACCACCACTTCCTGCAGCGGCTGGCGGCGCGCGAACGCGAGCAGGTGCGACGACAGCTTGGCGCCGCGCTCGACGCCGGCCAGGGCCATGTCGACGCGGGCGCGCCCGGCCTCGTTCAGGTCGCCGATGAGTTTCAAGAGTTGCAGGTTGCCGCCGACGATCTGCAGCACGTTGTTGAAGTCGTGCGCCACGCCGCCGGTGAGCTGGCCGATCGCTTCCATCTTTTGCGCCTGCTGCAGCGCCGACTGGCTGGCTTCCAGCTCCTCGCGGCTGCGCCGCAGCGACACGAAGGCAGCGTCGCGCTGGCGCCGCGCTATATAAGCATCGTGGTGATAGCGCACCCGCGCCACCAGCTCGCGCGGATCGGGCCATTTGACGAGGTAATCGTTGGCGCCGGCGGCAAAGGCCTTGGCCTTGATGTCCGGGTCCTCTTCCGACGACAGCATGATCACCGGGATGCTTTCCGTGTCCTTGTCGGCGCGCAGGCGGCGCGTGACTTCGAAGCCGTCGATTTCCGGCATGCGCAGGTCGACCAGCACCACGGTCGCATCGATTTCCCGGGCGACGTCGACCGCCATCCCGGCCTGGCTGGCGTAACGCAAGGTGTGCGGTACACAACCTTTCAAGCCATGCGAGATGATGTCTTCCGCGAAAGACTCATCGTCGATCAGCAGGATCGAGCAGGGACTGGTTTCGTGTTGATTCATTGCACCTGCGACAAAGTCGGCATGAAAATGTCCGGAAATTGCAAAATAGTAAGGATTGATTTTAACATCAAGCGTTTCAGCGGTGGTTGGCAATTACGATGACACGCAATGAGGAAAAAATGGTAAATTGCGCAAAAAATCCCTTGTAAATACATATTTTCGCCTACGCTATCTAGGCAAATATATTGATAATGAGTATTTTGCCTCAAATGAAATTGCTGAGTCGCACATTGTTGCGCCGCTGTATACCGACCACTCACCGTATTTCGCGTTGGCATTTATTGCCATGTTAAGATAGAAGACATGGTCAACTCTTCTTCCATCGATAAGATGGGTATTGATCTTGCAACGCCGGTGCGCGAAGTGCAAGCCATCAGTGCCGTTCCCCAGATCCTGGATACCGTTGCCGCCCTCACCGGCCTCGGCTTTGTCGCGATTGCCCATGTCACCGAACACACCTGGGTCACCTGCGCCGTGCGCGACGCACTCGGGTTCGGCCTCAAGATCAGCGACCAGCTCGATGTGGCGACCACCCTGTGCGACGAAGTGCGCAGTGCCGGCAAGACAATCGTCATCGACAACGTGCAGGAAAGCGCGCAGTACAAACACCACCATACGCCGCGCATCTACGGCTTCCAGAGCTATTTTTCGGTGCCCGTGTTTCGCAAGGACGGCGGCTATTTCGGGACCCTGTGCGGCCTCGACCCCAAGCCTGTCCGCTTGTCCGATCCGGCCACGGTTTCCACCCTCGAGCTGTTCGCCAAACTGATTTCCGCGCAGCTGGAAGCCGACCGCATACATGAAGCAGTCCGCACCGACCTGGCGTCCGAACGCGAAACGGCCGCACTGCGCGAGAAATTCATCGCCGTGCTCGGCCACGATTTGCGCACGCCGCTGTCGGTGGTGCAGAACGGTATCAGCCTGTTGAAAATGCGCCATGCGGACACCGCAACCGGCGAACTCCTGACGCGCATGACGCGCAGCGTCGGCAGAATGTCGGCCATGGTCGACGAAGTCGTCGATTTCACCCGCGGGCGCATGGGTGGCGGCATTCCCATCAAGCTGCGTCAGGTGCACGACGCCGACCTGGCATTTGCCCAGGTGGTCGAGGAACTATGTAACGTCCACCCCGAGGCGGACATCGTCGCACGGATCCAGCCCGGCATCGAACTGGTCTGCGACATCGACCGGCTGAGCCAGTTGCTGTCGAACCTGCTCAAGAATGCGATCGTGCACGGCACGCCCGGCACGCCGGTGCATGTCACCATCCTGGCCAACGAGCATCATTTCGCCATCTCGGTCAGCAACGAAGGACCGGCGCTGCCGCCACATACTGTCGAACAATTATTCAAGCCATTCTGGCGCATGCCGTCGGACGACGCCCAGCAGGGGCTGGGGCTTGGCCTGTTCATCGTGGCGGAAGTCGCCCGCTCGCACGGCGGCAAGATGGAGGTCACCTCGAGCGCCGGCACCATCACATTCACGTTCTCGATACCGCAACGCCAGGACAAGCTCAGCGCGCCGCTTTCTTCTTGTTCGACGTGAACGTGCGGGTATAAAACCCCGGTGGCTTGCCGGCCACCCAGTCGATGAAGGCGGCAATGTCGGCATGGTCCTTGAGCGCGTCCCAGGTATGGTAAGCGCGCAGCAGCTCGCGCTCGGAAAAGGTCGCGTGGATCTTGCGGTGGCAAATCTTGTGGATCGGGAATTGCTCCCTACCCTTGAGCGACTTCGGCACCAGGTGGTGCCGGTCGATGTTGTCGCTGCCCAGCGCGCGCCCGCACAGGGGGCACACGGCTTCGACCGTGGGAGCATCGTGCAATTCGGGAATGTACAGGTGGCGCGCCATCCTTCCCATATCAAGGCGCGCGCCACCATTTAAAGACCGGGCTGTCTGCTCCTGGCAACCCGGCTCATTGGCCGACCAGCGCGGCGATCGCATCCCCGACTTCGACCGTGGTCGCCGTGCCTTTCAAGTCGCCGGTGCGCGGGCCCTTGCGCAGCGCCTCTTCGATCGCGGCCAGGATGGCGTCGTGGGCGTCCTGATAGCGCGCCGCATCCGCCTCATCCGTGCCCGGTGCCGCGGCCAGGAAGGACAGCATCATCGCGCCCGACCAGATCATCGCGATCGGATTGGCGATGCCCTTGCCGGCGATGTCCGGCGCCGAGCCGTGTACCGGCTCGAACAGCGAGGGGAAGGTACGGTCCGGGTTCAGGTTGCCCGACGGCGCCAGGCCGATGGTGCCGGTGCAGGCCGGGCCGAGGTCGGACAGGATGTCGCCGAACAGGTTCGAGGCCACCACCACATCGAAGCGGTCCGGCTGCAGCACGAAGCGCGCGGTCAGGATGTCGATGTGCTGCTTGTCGACCGTGACCTCCGGATAGTCAAGCCCGACGGCGTCGGCGCGGCCGTCCCACCACGGCATGCTGATGGCGATGCCGTTCGACTTGGTGGCCACCGTCAGGTGCTTGCGCGCGCGCGACTGCGCCAGGTCGAACGCGTAGCGCAGCACGCGGTCGGTGCCGTGGCGCGAGAACACCGATTCCTGGATCACGACTTCGCGCTCGGTGCCCGGGAACATGATGCCGCCCAGATTGGTGTACTCGCCCTCGGTGTTTTCGCGCACCACGAAAAAATCGATGTCGCCCGGCTTGCGCCCGGCCAGCGGGCACGGCACGCCTTCGAACAGGCGCACCGGACGCAGATTGATGTACTGGTCGAACTCGCGCCGGAACTTCAGCAGCGAACCCCACAGCGAGATGTGGTCCGGCACCGTCGCCGGCCAGCCGACCGCGCCGAAATAGATCGCGTCCATGCCGGCCAGCTGCTCCTTCCAATCGGGCGGCATCATCTCGCCGGTCTTGACGTAATAGTCGCAGCTGGCCCAGTCGAAGTGGGTGAACTCGAGCGCGAGGCCGAAGCGCGCGGCGGCGGCGCCAAGCACTTTCAAACCTTCGGGCAGGACTTCCTTGCCGATGCCGTCGCCGGGAATCGCGGCGATCTTGAATGATTGGGTCATGGTTGGCCTTTTCTGGAAATACGGTCGTTGATCGTAACAGGAAGGTTCGTTTCCTGTCTCATTTCCGCTATGCCAAAAAGGTATTTACAGAAAGGATTAGTCAACAATAAAGACAGCTGCCATGATGCTTTTATTGCAAATTTTACATCCTCAAATCGCCGACATGTTCCCGCATATGAAAACAATTCTTCTGATCCTATGCAGCGCGATCCTGGGCGGTTGCGCGAATCAAATGAGCATTTATCGCACATTCGACATCAGCAAAGGTGAAAGTCCGATGGTCGATATCCGGCAACGCGCCATTATCGTGGCCCCTGATGATTCGGCGAAAGGAGGTTACGCGGTATGCGCCGAGCCGAGCCCGGACGCCATGGCGGCACTCGCCCTCGAAATGATCGGCAAAGCGGATGTACCGGCGAAGGCCAGCGGACAACTCGGCCTGGCGATGCAGGATGGCGCGGCATTCACGGGCCTGCGGACCCAGAGCATCCAGCTGTTGCGCGATTTCGGCTACAGGCTTTGCGAAAGCCATCTGTCGGGTGCGCTCAACGATGCGCAATACGATGTGCTGATGCGCCGTTTTCAGAAAAATACGGTCGCCCTGCTTGCAGTCGAACAGTTGACGGGCACCGTGAAAGTGCCGCCCGTCGTGTTGACGAGCAAGAGCAAAGCCGAGATCAGCGACTCGCTGGCGGCCTTGCAGGCGCAACGCGATGCAGTCGGCGCGCAGATCGCCACACTGGATGCGGCGGCGAAGAACGCAGGCACCCAGCCCGCTGCGTCCACCGGCGCCGCCACGACGCCGGCAGCCGCTGGAAGCAGCGGCGCAGCGGCCGGCACGGCGACAGGCACGAGCACGGCGGCGGTGGCGCAGGACGGCGCGGCCGCAACTGACGCCGCCAAGCTGGCCAGCCTGAAAGCCAATTTGAACGCGATCGACACCGCCATCGCCAATGCCCGGACTTCCCTCGCCGGCGGCGAAACCATCGCCTCGGTCACCGCGGCCAGTGCACCCGCGGCAGCGGCAGGGGATGTGTTGAAGATTGCGGAAATCGTGGGGAAAATCGTGGGCGATATCGTGAATTCGGACGATGGACCGCAACTCTGCTTTTCGGCGCTCGGGAACACGCACACCGCCTCCCAACCGCTGGTCGACTATTGCCAACAATACTTCAGCATCATCAATGACAATAGGAAGACGCAAACCGCACTGGTAAATGCAGAGATCAAGATATTGCTTTCAATGGCCGCGAACACGACCGATCCCGCCGCACTGGAAGAAATCCGGAAGCGACTGCGGGAATTGGGCGATTCGGTAGGCGATGCCGCCCCCACCCGCGATCCCGGCATCGTGAAAGGCGTGAACAATAACACCTTTTATTCGTCCCGGCTGGAGATGCCGATTGCCAGGACAGAGGCATTACCGGAACCCCAAAAAACGCCCACCGCAACGCACAAACCATCGAATACCGGCACAGTGAACAGGAAGAACGAGGATCGTAAATAGCTCAGCGCGCATCAAGTATCTCAGCTACGCGCCACCACCAGGCGCGAGAAACTGGCCACGCTGGCGACAAAGGCAAAGCTGGCGGCCAGGCCGAGCGCGTACCAGCTGCCACGCTGCGTCGAAATCGTCAGGCAGAACGCGACCAGTGCGGCGCCCGTCGATTGCCCGATCAGGCGCGCGGTGGCGACCATGCCGCTGGCGCTGCCGGCACGCTGCGGCGGCGCGCTGCCCATGATCGCCTTCAGGTTGGGCGCCTGGAAGAAGCCGAAGCCGACGCCGCACACGGCCATGCGCCAGCCGATATCCAGCGCCGACGGATCCTGCGGCATGCCCAGCAGCGCCACCAGGCCGACGCCGAGGATGAACAGGCCGATGCCGCCGAGCAGGCCGGGCGAATAACGGTCGCTCAGGCGCCCCGCCACCGGGGCCATCACGCCGACCATCACCGGCCACGGCGTCATCAGGAAGCCGGTCTCGATCGGCGAGCGGCCCAGCGCGCTCTCGAAATAAAACGGCAGCGCCACAAACGCCAGCGCCTGCGCCGCGAAGGTGCAGATCGAGGTCATGACGGACAAGGTGAACAGCGGCCGCCGGAACAGGTCGACCGGCAGCAAGGGCGCCGGATGGCCCTTCTGGCGCCGCACCAGCAGCACGAAGAAGACCAGCGCAATCAGCGCTTCGGGCAGCAGCGTGCGCAGGCCGACGCGGTGCGCCGCATCGCCCAGCGCCAGCACCGCCATGCCGAAGGCGACCACGTTGAAGATGCCGGCCACGCCATCCACGCGGTGGCCAGAGCGCTGCGACTCCGGCAGCGCCCTGCGCGCAATGAAGAAAGCGACGATGCCGGGAAGGACGTTGACGCCGAACAGCCACTCCCACGAGGACGCGGCCAGGATCAGCGAGGCCAGGCTCGGCCCGAGCGCAAAGCCGATCGCCACCACCAGCGCATTGATGCCGAAGCCGCTGCCCTGCAGCCTGGTCGGATAGACGACACGCAGCAGCGCCGTGTTCACGCCCATCAGCGCAGCCGCGCCCAGGCCCTGGAACAGGCGCGCCACGATCAGCGCCGGCATCGACCAGGCCAGCGCGCAGGCGAGCGAGGCCAGCGTGAACAGTGCCATGCCGGCGACGTACACGCGGCGGTAGCCGATGGCTTCGCCCAGTGCCGCTATCGGCAGCAGGACCGCTACCATCGCCAGCTGGTAGGCGTTCACGATCCAGACCGAATCGGCCGGCGTGGCGTGGAGTTGCGCGGCCATGGCCGGCAGCGCGGTGTTGGCGATGGCGGTGTCGAGCGAAGACATGCCGACGCCGAGGGACAGGGCGACGACAGCCCAGAGACGTTCGTTCGGCGGGAGTCCATCCCGGGCTGTGGTGGCTGCTTGCTGCATGGTCGACCCTGGTGCGAAAGGGTCCATTATAAAAAGCTGGCGCCGGGTTTGCTGGGCTGGAAACAAAGGCGCAACAATCGCGGCGCGGTGGCGGTGGCCGAAAAGCAAAAAGCCCGCATCTTGCGACGCCAACTATTTCTTCTGAAAACAAAGTCGATATTTAGTTTTCGGAAATTTTTTTAACGGCACACCGGATGCGAAGGACAACATCAGACGATGGAAGGGCGGAATTTTTTCGCGGCTTACGCGGACGAAAAGCGTTGGTACCTTTGCTCGCACGGCGGCACAGAATGTCTTGCAGTGCACCGGCTTGTTCAATAAGTGTGAGCTGGCAACCACCCCCGAAAACGGACAAGAGAGCGCGTGTACGATGGCAACAACCGTGTCATCCGCGATGGCCTGCAAAGCCGCTTTTCTTGCAGATTTATCGGAAAGACGGCCTTGCAAACGCATCCAGGCCAGCCGACTCACGCCCAAGGGGGTCTGATGCACGCTGACTTTAGGCCGGTGGCGTAGCGTAATCCCTCTTGGAAAATGAATGCGCGCTGCGGTACCGGATGGCGTCACACCGGTCAGGTACCTTAAGATACCGAGATCGATGAGGACGAATACGGCGTAGAGGCCAACGGCCGCGCTAACATGCGGCAAATGACTGGCTATATGGCCTACAGGAAACAAGGTCGTCAACAGTATCCCCCATGCCGCGTATGACCCTAAGTGACTACGCCTATAACGCATTATTTGCCCCTTATGACCAGGAGTGATAGAGAGATCGTGGGTTGACAGAGCGCCTATCTCCGCCTGACCGAAAAGATCCACAAACGAAAAAGGCCTCGTGTATGCACACAAGGCCTTCCATGTTCTGGCTCCCCGACCTGGACTCGAACCAGGGACCTGCGGATTAACAGTCCGTCGCTCTACCGACTGAGCTATCAGGGAATTGAGGCTCGAATTATAACGGCTGAGTTGCGATTTGACCAGCCTTGCATGAGACTCATGCGTGCGGCATCAGCAAAGCATGCTGGGACGCCGTATGAAAGTCGCGCCAGACGCGGTTGATGTCGCTGTCCACGCGCGCCGCGTACAGCCCGCAATATGGGTACAGCGTGTCGACCGCATGGCGCGACGCGGCCACCCAGGCCATCGACAGGGCCTGCAGCTGGCTGGCATCCTGCTCCGGCACCCTGCCCTCGGCCAGCACGCGCGCCCAGCTGGCGTCGAGCCGCTCGTAAAAGCGTGCCCGCGCATCGTCGAACCGTGCGCGGCAAGACGCCAGTACGGCCTGCACCGCCGGCACCTCGATCAGCGGCTGGTCACGGGCGGCGCTCAAACGGTTGCGCCGGTGCGCCATGCAGTCGGCCGCGAGCTCGATGAAATGCCCGGCCATGCCGGCCACGTTGGCGCCCAGGGTCACGAAGGCAAACGCCAGGAAGGGAAAGCGGTACAAGGGCCCCTGCTCACGCGCATGGTCGGGATCGATATCGAAGCCGTGGTCGCGATGAATCCACCGGCCGCGCACCCGGTAGCCGTGCGAGGCGGTGGCGCGCAGGCCGATGCTGCGCCAGTTGGGGACGATCTCCACCAGCGCGGCCGGCACCACGAAAGACTTGATGCGCGGCTGTCCGGCGGCGTCGAGCAGCGGCCGGCCGTGTTCGCGCAGGATGGCGTTGAAGGTGAAGTAAGTCGCCATCGGCGCGCCGCTGGCATAGTCCCAGTGGCCGTCGATGCGGTAGCCCTCGCCGTCGAGGTCGGCGTAGCCGGTCGGGGCGCCGCTGCCGGCCAGGCAGACGCGCTTCGTCTCCAGTACTTCACGCGCCAGATCGGGCGGCAGGAAACCGGCGAACCAGCCGGCACCGGCGCACAGGGTCAGCGTCCAGCCCATACTGCCGTCGATGGCCGCGATGCTTTCTTCCAGCCGCACCACGTCCGGCAGCGCCAGCTCGGCACCTCCCAGTGCACGCGGGGCCAGCATGCGCAGCCAGCCGCGCCGGTGCAGCAACGCTTGCTGGACCGGGTGCAGCCAGCCGGTGCTGTCCGCAGCGGCCGCGTGGCGGGCGATGCGGCGGAGATCACGTTCGGACAGCTGGGCTGGGTGTGCTGGCATGTTCACGCTCCTGAAACGAAAAAGCCCGCTTCAGTGAAGCGGGCTTTTCGATATTTACTGCTGAATTCTGGCTCCCCGACCTGGACTCGAACCAGGGACCTGCGGATTAACAGTCCGTCGCTCTACCGACTGAGCTATCAGGGAATTGAGGCCGCATTATAACCGCCCGAGACGTTCTGGCAATAGTTTTTTCAGAAGTTTGTTATAGTCGCCCCTTCCTTCAGCACAATCCTCATTTCTGATGAACACACCCCGCACCCTCGGCACCCCGCTCTCCCCTTCGGCCACCAAGGTCATGCTCCTCGGCTCCGGCGAACTCGGCAAGGAAGTCATCATCGCCCTGCAGCGCCTCGGCGTGGAAACCATCGCGGTCGACCGCTACCCGAACGCGCCCGGCCACCAGGTCGCGCACCGCGCCCACGTGATCGACATGACTGACGGCGACGCGCTGGCCGCGCTGATCGCGCAGGAGCAGCCGGACCTGGTCGTGCCCGAGATCGAGGCGATCGCCACCGCCACACTGGCCGAGCTGGAGGACGCCGGCACCATCACCTGCATCCCGACCGCGCGCGCGGCACTCTTGACCATGAACCGCGAAGGCATCCGCCGCCTGGCCGCCGAAGACCTGGGCCTGGCGACTTCGCCCTACCGCTTCGCGTCCAGCCTGCCGGAGCTGCAGGCGGCCTGCGCCGCCATCGGTTTTCCGTGCGTAGTGAAGCCGGTGATGTCGTCGTCGGGCAAGGGCCAGTCGAAACTGGACAGCGCCGCCGACGTCGAGAACGCCTGGAATTACGCCGCTGCCGGTGGCCGCGTCGATGCCGGCCGCGTCATCGTCGAGGGCTTCATCGACTTCGACTACGAGATCACGCTGCTGACCGTGCGCGCCAACAATAGCGCGGGCGACATCGACACCCTGTTCTGCGAACCGATCGGCCACAAGCAGGTGCAGGGCGATTACGTCGAATCCTGGCAGCCGCAGCCGATGAGCCCGCGCGCGCTGGAGAATGCGCGCGACATCGCCACCAAGGTCACCGCCAACCTGGGCGGACGCGGCGTGTTCGGGGTCGAGCTGTTCGTGAAAGGCGACATGGTGTGGTTCTCGGAAGTCAGCCCGCGTCCGCACGATACCGGCATGGTCACCATGGCCACCCAGGTGCAGAGCGAATTCGAGCTGCACGCCAAGGCCATCCTCGGCCTGCCCGTCAACCCGCTGCTGCGCGCGCCGGGTGCCTCGGCCGTGATCTACGGCCAGCTGGAGGAAGCCGGCATCGCCTTCGAGGGTGTGGCCGAGGCCCTGCAGGTGCCGGACGCGGATATCCGCCTGTTCGGCAAGCCGGAATCCTTTGCGCGCCGCCGCATGGGCGTGGCGCTGGCGACCGCGGTCGACGTCGATACGGCGCGCCAGCGTGCGCTGGAGGCGGCGTCGCGCGTCAAACCAGTGTCGCGCAAGGCTTGATGCGTCGCATGCTCACGGCCGGGCATGCGTCAGGCGCGGATCGTAGGTCCATTTGCGGACCTTGCGGGCCGCGATCCGGCGCGCGTCGGGATGCACGGGATTGATCAGCACGTTCCACTCTTCGTTGACGATGACGGAGGGCACGATCATCAGCGCGCTGTCCCGCGCCTTGAGCCAGCCGTCGCCTTCGTCCAGGCTGACCTTGCCGGTCGGGATCGCATCCCAGCCGATCGGCGGCGTGCGCAGGCTGGTGGCGCGTGCCCAGACGTCTTCGGGGATGGTGAGTTCCACCAGGTAGCGGTTCAGCGGCAAGCCGCCGGCGCCGAGGTGGATGAAGGTTTCCAGCACGGCCAGCGAGATATTGCTGGCGCAGTAGAGCAGCGGGAGGCCGGGCCGGTTCCAGCGGCCGCCGGAAATCTTGGCGCCTGCGCCGCTCAGGTCGTCAGCGGTGTAGCCGGGCGTATCGGTTGCGATCCGCCAGGCGCGGATCACGCGTAGGCCCCGGTCTGCATGGTGGTGAGCACCCGCGAGATCATTTCCTGGCCTTCGATGGTGTCCATGTATTCGGCGGGGGCGGCGCCGCCCAGCGCCGGGACCGGCTCTTCCATCCAGTGCGCGAGCCATTTGGCGGCATCGAAGCCCTGCATGGCGTCGGGGTCGCCGGATTCTTCGAGGATGGTTTCGACCTGGCCGATCAGCTTGGCCATGCCGACCACTTTTTCGCTGTCTTCCTGCGACAGCGCTTCGTTGCGGCTGGCCTTGCGGTTGACGGTGGCGGTGGCAATGTCCAGCATGACAAAGATTTTTTCTTGCTGGATATCGAGGCGGCTGACGAACAGCTTGAAGTCGGCGGCGTTGACGCCCTTGCGGATCAGGTCGATGCGCTTGATCGGGGTGGACTGGAACACTTCACGGAAGTTGAGCCACTGGCGGGTGCCTGCATCGTCTGCCGGCGCTGCCCCGTAAGGCATGATTTGTTCGGCAACGAAGTGATGTTCCGGTGCCGGCAGGTGCTCACCCTTGTCGCCCTCTGCCTGTGCTCGCCTTGCAGTCGTCGTCATGATTTGCTCCTTTGAGTAGTCAAAGTAGATCAAATGAGCAGGGAATGCAAGCAAGCGCGGCCAACAAAAACGGCGACACAAAACAAAAAGCCCGCTTGCAGGAAGCGGGCTTTTTGACATTTTTACTGCTGAATTCTGGCTCCCCGACCTGGACTCGAACCAGGGACCTGCGGATTAACAGTCCGTCGCTCTACCGACTGAGCTATCAGGGAATTGATGTTGCTATTATAGTCTCCTGTGAACAGCTTGCACAGAGTAACTTACCAACCGTGCAGACCACACCGAGACTTGCATTCTGGCTCCCCGACCTGGACTCGAACCAGGGACCTGCGGATTAACAGTCCGTCGCTCTACCGACTGAGCTATCAGGGAATCGAAACCTCGATCAACCTACTGCGCGTTGCATTTCCGGTCTGCGATGCTCACCGTACATTCGTACGGCTGCGCTTCTCGACCAGAACTGCGGCCGCTCGCTACGGTTGCTCGAGGTTTCTTCTGAAACGACTTGCGCCGAATCAGAAGAGCCAAGAGTTTAGAGAACTTTTGCGATAGCGTCAACCACGCGATCGATGTTCTTCGAATTCAGTGCCGCCACGCAGATGCGGCCGGTGTCCACGGCATAGATCGATTCGGCGCGCAGCCCCTCGACCTGCTGCTTGGTCAGACCGGAATACGAGAACATGCCGACCTGCTCGCGCACGAAAGCGAAGTCGGTGCCCGGCGCTTTCTCGGCCAGCTTTTTCACCAGTTCCTCGCGCATTTCCTTGATGCGCACGCGCATGCCGGCCAGCTCGTCTTCCCACAGCTGGCGCAGTGCCGGCGTGGACAGCACGGTCGCCACCACCTTGCCGCCATGGGTCGGCGGGTTCGAATAATTGGTGCGCACGATGCGCTTCAGCTGCGACAGCAGACGGCCCGCCTCTTCCGACGACGCTGCCACCACCGACAGCGCGCCGACGCGCTCGCCGTAAAGCGAGAACGATTTCGAGAACGAGTTCGACACCAGCAGCGGACCGCCGGCTTCCACGAAGCGGCGCACCACGGCGCCATCTTCCGCGATGCCCGCGCCGAAGCCCTGGTAAGCCATGTCCAGGAACGGGATCAGGCCGCCGGCCTGCACCGCATCGATCACCTGGCCCCATTGCTCGCTGGTCAGGTCGGCGCCGGTCGGGTTATGGCAGCAGGCGTGCAGGACGACGATGGCGCCTTCCGGCATCGCCTTCAGCGAGGCCAGCATGCCGTCGAAGTCGACGCCGTGCGTGGCCGGGTCATAGTATTTATAATTATTGACGGTAAAGCCGGCGCTTTCGAACAGCGCGCGGTGGTTTTCCCAGCTCGGGTCGCTGATGTACACATCCGAACCCGGCGCAAAACGCTTCAGGAAATCGGCGCCGATTTTGAGTGCGCCGGTGCCGCCCAGGGCTTGCACGGTAATCGCACGTTTCTCTTGAATTACCGGGCTGTCGGCACCAAATACCAATTCTTGCACAGCTTTGTCATACGCACCCAGGCCTTCGATCGGCAGGTAGGTACGCGGGGCCGGCTGTTCCATCAATACCGACTCCGCTTTGCGTACGCATTCCAGCAGCGGCACCTTACCATTGTCATCATAGTAGACACCGACGCCCAGGTTGATCTTGGCGGTATTGGTATCGGCATTGAAGGCTTCGGTAATACCGAGGATGGGGTCGCGCGGGGCCATGGCGATGGCGCCGAAGATGCTGGCAGGAGCTGTGGAATTCATCGTGATAAACTTGGTTTGTCGGCTGGGTTCGCAGCAGTTGTATAGACAGCGGCACTAGAGATTTGTTAGGCCGCAGGCGGATTCTCATTCTAGCAAAGGTCTGAACACATGGCAGATTTATCGGTCGTAGATACCCCGGCACCCGAAGTCATCACTTTCCCGAATTCACCGTTCAAGCTGCACCAGCCCTTCCCGCCCGCCGGCGACCAGCCGACCGCGATCGAAGGCCTGATCCAGGGCATCGACGACGGCCTGATGTACCAGACGCTGCTCGGCGTGACCGGCTCCGGCAAGACCTACACGATGGCCAATACCATCGCCCGGGCCGGCCGCCCGGCGATCGTGTTCGCCCCCAACAAAACGCTGGCGGCCCAGCTGTACGCGGAGTTCCGCGAATTCTTCCCGCAGAACGCGGTCGAGTACTTCGTCTCGTACTACGATTACTACCAGCCGGAAGCCTACGTGCCGCAGCGCGACCTGTTCATCGAAAAGGACTCGTCGATCAATGAGCACATCGAACAGATGCGCCTGTCGTGCACCAAATCGCTGATGGAAAGGCGCGACGTCATCATCGTCGCCACCGTCTCGGCCATCTACGGTATCGGTAATCCGAACGAATACCACAAGATGATCCTGACGCTGCGCGCCGGCGATAAAGTCGCGCAGCGCGACGTCATCGCGCGCCTGATCCAGATGCAGTACACGCGCAACGAAATGGACTTCTCGCGCGGTACCTTCCGCGTGCGCGGCGACACCATCGACATCTTCCCGGCGGAGCACGCCGAACTCGCCATCCGCGTCGAAATGTTCGATGACGAAATCGAATCGCTGCAATTGTTCGATCCGCTCACCGGCAAGGTGCGCCAGAAGATCCCGCGCTTCACGGTCTATCCAGGTTCGCACTATGTGACCGGCCGCGCGACCGTATTGAAAGCGGTCGACTCGATCAAGGCCGAGCTGCGCGACCGCCTCGAACAATTCCGCGAACAGGGCAAGCTGCTGGAAGAACAGCGCCTCGAACAGCGCACGCGTTTCGACCTCGAAATGCTGGCCGAAGTCGGCTTTACGAAGGGCATCGAGAACTACTCGCGCCACCTGTCCGGCTCGATGCCGGGCGAACCGCCGCCGACCCTGATCGACTACCTGCCCAAGGACGCGCTGATGTTCATGGATGAGTCGCACGTGATGATCGGCCAGCTGAACGCCATGTACAACGGCGACCGCTCGCGCAAGGTGAATCTGGTCGACTACGGCTTCCGTTTGCCGTCGGCGCTGGACAACCGGCCGCTCAAGTTCACTGAATTCGAGAACAAGATGCGCCAGTGTATTTTCGTCTCCGCCACGCCGGCCGAGTACGAAAAGGAACACGCCGACAACGTGGTCGAGCAGGTGGTGCGTCCGACCGGCCTGGTCGACCCGCAGATCATCGTGCGCCCTGCCCGTTCGCAGGTGGACGACCTGATGGGCGAGATCAACCTGCGCATCGCCAAGGACGAGCGCGTGCTGGTGACCACGCTGACCAAGCGCATGGCCGAGCAATTGACCGAATACCTGGGCGACCACGGCATCAAGGTGCGCTACCTGCACAGCGATATCGACACCGTGGAGCGCGTGGAAATCCTGCGCGACCTGCGCCTGGGCACCTTCGACGTGCTGGTCGGCATCAACCTGCTGCGCGAGGGCCTCGACTTGCCGGAAGTGTCGCTGGTGGCCGTGCTCGACGCCGATAAAGAAGGCTTCCTGCGTTCGGAACGCTCGCTGATCCAGACCATCGGCCGCGCGGCGCGTAACCTGAACGGCGTGGCGATCCTGTACGCCGACCAGATGACCGACTCGATGACGCGCGCGATCGGCGAAACCGAACGCCGCCGCGCCAAGCAAATCGCCTTCAACACCGCCAACGGCATCGTACCGAAGGGCGTGAACAAGAAGATCAAGGACATGATCGACGGCGTCTACAGCGCGGCTGCCGCCAAGAACATGGCCGAAGCCGGCGGTTTGTCGACGGAAGCGGCAAAGGTCGAGGGCATGAGCGAGAAGCAGATTTCGAAAGAGATCAAGCGCTTAGAGAAGCTCATGGTCGACCACGCCAAGAACCTCGAGTTCGAAAAGGCGGCGCAGGTGCGCGACCAGCTGCATGTGCTCAAGCAGCAGGCCTTCGGGGCGCCGGGGGCGGACAATGTGGTGTCGATGCTGGGCAAGTAAATAACTGCCTGAACGTTCGATCAATTGAAACACGTCGTCCCCGCGAAGGCGGGGACCCAGCTTGTACGCGGACCATTAGCACATGCTGATGGCTCGCGACGAACTTGGGTCCCGCCTTCGCGGGGACGACGGTTTTTCGGGCGGATCAGCGTGCGCGGCGGCGCAGGCCGAAGCCCAGCAGGCCCAGGCCGGTGACCATGCTCAGCAGGGTCGAGGGTTCCGGGACGGCGGTGACGCTGGCGAAGGCGTTGGCCGGCGAGACGACGTCGGCCTGGTCCGGCATCAGGTCGATCTCGACCAGTGGCGTGTCCATGCCCAGCGTGGCGCTGAAGTCCGCGTTGTACAGCATCGCGGTGAAGCTGGAGCCGTCGAGGCCGCCGGTACCGACGTCGAAGCTGAGGTCGAAGCTGAACAGCCCGCCCAGCATGACGCTCTGGAGCAGGCCGCTGTAGCCGGCGTCGTTCACCAGGCGCACGCTGCTGCCGATCGAGCCGCTGGCGGTGCCGCTGAAGTCCGACGCGCCATACGCGCCCATGAAGTGGCTCAGCGTTGCAGTCACCGGGGCGGCGCTCCCCGTCAGGGCGCCCAGCTCGAGGTCGAGTACCGCGTTGCTGTTGCCCAGCGTGCTGGTGTCGATGGTCACGTGGTAGACCGGGGCGGCGAACACGCTGCCGCAGGCACCCAGCGCCACGGCCAGCAGGGAGCGCGACAGGATTTTCTTGAGGTTTAACATAGTGATTCCCTTATTCATGACTTAGAACGAGCCGCTGATCAGCGTGGCGGTGTAGCCGACCGCGACCTTGCCCGGGTTCGAGAAGGTGGTCGTGACGCTGACGCTGGCGCCCGGCGCCAGCGAGATGACCGGCAGCGTCATGTACGGTGCGCCGTTCTGTGCGCCGCTGACGTTGTCGAGGCTCACGCCGGCGGGCAAGCCGTCGAGGCGGAACTGCAGCGGACCGTTCAGGGTCACGTTGGTGGTATTCGTGAAGGTGACGCTGCCCGTTGACTTGGCGGTGACGCGGTTCAGCGTCACGCCGGAACGCGCGAAGTTCACGCTGCCGGTCGCATTGACGAACGCCAGATTCGTGCAAGGCTGTCCGGTCAGCGCATCCGCCACGCCGCGCAGCGCCGGCTTGCCCTGGTACTGGGCGTCGAACAGCAGCGGCCAGTCCTGGTGCCTGTTCTGGAACAGCTGCTGGATCAGCCAGCTACTCGGATCGCTTACGCCCCACACGACGATGCCGCCGCGCTGGGCTGGCGGCACCACGTCCAGGTAGGCCTTGACCACTTCGCAATAGCGCTTCTTCTGCGCCAGGCCGAGGTCGAGCGTATAGACCGTCTTGATGTCGCCGGCCTGGTATTGCGGGCTGTACGGGTTGTTGATCGGGATGTCGAGCTCCGAGATCTTGACCTTCAGGCCGCGGTCCACGACTTTCTGCAGCGAGGCCTTGATCTGGGTGGTGGACGGCCAGTCCATGTACACGTGCATCTGGAAACCGACCCCGTCGATCGGCACGCCGCGCGTCTTGAAGCCGTCCAGCATGCCGGTCAGCGTGTTCATCTTGTTGGCGTCCGACTCGATGTTGTAGTCGTTGTAGTACAGGGTCGCGTTCGGGTCGGCCTCGCGCGCCGCGCGGAATGCCCGCTCGAGGTAGTCGGCGCCTGTCCTCTGGTAGAACAGCGACTGCCGGTAGCCGCCGCCGTCGTTCAGCGCCTCGTTGACGACGTCCCAGCTCTGCACCTTGCCGGCGTAGTGCGCGGCGATCGTCTTCACGTGCTCGTCCAGCATCGCGAGGAACGCCGTCTTGTCGCCGCTGAAGTTCTTCATGAACGTCGGCACCTGGTAGTCCGAATGCCAGATCAAGGCGTGCGCATGCACGCGCACGTCGTGCGCGGCCGCGTAGTTCACCAGTTAGTCCGCCTGCCCGAAGGTGTACGTGTCCTTGTCCGGGTGCAGGTAGCTCATCTTCATGATATTGCCCGGCGTAACCTGGCTGAAGTGCTGATTGACGACTTGCTGCTCCGCCGGCGTGCTCACGAGGCTGCGCGCCTCCCAGCCGCCGTCGACTGCGACTCCGACCGGAAAAGCGGCGAGCGCCTTCAGGCTCGCAACCCCGGGGTTGTAGGCGGCAGGGTTGGCGGCGGGCGCCGCACTAGTCTGATCCGGATGAGCTGCCGCCATCTCGCCGGCGGTCCTGGTGGCGGCCGTATCGCCCGATCCGGCGCCGCATGCGGCAAGGGCCAGGCAACAGGCAGCGGCTAACGTGCTCCGCTGGAACACAGGTGCTTTGTACATGATTTGTCTCCGATGATTGTTATTCCAGCCCATTTTGATGTTAAGCGCTAACATCGTATGAACCAGGTGACTGTCAATGCTTTGTTAACAGTCTGAAATCAGTCTAGCCCGCCATATGTGGTAAATACAAACACTTTTTATCGCCATGCCGACAATTTCAAAGTCTGTTGCAACATTTAGCTAACATTATGATTGCGCTATCACAACAGGATTGTCAGCCTTGTCGCGTCAAGCAACTCGCCGTCCAGGCGCCCTAAGGTTCGAAAAGGCGGCGCAGGTGTGCGACCAGCTGCATGTGCGCAAGCAGCAAGCTTTCGGGCGCCGGAGGCGGAGGATGTGGTGTCGATGCTGGGCAAGTGATTTGCCTCGGCAGCAGCATGTATCGGCAAGTATCGGAGCAGCCTGCGGGCCACTTTTTTATTACCTGTGGTAATCTTTGTTCAACATTATCCTAAAGGAATGATTATGCATGCTCGCTTCATCGCTGTTGCCGCAGTTGCCATATTCAACCTGGGGACGGCGTCCGCCTTTGCTGCCGAACCCGATGCCAATTACCTGCAGAACGGCCTCGACGGCCGGGGCCGCTGCCTGACGGTCGACGCCAAGGGCACGGTGGCCATGGCGGCCTGTAACAAGTCGCCCAACCAGCAGTGGGTGGTGGGCCAGGGCGACATCCCGGGCTTCCGCAAGCTGCATACGCTGGCAGGCGGTGGGGACATGTGTCTGACCGTGCATCCGGATAACCGCAAGAACGTGCTGGCGATGGACAGCTGCAGCAATGCCGACAACCAGCAATGGAATATCGAGCGCATGAAGACCGGCCCGTTCATCTCGCCTCTCGCCAACCGCGAGACCGGCACCACGCGCTGCCTGGAGGCGGTGCAGACCGGCCTCAAGATGACGCAGTGCAGCCGCCAGCAGCCGGGGCACCGCTGGCAGAGCAATTACGAGCCGACCATGTAAGGTGTGCTATTTATTGCTGATCTGCCGAAAATTTCACCGTCGGATTTCTTTACAGAACAAAAATTTTCTAATATGAAATAATAATTTCATAAAGAAAAAGTTCAATCAGATCATGCATTTAGTATTTTAAATTGACTGATGGCATGAATATTGCTGAAGGGAATGAATTACCAACATCATTCTAAATCTCAATGTCCCTTCTTCGCTCTATTCTTGCCACCCTCGTCACTTGCACGATTGCTGCCACCGCCCAAGCGTCTGCTGTCTACGATTACAGTTTCTCGTTTCAGGACTATGAGACGGGTGCGCAGCATATCGTGACCGGAAAGGTGACGGGAACGCTGTTCGAGAATTCGATCATCGACCTGTCCAACATTTACGCCAATCTCGACGGCATTCCATTGGCGTCATCGGGGTCGTTGATGAACAGCGCTTATGATGACAACTGGACGTTCCGCCCGGGCCTGGCAAAACTGAATCTTGCCGGTCCTAACATGTTTATCTTCGGCTCGAATCTTACCTACAATATCTACGATGGGCAGTCGTACCTGTACGCTGGATTCGACAGCATTACCTACAGCTACTGGGACGCTCAAGCCTTGCTGGCTTCGCCAAACGGTAATATCAACGTGGGCGGATTGCAGAGTGCATTGACCGTGAAGGAAGCGACGGACACGCCGGCAGCCGTTCCCGAGCCGGCAGGTTTGGCGTTGTTCGGCATTGCACTGATGGGGCTTGCCACTGCCCGACGCCAGCGCAGCAATACCAAGGCTTGATCGGCGAGACCAGCCCGATGAGCTCTCGTCCCTGATCGCCATTCATGAAAAACCCCGAAAAGTCGGTCGCCGTCTTTTCGGGGTTAGTTCAGCGTATCGCTACTTACTTGACGTCGAGCAGCTCAACGTCGAAGATCAGGTTCGCATTCGGCGGAATCGGACCTGCCCCATCGGCGCCATAACCCAGGCTAGCCGGGATAATCAGGGTACGCTTGCCGCCCACCTTCATGCCTGCCACGCCCTGGTCCCAGCCCGCGATCACGCCGCCCGAACCGAGGCGGAAAGTGAAAGGTTCGCGGCCGATCGAGCTGTCGAACTGGGCGCCGTGCTTTTGCGGCGCCTCCGGCGCCAGCAGCCAGCCGGTGTAGTTGACGGTGACCATCTTGCCGGCGGTGGCTTCGGCGCCGCTGCCGACGGTGCTGTCGATCTTCTGGAGTTCCTGCGCCGAAGTATCGGCAACAGGCGCGGCAGCAGGCGCCGTGGCGGTACCGGCCGGCGAGGCAGCCGGTGCGGCGGTCGAGCCGGCCTCGGTCGATGGCTTGTCGCGGTTGCAGCCGCCCAGTGCCAGCAGCGGCAGGATGGCGGCGATGCAGAGGCCGTGGCCGAGCTTGCGGCCGATGAGTTTGCGTGTCATGGAATGTCCAAACGATAAGTGATCAGAGGCCGCAGTATACATGCATGCGCGTGCGGCCCTGCTCTCACAATGTCTTGACGAAGGCGCGCACGCCGCCCAGCAGCATCTCGATCGACATCGCGGTCAGGATCAGGCCCATCAGGCGCTCGAAGGCCGTCATCACCTGCGTGCCCAGCACTTTCTGCAGGCGCTCGGCGCCGAGGAAGACGGCCAGCCAGATCACGAACACCGAGGCCAGCGCCGCCACGTGGATCATCACCTCTTCCGCCGTCTGCGAACTGAACAGCAGCACCGTGGCCAGCGCCGACGGTCCGGCCAGCGCCGGGATCGCCAGCGGCACGATGAAGGGTTCGCCATGCTCGCTCTTGCCCAGCACGCCGTCCGGGTGCGGGAAGATCATGCGGATCGCGATGATCAGCAGGATCACGCTACCGCCGATGCGCAGGGAGATGTCGGTTAGTTGCAAGGCCGTCAGGAAGTGACGCCCGAAGAACATGAACAGCAGCAGCAGGCCGAACGCGATCGCGCACTCGCGCACCACGATGCGGCCGCGCCGTTCCGGCGCCACGTCCTTGAGCGCAGTGACGAACAGGGGCACGTTGCCGAAGGGGTCGGTGACGAGCAGCAGCAGGATGAAGGTTTGGAAAAAGCTTTGGGTCATGGCATGGTCGGTGGCAAGTCCTTGGCAGGGTAGCAAGGGCTTGCCAGTTTAACCGATCGGACCGGACCGGTGCGTCAGGCAGCCAGGGCCGGCGCCAGACGCGGGGTTGCGCGGCCAGCGCGCGCCGCATGGGCGGGCTGGGCATCGCCGAGCGCTTCGCCCTGCAGGCGGAAGCGGCTCACCACTTTCTCCAGGGCCACCGCCTGGTCTTTCAGCGCGGCCGCCGTCGCCGCCACTTCCTCGACCAGCGCCGCGTTTTGCTGGGTGATCTGGTCCATCTCGCTGACCGCCTGGTGGGTCTGCTCGATGCCGGTCGACTGCTCGCGGCTGGCGGCGGCGATCTCGGCGACGATGCCGGACACCTTGTCGATACCGCCGACGATTTCCTGCACCGTGCTGCCGGCCTCGCGCGCCACCTTGCCGCCTTCGGCCACCTGGGCGGCCGAGCTGTTGATCAATTCCTTGATCTCGCGCGCGGCCGTGGCCGAGCGTTGCGCCAGCGTGCGCACTTCGCTGGCGACCACGGCAAAGCCGCGCCCCTGCTCGCCGGCGCGCGCCGCTTCGACCGCCGCATTCAGCGCCAGGATATTCGTCTGGAATGCGATGCCGTGGATGACGTCGATGATCTCGACGATGCGGCGCGACGAGGTCTCGATGCGTCCCATGACGTCGACCACCTGCCCGACCGCCTGGCCGCCGCGCGCCGCGGTTTGCGCGGTCTGGCTGGCCATCGCGCTCACGGCGTTGGCGTTGTCGGCATTGTGCTTGACCGTCACCGTCAGTTCTTCCATCGATGCGGCGGTCTCTTCGAGCGCCGAAGCCTGCTGCTCGGTACGGCCCGACAAGTCGATGTTGCCGTTGGCGATTTCGGTGGCGCCGCTGGACAGCGCATGGGCACCCTGGCGCACCTGTGCCACGATCCGGTTCAGGCCCGCATTCATCTCGTTCAGCGCACGCAGCAGCGCGCCGGTTTCGGTGCGGTCGTCGGCATGCACGGCAATCGACACGCTCAGGTCGCCGGCCGCCACGGTGCGCGCCAGTTCGACCGCTTGGTTCAGCGGCACGGTGATCGAGCGCGTGATCTGCATCCCGATCAGGATACTGACCACGACGGCGAAGGCCGTCAGGCCGAGCATCAGGTAGCGCGCCTGTTCGTAGGCCTGGCGTGCGTCGTCGGCGGCGTCCTGGCTCTTCTTTTTTTGCAGCGTCATGAAGTCGCGGATCGCGTCCTGCCAGCCCGAGGTTGCAGGACCGGCCGTGTCCAGCAGGTACTTGATGGCGTCAGGCTCGCCCGCGGCGGCCATTTCGGCGAAGCGGTTGTTCAGCGGCCGTACCTCGGTCTGCAGACGGGTAATCTGCTGCACGAACTGCTGCCCTGCCTCATCCAGCTGCATGGCGCGCAGGGCGCTGAAGGCCAGGTCGTATTTTTCGCGCGCCGCCACGATCTTGGTGGCTTCGCGCGCTGCCCGCTCCTTGTCGCTCAACAGCGCGATCGAGCGCAGCACGCGCGACACCACGTGCACCGAATCGGACATGTCCCCGAGCAGTTCGATCTTCTTCAGGTTCACCTCGACGATTTTCTCGCTGGCCGTGTTGGCCCGCTTCATCTGGGCCAGGCCGCTGAACGCGACCACCAGCAGGAAAACCAGCAGGAGGGCGAAGCCGAGACGAAGGCGCGTCTTGATGCTGTAGCGGGAAATATTCATGTGCAATCTTCTTGTAGAAAGGCGGTATTGCCGTACGCGCCGGATGTGGCAGTGACGAAACAATTGTCGGTACGCAATCTTGCTCTTGGTAAATTCTTAATACAAGAAAATTTACTGAAATTGACTACCAACGCAGCGCTTTCGCCACAATGATTGCTCAAACAATCTATTTTTGACGGATTTGCCAACCCGTCGGCTTCGCGCCATCCAGTGCGAAGCCTGCAACGGCAATGCGTTACAATTTTTGCATGAAAATGAACCTTCTGGCCTTGCTGGCCGTGCCCTTCCTGACCACCGCCCTGCTGTCGATGCCGCCGGCACACGCAGCGGAAAAACAGCCGACCGAACTCATGCGCGAGATCGACGGCGTGTACAAGCACCGCTTCCAGAACACGATGGTCGTGCCCGGCCAGGCCAACGAAACCTACCAATCCGAAGACATCATCGAGGTCGAGCCCTACGACGACAGGCATCTCTACCTGCGCGCGCACCTGGAGTTCGCCAACGGCCACACCTGCGACATCGCCGGCATGGCCGGCTACGAGCATGGCGCCTTCGTCTACCACGACCCGACCCCGCCGCAGCCGCGCGAACGCGCGTGTGCACTAAGGCTGCACGTGACGGACAAGAAGCTGGTGCTGACGGACCGGGACACGCCGGATGCGGAGGCGACCTGCAGGGCGTATTGCGGGGCGCGCGGTGATCTGGATTACGAGATCGGGCGCGAGGAGCGGCGCGAGATCCGGTATGGAGAACGCTTGAAGAAGTCGCGGGAGTACAGGAAGGCGGTGCAGGAGCTTAAGGCGGTTGAGAGTAGCCAAGTCAAGTAAGCTGCCAAAAACGTCGTCCCCGCAAAACGTCGTCCTCGCAAAAAACGTCGTCCTCGCAAAAAACGTCGTCCCCGCGAAGGCGGGGACCCATGCTGAGCTTCTAGAATCGGCAACGTCGCGTAATGGCAAACGTTTTGGCTTCTGTGCTTCAGTAAGGATCCCCGCCTGCGCAAGGACGACGTTCATGAGCTGACGTTTTAAGTTAGCCCGGCATTCAAGCCAGCTTAGTTCTTCTCGAACTTCTTCATCCAGGCCGACAGCTGATGCGGACGCAGACCATCATAGTCCTCGAACGGCTGGTGAATCCAAGGATTGTGCGGCAGGTCTTCCAGGTGGTAATCCGGCACCATCGACGAGGTGCCCTT
>Ga0265797_10002185_pt1 | contig 33312 bp, 25 predicted proteins | sample P2T30metagenome_FD_192433 | JGI IMG/M metagenome (GOLD analysis project Ga0265797, IMG submission 192433) | Plant litter microbial communities from East Loma Ridge, Irvine, California - P2 T30 | ecosystem: Environmental > Terrestrial > Plant litter > Unclassified | place: USA: California... | reverse complement strand
CCGGTTCGCTGCACATGACCATCCAGACCGCCGTGCTGATCCGCACGCTGGAAGCCCTCGGCGCGCAAGTGCGCTGGGCGTCGTGCAACATCTACTCGACCCAGGACCACGCCGCCGCCGCCATCGCGTCGGTCGGTACGCCGGTGTTCGCCATCAAGGGCGAAACCCTGGACGAGTACTGGGAATACACCCACCGCATCTTCGAATGGCCGGGTGACAACCATGCCAACATGATCCTGGACGACGGCGGCGACGCCACCCTGCTGCTGCACCTGGGCGTGCGCGCGGAAAAGGACATCTCGGTGCTGGACAAGCCGGGTTCGGAAGAAGAGATCTGCCTGTTCAACGCGATCAAGGGCCGCCTGGCACGTGATCCGCAGTGGTACTCGAAGCGCCTGCCGGAAATCAAGGGCGTGACCGAGGAAACCACCACCGGCGTGCACCGCCTGTACCAGATGCACCAGGAAGGCAAGCTGGCTTTCCCGGCAATCAACGTCAACGACTCCGTGACCAAGTCGAAGTTCGACAACCTGTACGGCTGCCGTGAATCGCTGGTGGACGGTATCAAGCGCGCGACCGACGTCATGGTGGCCGGCAAGGTCGCCGTCATCGCTGGCTATGGCGACGTAGGTAAAGGTTCGGCCCAGGCCATGCGCGCGCTGTCGGCCCAGGTCTGGGTCACCGAGATCGACCCGATCTGCGCCCTGCAGGCCGCGATGGAAGGTTATCGTGTCGTGACCATGGATTACGCCGCCGAACACGGCGACATCTTCGTCACCTGCACCGGTAACTACCACGTCATCACCGAGCAGCACATGCTCAAGATGAAGGACCAGGCGATCGTCTGCAACATTGGCCACTTCGACAACGAGATCGAAGTCGCCGCGCTCAAGAAGTACGAGTGGGAAAACATCAAACCGCAGGTCGATCATATTATTTTCCCGGATGGCAAGCGCATCATCCTGCTGGCCGAAGGCCGCCTGGTGAACCTGGGTTGCGGTACCGGTCACCCGTCCTACGTGATGAGCTCGTCGTTCGCGAACCAGACCATTGCCCAGATCGAGCTGTTCGCCAACACGGATCAATACCCGGTCGGCGTCTACACGCTGCCGAAGCACCTGGACGAGAAGGTCGCGCGCCTGCAGCTCAAGAAGCTGAATGCACAGCTGACCACGCTGACCGAAGAGCAAGCCGCGTACATCTCGGTGAGCAAGGAAGGTCCGTACAAGCCGGATCATTATCGTTATTAATTAGTAGTCTGGTAAGCTCTTCCGTGAAAAGTTAACGAAAGCGCCAGGGCCATCAGGGCAAAGCCCGTGTGGCCCTGGCCCGGCTCACCCTCACGAAAGACACCGACATGCGTTTGCTCCTGACCTGGTTGATCAATGCCGCGGCCCTGATGGCGCTGCCTTACCTGATGCACTCCGTGACCGTCACCAATATCGGCAGCGCCCTCGTGGCGGCGCTGGTCCTGGGCCTGGTCAATACCCTGATTCGTCCGGTGCTGGTCGTCCTGACCTTGCCCGTGACCTTCTTGTCGCTCGGATTGTTCATCCTGGTCATCAACGCGCTGCTGTTCTGGATGGTGTCGCACCTGGTCGCGGGCTTCCACGTTGCCGGATTCTGGTCGGCTTTCCTGGCTGCCATCCTGTACAGCGTGATTTCGTGGGCGCTTTCTACCTTACTCCTGAAAAAAGATGGAAACCCCTAATCTCAGTATCGAGTTTTTCCCGCCCAAGACCCCCGAGGGCGCGGAAAAGCTGCGGGTGGCGCGCCAGAAGCTGGCGGCGCTGCATCCCAAGTATTTTTCGGTGACCTTCGGCGCTGGCGGCAGCACCCAGCAGGGTACGCTGTCGACGGTGCTCGAGATCCAGGCCGAAGGCCACCAGGCGGCGCCCCACCTGTCCTGCGTCGGTGCCACGCGCGAGTCGATCCGCGCCATCCTGGACGAGTTCAAGGCCAAGGGCATCCGCCGCATCGTCGCCCTGCGCGGCGACTTGCCGAGCGGTTATGGCGGCGCCGGCGAGCTGCGTTATGCCAGCGAGCTGGTCGAGTTCATCCGTCTTGAAACCGGCGACTGGTTCCACATCGAAGTCGCGGCCTATCCGGAAATGCATCCGCAGGCGAAATCGCCACAGGACGACCTGCAGAACTTCGCGCGCAAGGTGCAGGCTGGCGCGGACGCGGCGATCACCCAGTATTTCTACAACCCGGACGCCTATTTCCAGTTCGTCGACAACGCCGCCAAACTGGGCGTGGACGTGCCGGTCGTGGCCGGCATCATGCCGATCACGAACTACACGCAGCTGATGCGTTTTTCGGACATGTGCGGTGCCGAGATCCCGCGCTGGATCCGCCTCAAGCTGGCCAGCTTCGGCGACGATTCGGCGTCCATCAAAGCCTTCGGCCTGGACGTGGTCAGCAGCCTGTGCGAACGCCTGCTGGCGGGCGGCGCGCCCGGCCTGCACTTCTACAGCATGAACCAGGCGGCGGCCACCACCGCAATCTGGGAACGCCTGCAGGCTGCCTGATTCGAGCAGCCGGAAGCAGGCAGGCTGCAGCACACGATGCCCGCGCGGCCAAGCCGGTGCGCGGGCATTGTTATTCGTAGATCAAGTGATCCGCGTCGCTTCGGTGACGATCACATCCAGCGCCACGTCGTGCGGCGCATGCGGGAACACGGCTTGCTGGTTGCTGTAGGCAATCCCCAGCGTGTGCGGGCGCGGCGCCTGTTCCAGCGTGCGGTCGTAGTAGCCGCCGCCATAGCCCAGGCGATAGCCTTCTGCGTTGAAACCCAGGCAAGGAATCAGGAGCGCCGGCGGGCGAGAAACGAAACGCAGTTCGGCCGGCACCTGCACCCCCATTTCGTCCGGGATCATCGGTTCGCCCGGTGTCCATTCGACAAAGGAGAGCGGGGCGTCGCGTTCCATCACGACAGGCAGGCACAGCTGGACGCCCGCTTTCGCCAGTTCGGCGTAGGTGGCGCGCAGGTCGGGCTCGCCGGCCAGCGGCCAGTACACGCCGACGCTGCCGACCTGGCGCAGGCGCCACCAGGCGATCACCTGGGCGCCGATCTGGGCATCCCATTGGACCTTGATTGCTGGCTCAAGCGCCCCACGTGCTGTCCTGAGCGCTTTACGAAGCGCCGCCTTGTTTGCCTGCTCCGCCGCTTGTTTCTCGACGTCTTGTCTTGTGCCCGCCACGCTTGCGCCGGAGTCTGGCGAGCCGTCAGAGCCGCATGGTATTCTTGATTCGCCGGTCATGGATGATATGAAGCGTACATTGAAAGTTGGTTTGATGTTCCCGTCGAAACTGTTAGCCGGCGCTGGTGTTGTCACCAGCCTGGTGTTGCTCCCCACGGCCTACGTTGCCGCCCAGTCCAACGCCCCAGCCCCTGCGGCCGCGCCGACAGCGGTCCTGGCCGCGCCCGGGGCCGCGTCCGCCGCCGCCGCCGCACCCGTCGCCCCCGCCGCGGCCGACGCCACGCGCGAACAGGACGACATCTTCCTGCAGCTGCGCGAGGCTGCCCGCAAGGGCGATGCCGACAAGGCGGCCCAGCTCGCTGCCCGGCTGCCGAACTACGCGATTCCCGGGTATGTCGACTATTATCGGCTGAAACCGCGTTTGCGCGACGCATCGAACGAGGAAGTGCTGGATTTCCTGCGGCGCTACGAGGGCAGCGCCATCGCCGACCGCATGCGCAACGACTGGCTGCTCGAGCTCGGCCGCAAGCGCGACTGGGCCAGCTTCGACCGCGAACTGCCGCTGTTCGTCAAGAACGACGACTACCAGGTCAAGTGCTACGCCTTGTTGTCGCGCGCCGTGAAGGGCCAGCAGGTGGCCCAGGAGGCGCGCGCGCTGCTCGACAATCCGCCGCTGTACGGCGATGCCTGCGCCGCGCTGGTGGGCCAGCTGGCGCAGTCCGGGCAATTCACGACCAATGACTTGCTGGCCCAGTTGCGCCTGGCCGGCGAGATGCACGCCACCGGCCCCTCGCGCCGCACCGCGCTGCTGCTGGGCGCATCCGACACGCGGGCCGCCCAGGCGGTCGACGTGCCGGCGGTGGCGATGGCGCGCGGCATCGGCGACAGCCGCGCCGAGCATGAAATCTACCTGGTGGCCGTCGGCCGCATGGCACGCACCAGCCTGAAACTGGCGACGGTGGCGCTGGACAAGAATGCCTCGAAACTGGCGCCCGACGAGCGCGCGATCGGCTGGTCGAACATCGCCCTGGCGGCTTCGCTGACGCTGGCGCCGGAAGCCTATGACTACTGGCAGCGCGCGGCCGGTGCCCCGCTGTCCGAATACCAGCTCGAGTGGAAGACCCGCATCGCGCTGCGCCGCGGCGACTGGAAGATGGTGCGCGCGACCATCGATGCCATGCCGGCCGACCAGCAGAATCTGTCGGCCTGGACCTACTGGCTGGGACGGGCGCTGCAAAACCAGAACCGCAGCGAGGATGCGCAGGCGCTGTTCCGCCGCATCGCCGACCAGAACAGTTTCTATGGCCAGCTGGCGATGGAAGAGCTGGGCATGCAGATCTCGATTCCGCCCAGCGCCGCCCCGCCGACCCCCGCCGAGCTGGCGCAGGTGGCGGCCAACCCCGGTTTCAAGCGCGCCCTGAAATTCTTCGGCATGCGCCTGCGTTTCGAAGGCACGCGCGAGTGGAACTGGACGCTGAGTAATTTTACGGAGCGCCAGCTGCTGGCCGCGGCCGAGTTCGCACGCCAGAACGCCATCCTGGACCGCATGGTCAACACCTCGGAACGCACCCGTACCGAGTTCGACTATACCCAGCGCTTCCCGGCGCCGCACAACGACATCCTGCACCCGACCGCGCAAGGGCTGGGCCTGGACCAGGCCTGGGTGTATGGCCTGATCCGCCAGGAATCACGCTTCATTTCGGATGCGCAGTCCGGCGTCGGCGCGTCCGGCCTGATGCAGGTGATGCCGGCCACCGCCAAGTGGGTGGCCGGCAAGATCGGCCTGGACGATTACGGCCACGGCATGCTGAACGATATCCGTACCAATATTTTGCTCGGCACCAATTACCTGAACATGGTGCTGGGCAACGCCGAAGGCTCGCAGGTGCTGGCCACCGCCGCCTACAACGCCGGTCCGGGCCGGGCGCGCACCTGGCGTGGCCTGCTGAATACGCCGATGGAAGGCGCGGTATTCGTCGAGACCATTCCTTTCGAGGAAACGCGCAACTACGTGCGCAACGTGATGTCGAACGCAACGAACTACGCGGCGCTGTTCGAAAAACGTCCTCAATCGCTCAAGGCCCGCCTGGGTACGATCACGCCGCGGGGGAATACACTCGGCCTGCCTTGAGGAGCGCGTATGGACCCGCTGTCGGTGGTTTTGTTCGGAGGAACTGGATTTATCGGCAGCCACCTGGCGGCGCGCCTGTCCGAGCATGATGTCGATGTCGTCGCCGTCACGCGCCACGAAGCGCATGCGATGCACCTGATGCCGCTGCCCGGCGTCGACATCCATGAAGCCGACCTGCACGACGATGCCGCGCTGCGGCGCCTGGTGCAGGGAAGGGATGCCGTCATAAACCTGGTCGGTATCCTGCACGCGCACCGCGGCACGCCGTACGGCCCGGAATTCCGCCAGGCCCACGTCGAATTCCCGCGGCGCCTGGTCGAAGCCTGCGCGGCCACCGGGGTGAGACGTTACCTGCACATGAGCGCGCTGGGCGCCGATCCGCACGGCCCGTCGATGTACCAGCGCTCCAAGGGCGACGGCGAGATCGCCGCGCGCAGCCTGCCGCAGGTCGCGGCCACCATCTTCCGCCCCTCGGTCGTGTTCGGTCCGGAAGACAATTTCATGAATTTGTTCGCGCGTTTGCAGAAGCATTATCCGGTGTTGCCGCTGGCGAGCGCCAATGCGCGCTTCCAGCCGGTGTACGTCGGCGACGTCGCCGAAGCCTTCGTACGGGCGCTGCTCGACCACCACACCGATGGCAAGATCTACGCGCTGGCCGGGCCGCAAGTCTATACGCTGGCCGAACTGGCGCACCTGGCCGGACGCTACAGCGGCCATGAACGGCGCGTGCTGGCGCTGCCGGATGGCCTGGCGCGGCTCGAAGCCGCCTTCTTCGAGTTGCTGCCTGGAACACCGGTGCTCAGCCGCGACAACCTGGACTCGATGAAAGTCGATAATGTTGTCGATTCATCCACGCAGGTCTTGACAGCGGAAGCGCTGGGAATCAAGCTCACGGCGCTCGAGGCCGTCGCGCCGCAGTATTTGTCGCCGACCGGCCGCATCGACGTCTTGCGCGAGCGCGCCGGACGCTAACCCGACAGACCAGACAGAGACCGCACGCCATGCAGACCATCGAACTCGATCCGACCCTTTCCCAAACCCTCGACCAGGCGCGCCAGGCCGGCCTGACCCTGGTCATCGGCAACAAGAATTATTCGTCGTGGTCGATGCGTCCGTGGGTGGCGGCGGTGGCGGCCGGGATCCCGTTCACCGAGGTGCGCGTGCTGCTCGACCAGCCGGACACCTCGGCCAACATCGCGCGCTACTCGGCCGCCGGCCGCGTGCCGGTATTGCTGGCGGGCGAGATGACGATCTGGGACAGCCTGGCGATCTGCGAATACCTGGCCGAGCAGTTTCCGGATAAACACCTGTGGCCGCAGGACGTGGCGGCGCGCGCGATGGCGCGTGCGGTCGTGGCCGAGATGCATTCCGGCTTCCCGGATCTGCGTAGTGCCATGTCGATGAACATCAAGGCCAGACTGCCGGGCCGCGGCCGCACGCCGGGCGCCCAGGCGGACATCGGCCGCATCTGCGAAATCTGGGAAGAGTGCCTGGCGCGCTTCGGCCACCACCATTTCCTGTTCGGCGACTTCTCGATCGCCGATGCCTTCTATGCACCGGTCGTGATGCGCTTCAAAACCTATGGCGTGGCACTGGCCCCGGCCCTGCAAGCCTATTGCGACCGCATGCAGGCGCACCCGGCCGTGGCGCGCTGGGTCGAGGAAGCGATGAAGGAAACCGAAATCGCCGCCGATCACGAAGAAGATCTGCCGGACTGATGCCGATGCAAGCTTACGTAGTCGGCGGCGCAGTCCGCGATGAATTGCTGGGGCTGCCGGTGCAGGACCACGACTGGGTCGTGGTCGGCGCCACGCCCGAACAGATGGTTGCCAAAGGTTTCAAGCCTGTCGGCAAGGATTTCCCGGTCTTCCTGCACCCGGACACCCACGAGGAATACGCGCTGGCGCGCACCGAGCGCAAGACGGCGCCGGGCTACCACGGCTTCGTGTTCCACACCTCGCCCGACGTCAAGCTGGAAGACGACCTGATCCGGCGCGACCTGACCATCAATGCGATGGCGCGCGCCGAGGACGGCACCATCGTCGACCCCTATGGCGGGCAACAGGACTTACAAGACCGCGTGTTCCGCCATGTGTCGGACGCCTTTGCCGAGGATCCGGTGCGCATCCTGCGCCTGGCGCGCTTCGCCGCGCGGCTGCCGGAGTTCCGCGTGGCCGACACCACGCTGGCCCTGATGCGCAAGATGGTCGACGAAGGCGAAGTCGATGCGCTGGTGCCGGAGCGGGTCTGGCAGGAATTTTCGCGCGGACTGATGGAGCAAAAGCCGTCGCGCATGATCGAGGTGCTGCGCGACTGCGGGGCTTTATCCCGTATCCTGCCCGAGCTGGACGCGCTGTGGGGCGTGCCGCAGCCGCCGCTGCATCATCCGGAAGTCGATACCGGCGTGCACATGATGTTGGTGATCGATTACGCGGCCGAACGCGGTTTCGAGTTGCCGATCCGCTTCGCCGCCCTGATGCACGATCTGGGCAAGGGCGTCACGCCAGCCGAACAGTGGCCGAAACACCACGGTCACGAAGGCATGGGGCCGCGCCTGATCCAGGAATTGTCGAAACGCCTGCGCGTGCCGGTTGAATGCCGCGACCTGGCGGTGATGACGGCGCGCGAACACGGCAACGTCAGCCGCGCGCTGGAACTGCGGCCGAACACCATCGTCACCCTGTTCGAACGCTGCGACGGTTTCAGGAAGCCCGAACGCTTTGCGCAGATGCTGCTGGCATCCGAATGCGATGCGCGCGGACGCGGGCATGAAACGCACGAAATGCGCACCCGCGACTATCCGCAGGGGCCGTACTTGTTGAAAGCGCTGGCTGCGGCGCGCGCGGTGAATGCCGGCGAGATCGCGGGGCGTTACACGGAAAACCGGGAAAGGATTCCGGAAGCCGTGCATGCGGCGCGGGTGGCGGAGGTCAAGGCGGCCTTGGGCGATGTGCGGGATTGACGCCACAGCCGAACGGTGAAGTGCCCGGATATTCGCTACAATATCCGTATTGGTGCACCGCACAAATTCCACGCCTCAGTAAATGACCCAGGAAAATCCCTTACGCAGCTGGCTGAAGAGCCTGCGCGGCAAGAACGGCCGTCAAGCGGTGCTGGTCAAGGCACTGGTCGAACGCGACCGCCGCCGGGTGCTGCGACATTTCATGGCGCTGGACAGCAGTGATCGCCTCCTGCGCTTCGGCAGCATGCTGCCGGACGAGCGCGTGGCCGATTACGTCGGCAAGCTGGATTTCGTCAACGACATCGTGTTCGGCGTGTACAACCCCGTATTCCAGCTGGTCGGCGTCGGCCACCTGGCCTTCACCTCGAAGGACGCGCACCCGGACGCCATCCACTACACCGACAAGGAAAAAGTGGCCGAGTTCGGCGTCTCGGTATCGAAGTCGGCGCGCGGGCAGGGCGTCGGCACCCGCCTGTTCGAGCGCGCCGCCATCCACTGCCGCAACTCGGACGTCGACACCCTCTACATGCAGTGCCTGTCCTCGAACCGCACGATGATGCACATCGCCAAAAAGGCGGGCATGGAAATCCACCGCGAATACGGCGAAGCCGACGCCCACCTGCACTTGCCGCCGCCCAGCCCCTCGAGCGTGCTGGCCGAGGCGCTGGAAGAGCAGTTCGCCAAGATTGACTACACGGTCAAGGCCAACGCGCGCGCCGCCTTCAAACTGTTCGGCTCGAAAAAATAATCACTTTCCCAGCACCTTCGGCACCTCGCAGCAGGCGCCGGATGCGCTTGCGGCGCAGCTTGGATAAATCGTAGCCCGGTTCGCGCCGCCTCCAGCACCCGCTGGCCAGGTCGCGAATGGTTACCGGCGAGGGGACGTCGGAATTCAAGCGCTCTCCAATCGTTGTCGAAGCGGCGCGGCCGCTTGTTCTACGCCGCAGTCTTGCATATGTAGCATCATATGCTCAACCAGGCCGTGGTCTTGCAGGCAAATATTGCCGGCTTTACTAAACAGGCCATTCCCGGCTATATTCTTTCATAAGAAATCGATTTCATAAGGGCGATCTTCGCTCGGACTTTCTATAACTCGAACAAAGAGAGACACGCCATGCGCATCCGTACCACTCTGCTTGCCGCCGCACTCGCCGCCGCCTTCCCGCTGTTTGCCCACGCCGCCGAGACGCCGCCCGAGCCGGCGCAAAAGCCCTGGCTCGACCGCTCGCTGGGCGCCGACCAGCGCGCCCAGCTGGCCGTGAAGGCCATGACCCAGGAAGAAAAGCTGCGCTGGGTGATGGCGTATTTTGGCCACGACTTCGGCAAGGGCAAGCGGATCCCGGAAGCGCTGGCGCAATCGGCCGGCTACGTGCCGGGCACGCCGCGCCTCGGCCTGCCGGCCTTGTTCGAGACCGACGCCGGCCTGGGCGTGGCGTCGCAGGGCGGCCCCAACGTGCGCGAGCGCACGTCGCTGCCGTCGGGCCTGACCACGGCGTCGACCTGGGATCCGAAGGTGGCGTATGCGGGCGGCGCGATGATCGGTTCGGAAGCGCGCGCCTCCGGCTTCAACGTGATGCTGGCCGGCGGCGTCAACCTGATGCGCGAGCCGCGCAACGGCCGCAACTTCGAATACGCCGGCGAAGACCCGCTGCTGGCCGGCATCATGGTCGGCCATGCGATCAAGGGCATCGAATCGAATAACATCATCTCGACCCTGAAGCACTACGCGCTGAACGACCAGGAAACCGGCCGCAACGAGCTCGATGCGCGCATCGACAAGGCGACCTTCCGCATGTCCGACCTGCTGGCGATGCAGCTGGCGTTCGAACAGTCCGACGCCGGCTCCGTCATGTGCTCGTACAACCGCGTCAACGGCCCCTACGCCTGCGAGAATGACTACCTGCTGAACCAGGTGCTCAAGCGCGACTGGGGTTTCAAGGGCTTCGTCATGTCCGACTGGGGCGCGACCCACAGCACGGTGGCTGCCGCCAACAATGGCCTGGACCAGCAGTCCGGCCACGAATTCGACAAGTCGCCCTACTTCGGCGGCGCGCTGCAGGAAGCGATCAAGACCGGCGCCGTGCCGCAATCTCGCCTGGACGACATGGTGACCCGCATCCTGCGCGCGATGTTCGCCAAGGGCGTGGTCGACAACCCGGTCAAGGAAGGCGGCGCGATCGACTTCGCGAAGAACGGCGCGGTCAGCCGCACCACGGCGGAAGAGGGCATGGTGCTGCTGAAGAACGACAATCGCACGCTGCCGCTGGCGAAGACCGTGCGCACCATCGCCGTCATCGGCGGCCATGCCGATGCCGGCGTGCTGGCGGGCGGCGGTTCTTCGCTGGTGTATCCGGTCGGCGGCAACGCGGTCAAAGGCTTGAAGCCCGACACCTGGCCGGGCCCGGTCATGTACCACAATTCCTCGCCGCTGCGCGCGATCCGGGCGCAGGTGCCGAACGCCAAGGTCGTGTATGACGACGGCACCGATCCGGCACGCGCCGCACGCGTCGCGGCCCAGGCCGACGTGGCGCTGGTGTTCGCCACCCAGTGGGTCGGCGAAGCGCTGGACGCCACTTCGTTGGCGCTGCCGGACTGCCAGGACGACTTGATTGCGCAAGTCGCCGGTGCGAACGGGCGCACCGTGGTCGTGCTGGAAAACGGCGGCCCGGTCGCCATGCCCTGGCTGGCCAAGGTGCCGGCCGTGCTGGAAGCCTGGTATCCGGGCACCAGCGGCGGCGAGGCCATCGCCAACGTCCTGTTCGGCAACGTGAACCCGTCCGGCCACCTGCCGGCCACTTTCCCGGCCGCCGAGCAGCAGTTGCCGCGTCCGAAGGTCGACGGCGACCCGAAGCAGCCGGACATGCAGTTTGCCGTCGACTACACCGAGGGTGCGGCGGTCGGCTACAAATGGTTCGACCTGAAGGGCCACAAGCCGCTGTTCCCCTTTGGCCACGGCCTGTCGTACACGACCTTCTCGTATTCGGGCCTGACTAGCCAGATGAAGGATGGCCGCCTGCGCGTGCGCTTCAAGGTGACCAACACCGGCAGCGTCGCCGGCAAGGACGTGCCGCAGGTGTACGTGGCGCCGGTGAGCGCGAAGTGGGAAGCGCCGAAGCGCCTGGGCGGCTGGGACAAGGTCGCGCTGCAGCCGGGCGAATCGAAAGAGGTCGAGGTGACGGTGGAACCGCGCCTGCTGTCCATGTTCGACGAAGCCTCGCGCACCTGGCGCACGGCCAAGGGCAAATACAAGGTGACGCTGGCCGAGGATGCCGCCGCCACCCCCGCAGGCAGCGTGACCGTCGACCTGCCGGCCAGCACGCTGGACGTGCGCGGCCGCGCCCAGGCAGCCCGCTGATCCCGCCAGGAGCCGACATGAAACGCAAGCTTCTGGCTGCGGCCGCCGCAATGGCCGCATTTGCATCCGCATCCGCCGGCGCGGCCGACGCCGGCTTCGTCGCCGTGAACGGCACGCATTTCGTGCGCCATGGCCAGCCCTACTTCATCGCCGGCACCAACCTCTGGTACGGCGGCTACCTGGGCGCACCCAGCGGCGTCGGCCAGCGCGCGCGCCTGCTGAAGGAGCTGGACCGTTTAAAGGCGCTCGGCATCAACAACGTGCGCGTGCTGTCCGTGTCCGAGAAGACGGCGATGAAGAGCGCGGTCAGCCCGGCCACGACGTCGGCGCCCGGCCAGTACGATGAAGACCTGCTCAAGGGGCTAGATTTCCTGCTGGCCGAACTGGGCAAGCGCGACATGACGGCCGTGCTCTACCTGAACAACTTCTGGCAGTGGTCGGGCGGCATGACCCAGTACCTGAACTGGTTCACCGGCAGCCCGGCGCACGATCCGAACGCGAGCAAGGATTACGAGCGCTTCATGGCCGAGAACGCGCGCTTCTACACCAACGACAAGGCGCAGCGCGAGTACCGGCAAGTCATCGCGCGCATCGTCGAGCGCAAGAACAGCGTCACCGGCCAGGCGTATCGGGACGACCCGGCCATCATGGCCTGGCAGCTGGCCAACGAACCGCGGCCCGGCAACAGCCGCGCCACGCCGGCCGAGAAAACGGTTTATATCAAATGGATTGCGGACACCGCCCACTACATCCGCGGACTGGACGCGAAACACATGGTCAGCACCGGCAGCGAGGGCCTGGCCGGCTCCGCCCAGGACGCCCGGCTGTATCTGGATGCGCACCGCACGCCGGACATCGCCTACCTGACCTATCACCTGTGGCCGACCAACTGGGGCTGGTTCGATCCGAAGCAGCCCGACAAGACCTGGGATGGCATGATGGACAAGAGCCTGCGCTACCTGAACCAGCACGTCGACTACGCCAGGCAGCTGGGTAAGCCCATCGTGCTCGAAGAATTCGGCCTGAACCGCGATGGCGGGTCTTTCGCCATCGGGTCCGGGACCAGGGTGCGCGACCGCTTCTATGGCGCCGTGTTCGACCTGGTGCAGCAGCGGGCAAGCGCGGGCGACCCGGTCGCCGGCTGGAACTTCTGGGCCTGGGGCGGGGCGGGGCGCGCGGCCAACGCCGATTACTGGTGGCAGCCGGGGAACGATTTCGTCGGCGACCCGCCGCAGGAAGAGCAGGGCCTGTATTCGGTGTTTGACAGCGACGCCGCGTCGCTGACGCTCATCCAGAACGCGGCGCAGCGCCTGCGCGCGCTGCAAGGCGCCAAGCGATGAAGCGCCTGCTTGCCACCGTCCTGATGGCCACCGTCGGCATGTCCCCGGCCTGGGCGCAAAAATTCGACAAGCTGGCCATGACCCCACAGATGGGTTGGAACAGCTGGAACAAATTCGCCTGCAACATCGACGAAAAGCTGATCCGCGAGACCGCCGACGCGATGGTGAAACTGGGCTTGAAGGATGCCGGCTACCAGTACATCAACATCGACGATTGCTGGCACGGCGCGCGCGATGCGAATGGCGAGATGCACCCGGACCCGCAGCGCTTCCCGTCCGGGATCAAGGCGCTGGCCGACTACGTGCACGCGCGCGGCCTCAAGCTGGGTATCTATTCGGACGTCGGCAACACCACCTGCGGCCACCGCCCGGGCAGCCGCGGCCACGAATACCAGGACGCGCGCACCTATGCCGCCTGGGGCATCGACTACATCAAGTACGACTGGTGCGATAGCAAGGGCCTGAACGCCGTCGGCGCCTACCAGACCATGAGCGACGCGATTCGTGCAACTAACCGACCGATGTTGCTGAGCATCTGCGAATGGGGCGACAACAAACCCTGGGAATGGGCGGCCGACATCGGCCATTCCTGGCGCACCACCGGCGACATCTACCCGTGCTGGGATTGCGAAATGAACCACGGCTCGTGGTCGGCGCTGGGCATCATGCGCATCCTCGACAAGCAGGCCGGCCTGCGCAAGTATTCGGGGCCTGGGCACTGGAACGACATGGACATGCTCGAAGTCGGCATGGGCATGACGGAGATTGAGGACCGCGCCCACTTCTCGATCTGGGCGATGATGAATTCGCCCCTCATCCTCGGCAACGACCTGCGCTCGATGCCGGAGAGCGTGCGCAAGATCATCGGCAACCGCGAGGTCATCGCCATCAACCAGGACCCGCTGGGCGTGCAGGCGCTGCGCTTCTACAACCAGGGGACCGTGGAACTGTGGGCCAAGCCGCTCGCGAACGACGAGTGGGCCTTCATGATCCTGAACCGCGGCGAGGCGCCGCTGGCTTACCGTTACGACTGGAAGCAGCACGGCATCAGCGACGACTTGCGCAAGCGCGAGCTCGACCTCAAGAAGGCGACCTACCAGTGGCAGGATGCCTGGAGCGGCAAGCGCGGCGATACCGGCATGCCTTTACAGGTGACGGTGCCGGCGCATGGCGTCGTATTGCTGCGCCTGAAAAAGTAAGATAAAAATGGATCAAATGAGCACATGGCTGCGCTCATTTGATCGCCATATTCACACCAGCGGCAGCGCCGTGGTTTCCTTGATGCGCTGCAGCGCAAAGCTCGACTTCACATCCAGCACCGCCGGGTGGCGCAGCAGCGTGCCCATCATGAAGCGCGAGAAGTGCTCCATGTCTTCCACGTGCACGCGCAGCAGGAAATCCATCTCCCCCGTCATCGCATAGCAGGCGATCACTTCCGGCCAGGACGACACCGCCTGCGCGAACTCGAAGCGCGGCGAGGTCGCCGGCACGCGCGCGTTGGGCGCGCCTTCCGCATGCTTTTCCAGGCGCACGTTGACGTAGGCCAGCAGGCCCAGGCCCAGCTTGTCGGGATCGAGCAGGGCCACGTACTGGCGGATCACGCCGGCCTCTTCCAGGCGCTTGATGCGGCGCAGGCAGGGCGAGGGCGACAGGCTGACGCGCTCGGCCACGTCCTGGTTGGACAGGCGCCCGTCGGACTGCAGGATGGCCAGGATTTTGCGGTCGGTTTTATCCAGCTCGATTTTTGACATGAATGCCCCTCGTCAGTCAGGTGTGTCGCAATTTTATTGCGCAATTTAGGTCGCGTGGGGAATTCATTGAAATTTAATGCTTGGTAGAGAGGTCTATACTGGCCAGAACAATGACGCGGCTTGAACCGCGCACCCCCACAATCTGGAGACAATGCATGAACGCACCCCTGGACCGCTCCCAGCTGGAGCCGGCGCAGCCGCAGCATGAAATCACCCTCGATGACAAATGGACGCTCGAGCGCGGCCGCGCTTTCATGACCGGCACCCAGGCCCTGATCCGCCTGCCGATGCTGCAGCGCGAGCGCGACGAAAAGGCCGGCCTGAACACGGCGGGCTACATCACCGGCTACCGCGGTTCCCCCGTCACCCAGGTCGACCAGACCGCCTGGAAGGCCAAAAAACACCTGGAAGCGCACCACGTGCACTTCCACCCGGGCATGAACGAAGACCTGGCCGCGACCGCGGTCTGGGGCACCCAGCAGACGAACCTGTTCAAGGATGCCAAGTACGACGGCGTGTTCGCCATGTGGTACGGCAAGGGCCCGGGCGTCGACCGCTGCGGCGACGTCTTCAAGCACGGCAACAACGCCGGGTCCGCCCAGCACGGCGGCGTGATCGTGCTGGCCGGCGACGACCATGCGGCCAAATCCTCGTCCACCGCCCACCAGTCCGACCACATCCTGCACCACGTCGGCATGCCGGTGCTGTACCCGTCGTCGGTCCAGGAATACATCGACTACGGCTTGCACGCCTGGGCCATGAGCCGTTTCAGCGGCCTGTGGGTATCGATGAAGTGCGTGACCGACATCATCGAATCCGGGGCCGTGGTCGACCTCGATCCGGACCGCGTGCAACCCGTCATCCCCTCCGACTTCGAAATGCCGCCGGGCGGCCTCAACATCCGCTGGCCGGACGCCGTGCTCGACCAGGAAGTGCGGATGAACAACTATAAGTGGTATGCGGCCCTGGCCTATGCCCGCGCCAATAAACTGAACCAGATCGTCTGGGACAGCCCGAACCCGAAGATCGGCATCATCACCGCCGGTAAAAGCTACCTGGATACGCGCCAGGCGCTGGCCGACCTCGGCATCGACGAACAGGCGGCGCGCGAGATCGGCTTGCGCGTGTACAAGGTCGGCATGACCTGGCCGCTGGACTCCGTCGGCGTGCATGAATTCGCCCAGGGCCTGGACGAGATCCTGGTGGTCGAGGAAAAGCGCCAAGTCCTGGAATACGCGCTGAAGGAAGAGCTGTACAACCTGCCCGACGGCCAGCGTCCGCGCGTGGTCGGCAAATTCGACGACAGCGGCGAGTGGAGCGAAAAGAGCCGCTCCGGCCGCGGCGACTGGCTGCTGCCCGGCACTTACGAACTCAATCCGGCCCAGATCGCGCGCGCGATCGCCTCGCGCATCTCGCACTACTGCGCCGGCCACCCGGTCGCCGAACGCGTGCGCGAGCGCATCGCCTTCCTCGAAGCCAAGGAACTGGTGCTGAAAGCGATTCCCGCCAAGGCCAATCCGGACACCGACCGCATCCCCTATTTTTGCTCGGGCTGCCCGCACAACAGCTCGACCAAGGTGCCGGAAGGCTCGCGCGCCCTGGCCGGCATCGGCTGCCACTACATGGTGTTGTGGATGGACCGCGAAACCTCTACCTTCACCCACATGGGCGCGGAAGGCACGACCTGGATCGGCCAGGCCCCGTTCACCGACGAAAAGCATGTGTTCGCCAACCTGGGCGACGGCACCTACTTCCACTCGGGCGTGCTGGCGATCCGCGCCGCGGTGGCGGCCAAGGTCAACATCACCTACAAGATTCTCTATAACGACGCGGTCGCGATGACCGGCGGCCAGACCCACGACGGTCCGCTCGATCCCGCCAGGATCAGCCGCCAGCTCGCCGCCGAAGGCGTGAAACCGATCATCGTCGTCACCGACGAACCGGAAAAATACCCGGCCGATTATCCATGGGCCGAAGGCGTGACCGTGCGCCATCGCCTGGAACTGATGGACGTGCAAAAGGAATTGCGCGAGGTGACTGGCGTCTCGGCCATGATCTACGACCAGACCTGCGCCTCCGAAAAGCGCCGCCGCCGGAAGAAAGGCGAATACCCCGACCCGGCCAAGCGCGCCGTGATCAACGAAGCCGTGTGCGAAGGCTGCGGCGATTGCTCGAAGCAGTCGAACTGCCTGTCGGTCGAGCCGCTGGAAACGGAACTGGGGAGAAAGCGCCAGATCAACCAGTCGTCCTGCAACAAGGATTTTTCGTGTGTTACCGGCTTTTGCCCGAGCTTCGTCACCGTCGAAGGCGGCGGCCTCAAAAAGCCGAAGAAGGCCGCCTCGATCGAAGCCACGCCGCCCGCACTACCGATGCCGCGCATCCCCTCCACCGACACGCCCTTCGGCATCCTGGTCACCGGGATCGGCGGCACCGGCGTGGTCACCGTCGGCCAGATCCTGGCGATGGCGGCCCACGTCGAAAACAAGGGCGCGCTGGTGCTGGACATGAGCGGCCTGGCCCAGAAGGGCGGTCCGGTGATGTCGCATGTGCGCCTGGCCGAGCGCCAGGCCGATCTGCACTCGACCCGCGTCGGCACCGGCAACGCGGACCTCGTCATCGGCTGCGACCAGATCGTCACCGCCAGCCGCGACGCCCTGTCGCGCATGGGAGAGAACCGTACCTGGGCCGCGGTGAACGCCAGCGGCGCCACCACCGCCGCCTTCATCAAGAACCCGGACTGGCAATTCCCGGCCGAGGGCTCGCGCGGCGCCATCGTGCAGGCTTGCGGCGCAAACAACGTCGATTTCGTCGACGCCGGCCAGATCGCCACCAGCCTGATGGGCGACGCCATCGCCACCAACATGTTCATGCTCGGCTACGCCTTCCAGAAGGGCCACGTGCCGCTGCAGGAAGCGTCGATCATGAAGGCGATCGAATTGAACGGCGTCTCGATCCCGTTCAACAAGGCTGCCTTCAACTGGGGCCGCACGGCCGCCCACGACCTGGCCTCGGTCACCCGCCTGACGGCGCCCGCCAAGGTGATCGAGTTCAAGCGCGCCCAGACCCTGGACGACCTGCTCAAGCGCCGCGTCGAGCTGCTGACGGCCTATCAGAACGCAGCCTATGCACGTGAATACCAGGACTTCGTGGCCCGGGTGCGCGCGGCGGAAGAGACGCTGGGCAGGGGCACGCGCCTGTCGGAAGCCGTGGCGCGCTACCTGCACAAGCTGATGGCCTACAAGGACGAGTACGAAGTCGCGCGTCTTTACACCGACCCGGCCTTCATGCGGAAGATCGAGGGCATGTTCGAAGGCGACGTCACCCTGAAATTCCACCTGGCGCCCCCACTGTTTGCGAAGAGGGACAGGAATGGCCACCTGGTGAAGCAGGAATTCGGCCCGTGGATGATGAAGGCCTTCGGCGTGCTGGCGAAAATGAAAGGCTTGCGCGGCACGGCGCTGGATCCGTTCGGCCGCACCGGGGAGCGGCGCATGGAACGCGCACTCATCGCCGAGTACCGCCGCACCGTGGAGGCGCTGCTGCCGACGCTGAATGCCGACAACCTGGCGCAGGCGGTGGCGATTGCCAGCATCCCGGAAGACATCCGCGGCTTCGGCCACGTCAAGGAGCGCAACCTGGCCGCCGCCAAGCGCAAGGAAGCCGAGCTGGTGGCCGCCTTCCATGCATCCGGCGCGACCCCACGCGCGGCTTGATCGTCATGCCTGGATAAGTGATGGCGCTGCGGCATATGCATGCCGCAGCGCCATTGTCGCTTTCTTCCAACTGTTACAGTTGGATGGTTTCTGACAAGCAGACGCGTCCTATAATCAGGCGCATGAACCCGCTCTTTATTTCCCTCGGTCGTTCGACCACCCTTCCGCGCCTGGCTGCCTGCGCCCTCGCGGCCACCGTCTTGCTGAGCGCATGCGGCGGCGGCGGCGGCAGCGCCGGCGCGACCACCGGCTCTTCCACGGCAGGCACCACGCCCACCACGCCGGGCACGCGCACGCCCGACGCGATCCCGTCGGATTTCCAGGCCTACGCCAACCTGTGCGTCAAGCCGCGCAGTGGCACCGACCCCTACACGGGCGCCGCCTACCTGGACCGCCAGGGCACGCTGCTCGATGAGCTGAAATTCCTGCGCGGCTGGGTCGACCGCGAGTACCTCTGGTACAACGAAATCCCGAACAATTTCTACATGGCGGATTTCACCAGCACGCTGGATTATTTCGACAAACTGAAGACCCCGGCGCTAACCGCATCGGGCAAACCCAAGGACCAGTTCCACTTCACCTACACGACGGCGGAATGGAACGCCCTCAGCACCGCCGGCCAGGAAGTCGGCTACGGCCTGACCTGGTCGCGCGACTCGACCACCGCGCCGCGCGCCTGGTACGCCTCGATCGTCGAGCCGGGCTCGCCGGCCGCCAATGCCGGCCTGAAGCGCGGCGACAAACTGATGGCCATCGACGGTGTCGACTTCGTCAATACCAGCAGCGCGTCCGGTGTGGACACGATCAATGCCGGCCTGTTCCCAGAACGCAGCGGCGAAAACCACAGGCTGACGGTCCAGCGCGCCGGCGCCAGCTTTGACGTGACCCTGACCGCGAGCGTGGTCACCAGCGCCTCGGTGAAGAATGCGAAAGTGATCGAGACCGCCACCGGCCGCGTCGGCTACCTGATCTTCGACGATTTCAACGCCACCGCCGAGAAGCAGCTGATCGACGCCTTTACCATGCTCAAGAGCCAGAACGTGAGCGACCTGGTGATCGACATGCGCTACAACGGCGGCGGCCTGCTCTACATCGCCAGCGAGCTGGGCTACATGATCGCGGGCCCTGCGTCGAAAGGCAAAACCTTCGAGCGCCTGGTCTACAACAACAAGACCGCGCCGGACGCGCCGATCAACTTCATGGACACCGCCTACGGCTTCAGCTCGCCGAACCCGGCGACCAAGAACCAGGCCCTGCCTTACCTGGGCCTGAAGCGCGTGACCGTCCTGACCACGGCGGGCACCTGCTCGGCCAGCGAAGCGGTCATCAACGGCCTGCGCGGCATCGACGTGGAAGTCAACGTCATCGGCGGCGGCACCTGCGGCAAGCCCTACGGCTTCACCCCACAGGACAATTGCGGCACGACTTATTTCTCGATCCAGTTCCAGGGCGTGAACGCGAAGGGCTTCGGCGACTACGCCGACGGCTTCACCCCGACCTGCACCGTGAAGGACGATCTGTCGCATGCGCTCGGCGACACGTCCGAAACCATGCTGGCGGCGGCGCTCAATTACCGCAACACCAACACTTGTTCGCCGACGGCGACGGCGCTGACGGGTGTGCAGGTGAGCGAGGCGAAGATGACGCTGGTGCGGCCGGCGGCGAAGGAGATTGCGGTATTGCCGCGTAGTCGTTGAGAAAGTAAGTCAGCCTTGAAACGTCGCCTCCTCGGGGGCGACGTTTTTGAAACCTTAGCTGTTGCCAGTCTATAATTTCCGGCTAACCCCCCAACACTCGCCGGAGTTCCCCGATGCTGCGTTCCGCCCTCCTGCTGGCCCTGCTGGCAGCCTTCCCCCTGGCGCAAGCCGCCCCCCGGCTCGACACCGTGTCCGAACGCTCCGGCTTCACCGCCACCGGCCGCTACGACGAAGTCATCCAGCTGTGCAAGGACTTCCAGCAGGCCTATCCGAAGCAAGTCAAATGCCTGCAGTTCGGCACCACGCCCGAAGGCCGGCCGATGCTGGCGCTGGCCGTCAACGCGCAGGGCGTGTTCACGCCGGTAGCGGCGCGCGCCAAGGGCTTGCCGGTGACGCTGATCCAGGGCGGCATCCACGCCGGCGAGATCGACGGGAAGGATGCCGGTTTCCTCGCGCTGCGCGAAATCCTCGACCACAAGCTCGCCCAGGGCGTACTGGACAAGCAGGTGCTGCTGTTCGTCCCCGTATTCAACGTCGACGGCCACGAGCGCTTCGCCAAATGGAACCGCCCGAACCAGCGCGGCCCGGTCGAGATGGGCTGGCGCACCACCGCCCAGAATTTCAACCTGAACCGCGACTACGTCAAGGCCGATGCCCCCGAGATGCAGGCGATGCTGGCCCTGGTGAATGCCTGGGATCCGCTGACCTATGTCGACCTCCACGTGACCGACGGCGCCATGTTCCAGCACGATGTTTCGATCCAGGCCGAACCGGTCAATTCCGGTGACCTGGCATTCCGCCAGGCCGGACTGGCGCTGCGCGACGGCATCATCGGCGACATCAGCAAACAGGGTTCCTCGCCGCAGTCCTATTACATGTCGTTCAAGGACACCGACGACCCGGCCTCGGGCTTCGTCAACAGCGTCTACGAGCCGCGTTTCTCGACCGGTTATTTCCAGCTGCGCAACCGGATCGCCGTGCTGGTCGAGACCCACTCCTGGAAGGATTACCCGACGCGCGTGCGCATCACGCACAACACCATCGTCTCGATCCTGCAGCAGGTCGCCGACCACGGCCAGGCCTGGCAGCGCGCCGCGGCGGCGGCGGATGCGCGCGCGACGCGCATCGCCGGCCAGCCGGTGGCGCTGAGCTACAAGACCACCGACAAAACCACCATGGTCGACTTCCAGGGCTATGCCTATACCCGCACCCTGTCCGACGTGTCCGGCATGCTGATGACCCACTACGACGAAACCAGACCGCAAGTCTGGCACGTGCCGCTGCGCGACGAAGTCGTCGAGGACTTGCAGGTCAAGGCGCCGGGTGCCGGCTACCTGGTGCCGGCCGCATGGGCGCAGAGGGTCTCGGCCAAGCTCGACCAGCACGGCATCCGCTACCGCAAGCTCGACCAGGCAGTCGCCGCCGCCCCGGTCGAGACCTTCCGCGCCGACAAGGCGAGCTTCGCCGCCAGCTCGGTCGAATCGCACCAGCGCCTGAAGGTCGAAGGCGCCTGGAAGCCTGAAGCGCGCGCGCTGGGCAAGGGCGCGCTGTTCGTGCCGATTTCTCAACCCAAGGCGCGCCTGGTGATGGTGATCTTCGAGCCGCAGGCACCGGATTCGTTGCTGGCCTGGGGCGAGTTCAACAATGCCTTCGAGCGCAAGGAGTACATGGAAGAGTACGTCGCCGAAGACGTGGCGCGCGAGCAGATGGCCAGGGATCCGGCGCTGGCCGCCGAATTCCGCGCCAGGGTCGAGAGCGATCCGGCCTTTGCGAAAAACCCGTACGCGCGCCTGGAATTCTTCGCGCGCCGCCACCCGTCCTGGGACGAGCGCCTGAATCTGTACCCGGTGATGCGCACGGACAGCGTGCTGTAATCGCGCGCTGTAATCGTACGAACGCCGTCCGCGTGCGCTTTGCGCAACGGGCGGCGCTTCGCATGCGGCATGGATCAAACGGGAGCGGGTCCGCAGGCGTGCGATGCCGTGGCGGCGCTAGACTGCGGAGCATCACTGCAGGTGTCGATCCCCATGGTCTCTTCCGTCTTGTCCAGGCAGGGCGTCCGGCAAGCCTGGGCCACCGCCCTGGTGCTGGGCTTTCCATTGTCGAGCCTCGTCACCAATTTCGGCATCGGCCTGGCCGGCTTCCTGTTCCTGCTCACCGCCTGCTGCTGCTGGCGCGATTGCCGCGACGCTTTATCTGCGCACTGGCCGCAGCTGCGCTGGGTGCTGTGCGCCTTTTTGCTGCACTTCCTCTATCAAGCCTGGCTGGTCGTTGGCGAGGGGCGCGGCGCCAACACGCTGGACGCGCCGGGACGCATGGTGCTGGTGTTGTCCGCGCTGCTCGTGGTGCGGGTGACCGGGCCGCCGCTGGCGGCGCTGTGGCTGGGCGCGGCCGGCGGGGCGCTGCTGGGGGCCGGCTTCGTCGCCTGGCAGCGCTGGATGCTGGGCCTGGATCGCCCCGGGGGATTGCTGAACCCGATCACCTTCGGCGATTTGTCGCTGTGTCTCGCCTTGCTGGCGCTGGTCGGCCTGGCCGAGGCGCGCACGGCGCTGGGGCGCTGGAGCGCGGGGTTCGGTATCGCGGCGGGGCTGGCGGCTTCGCTGCTGACCGGCAGCCGTGGCGGCTGGCTGGCGCTGGCCGCGGCCTTTCTGCTGCCGGCCTGGCGCCGCGACCTGCTGCCGCGCCGGCTGGCGCTGGGCGTGCCGCTGCTGGCCTGCGCACTGGCGGGGGCCGCGTGGACGCTGCCGCAGACCGGGGTACGCACGCGCGTGGCCGAGGGCGTCCGCGACGTCCGGCTCTACCTGGCGGGCAGCCCGCTGCCGACCTCGATCGGCGTGCGCATGGACCTGTGGCGCGCCGGCCTGCGCCTTGGCGCCGAACATCCGTGGCGCGGCCAGGACACGCCGGCCTATAAGCGCCGCATGCACCAGTGGGTCGCGGCGGGCGAACTCAGCCCGGCCGTGTTCGCGCCGCCGGAACCGCCGCACCTGCACAACGACGCGCTGCAGGCGCTGGTCACGCGCGGCATCCCCGGCCTGCTGGCCTGGCTCGGCATCCTGCTGGCCCCGTTCGCCTTTTTTCGGGCCCAGCTGATGCAGGCATCGGGGGCGGGCACGCGGCGTGCGGCCGCACTGGCCGGCCTGCTGGTCGTGCTGGCCTACGCCGCCTTCGGCTTGAGCGAAGTCATCTTCTGGTCGATGAAGGCCAGCGTGTTCTATGCGCTGATGGTCGCCCTGCTGATGGGCTGGTGCCTGGCCGGCGACGCCTCAGGGGAGACGTCACGGGCCGTGCCCCGGCCGCAGCCGGCTTTCCGCCCGCGCTCGCTGCAGCCGCTCCAGCGCTTCCGGAAACGGCCCCAGCCGGCCGCCGCGGCCATCGGCGAAAGCCCGCCACAGGATGCGCAGGCTGCCCCGGTGCAGGCGGCCGCTACTGGCCAGCCACAGGGCGGCGCCGAACAGCAGCGCAAGCGCGGTCGGCACGGCGGGTAGGGTGGCGTAGGCGCGCGCCACGGCGATGCGGTTGCGGATGGTGAAGTAATGCTTGCGTCCGAACGGCCCGGCGCGCAGGCGGGCGCGGCGCTCGCGCAGGTGCTCGACCACGCTGCCGGGCGCCAGCCACAGCGCCAGGCCGGCACGGCCCAGGCGCAGCGAATATTCGGTGTCGTCGTAGCCCAGGAAAAAGGCCGGCTCGGGCAGCCCGGCACGGGCGATGGCAGCCGCCGACACCAGGAAGCCGACGAAGGAAGCGGTATCGACGCGGCAGGGCGGCCCGTCGTAGGCGGCCAGCGGCAGCGGGCGCTCAAGGCCGGTGGGCAGGTGGTAGCGGCGCCGGTGCCGGTGCGCGACGTTGCCGAATTCGCGCACCGTGCCGCATACGGCGCCGGCACCCGCCGCCGGGCCATTCAGCGCGTCGAGCAGCCGCGCCAGCGCGTCCGGCCGGGCCAGCGCGTCGTCGTCCAGCAGCCAGATCCAGTCATGTCCGGCCGCGAAGGCCCGGGTCATGCCGAAGTTGAAGCCGCCGGCACCGCCCAGGTTGGCGCCGGGGCACAGCAGCGTCACGCCGTCCAGGCTGCCCCCGGGGAGCATGGCGGCGCTGTCGCCGCCGTTGTCGACCACGTAGATGGCGTCCAGCGGCCGGGTCTGGGCGCGCAGCGCCGCCAGCGCCTGCAGCAGCAGCGCCGGGCGCTTGTGGGTGACGAGGACGGCGGCGATCTGCATGTTCAGCTCGGTTCAGCTCTGCGCCAGGCGCCGCACGATGCGCGCCGCCAGCCGGCGCACCGGGTGGTGCGGCCGCTGCGGATCGAACAGCATCGCGTGCAGCGCGCTGCTGCGCTGGAAGGCCAGGCGCGCCCATGCCTTCTGGCGCCGGCGCCGTGCGATCAGTTGCCGCAGCGGGGCCGGGTCGCTGACGCCGGCCAGTTGCGGATTGGCCAGCGCCAGCCAGTCCAGGTGCATCAGGTTGTTCAGGCGCTGGAACGAGGAGACGCCGACCCAGTCGTATTTGACGAAGCGCAGGCCGATCTGCCAGGGGTCGAGCAGCATCACGTCCTGGGCCAGGAAGCGCTGGAAATCGGCCAGCACGGTGTCCGCCGTGTCGTTCAGGAAGCGCGGGCAGGCATAGCCGCGCGCATGGGCGAAGTGCATGCACAGGTACTGTTCCACCGCAAAACGCGCGCGGAACTTGCGCTCGAAAACAGTCGAGCCGGCCGCATGTTCCTGGGTTTCGTGCTGGCGCGCATCCTTGGCCGACATCGGCGGTGCCGACCAGTAGTCCTGCAGCAGCGCCGTCGGCCCGAACTGGAACCAGTCGCTCAGGTGGTAGGGCAGGCGTTCGAACATGGTCGGGTCGAGCGTGAAGAAGGAGCAGGCCAGCAGGCGCTCGCGACCGCCGTCAAGCAGCAGCTGCTCGCGGTAGTAATCGAGGAAGCCCGCGTGTTCGAGGAAGCAGTCGGTGCGCAGCTTGACGGCGTAGGGCGTGCTGACGGCCGCCAGGCCGGCGCGGGTGCTGACCAGCTGGCGGTTGACGTTGTTGGCATGCGGGTTGTCGAGCTTGAGCGGCGCCAGGCTGCCCGGGTCTTCGCTTTCGACCAGGGCGTCCAGCGCCATGCCGGGCGGCACCTCGGCGCCGGCCCAGGTGGAAAGGATCACGCGCGCCCCCGGCAACACCTTGCGCGTGAGCTTGATGTTGCGTGCGAAGTCTTCGCGCTCGCGCGTGATGTAGGGTTTGAAGGCGCCCTGGAACACCAGCGTGATGTCAGCGGTCTTCATGGGGCGGATGGGCCAGCAAGCGGGTGGGCGCGGGTTCGGGTGGGGCGACGGCAGCCAAGCCATCGATATACCGGCGCAGCGGCGCCTCCACCCGCCGCGGTACGCGCTTGACGCCGAACAGGCCGTGGCGCTCGAACACATGCCAGTTGCTGTTGCCGTCGGACAGCCATTCGTAGGGCGCCAGCTCGTCCGCGCGGTCGGCCGCGATGCGCTCGACCCAGGCCTGGTCGATGCGGTGGAAGCCGGAGCGGATCATGATGAATTCCAGCGCCCGGCGCGGCAGCCAGCGCGCATCGCCCGGGCGCCCGAGCAAAGGGTCGACGAAGCGCAGCACGCGCCAGAAGGCGCGATCGAAGCGGTGCACTTCCGAAAACACATAAGGCGTACCGGCAACCGGCGCCGCGCGCGCGTGGGCCACCGTCGACAGCCAGACTTCCTCGCGCGGGTAGGCCAGCAGCGTCGGCTGGCGAACCGCATGCTTGATGATGTCGGCGATCTCGAACAGCAGCGCCGGTTCGTAGCTCGAGCCCTCGACCTGGGAGCCGACGATCGGCACCTCGCCCAGGCGCTTGCGCACCGCGTGCAGCGTCATGTCGCTCAGGGCCGCGTGGGCAAAGCGCCAGCGGCTGCCCGGCAGGATCGCGCGGTGGTGCAGGAAGTTGCCGTCGCGCGCGAGATGGCGCACCAGGCCGCCGCGCACCAGCATGTCGTTCGAGGCGTGCAGGCAGATGCGCGTGCAGCCGGGCGCATGGCGCCGGATCCAGGCCGCGTTCGCCAGGTGCGCCGCCAGGATATTGCCCCAGCCCGTGGACAGGCGCTGCGGATTCAGGATCGCGTTGTCGCAGCCGCGCGCCGCCAGCGCGTTCTCCAGCTGGGCCATCGTGAAGCGCGCGTTGGCCGACAGGTGCAGCACCACCTTGGCGCCGGGCAGGAAGGCGGCGAAATTGGCCAGCTGCCCGGCGATGACGGCGGGGCGCGTATGCACGGGCAGCGAGACGTAGATCAAGGCAGGCTCCGGTGCGAGGCCACCAGCGCGCCGTACTCGGCCGGGGTGCCGGCGAAGTGCACGCGGCTGGCCGGCGCCTCGTCGTAGACGATGTGCTTGCCGGCGCCGATCAGCGTGTTGTACAGCGGCGCCACGTACAGCTCGCCCCAGCATTCGAGGTAGTCGCCGGCCGTCTGCAGCGCGGTTTCGCAGGCCGCCGTGAAATCGGCCGCGCGCGCAAAGTAATACAGGCCGGTGCAGCACAGCGCCGAGATGCGCCGCTTTTCCGAGGTTTCCGCCACGCGCCGGCTAAAGGAGGCGGCGGGGCGCACGAAGGACCAGTGTTCGCCCGCCGCGCGCACGACTTCGAGGTAACCGTCGCTGTGCACCGCGTCGGGCGGGAAGCTGTAGCCGGGACGGATGGTGTCGATGTTGAAGACCAGGATGGCGTCGCTGCCGGGACACGCGGCTTCGCGCAGGCCCAGCAGCACGGTCTCGGCCTGGCCGCGCGTGGGCGCGTCGAGCGTGACGACGCGGTGGTCGGCGATGCCCAGGCGCGCGCATTCGTCAAGCACGAAGGTTTCGGCGCCGCAGCCGCCGCGCACCACGAACAGGAAGCGTTCGCTGTCGAAATAGCGTTCGAACGAGCGCAGGCAGCAGGCGAACAGCGATTCCCCGTGCAAGGGCAATTCGTACTTGGGACGCGCGTAGCCGGCGTCACGAAAGCGCCGGCTCTGCCCCGCCATCGGGATGACGATCATCGGAAGTCCACTCCAGGTAGAGCCTGATGCCGTTCGCCATCAGCGCCTGCTGGCGCCGCGGGTCGTCCGCATGCAGGGGAAGCATCGACAGGAACAGCAGCACCATCCCCGGATGGCATTGCCACTCGGCAGGCAGGCGGCCGGCGAACGGGGTCGCGGCGAACAGGCGCTGCACCGGCAGGCAGCGCTGGGCCAGCACGCGCAAGTCCAGCGCCTGGCCCTCGCGCCGCAGCAGGTAGAAGCCGGCGATGATGAAGTCGTACAGCCCGAGCACCGAATGCGCGAGCTTGGCCAGGTCGTAGCGCAGGTCGCCGAAGCGGCTGGGGCGGCCCAGCGCGTCGGTGCCGCGCGGGTCGACCATCTTGACGCGGCCGGCGCGGAAGTCGAACAGGATATTGCTGAAGCAAAAATCGCCATGCAAAAAGGCCGGCACCGCCGGCGCCGCCAGCAGGGCCCGGGCCGCTTCCTGGGCGATGGTGCGCAGCGGCGGCGCCGGCCGGCCATTCAGCGTCCAGGGCGTGTCGAGGTCGACGTCGGCCTGGGCGGCATAGCTTTCCAGGCGCTGCAGGGTCTTGTCCAGGTAGGTCTGGCGCACCGTGTCGGGATCGAGCGGCGCGGACGGCAGGCTGCCGGCGGTGCGCAGGTAGGCGTCGCAGGCGCGGAAGATGCGCCGCCACACGCGCTCGGGCAGGCGGCCGAACACGTACAACTCGTTCAGCGTGGCCAGGTGCAGGTATTCGAGCTGGTAGCCGCAATCGGTGTCATCGCCGCTGTCCTTGGTATCGGCGGTATGGCCATTGGTGCGGCAGATGTAAGGCGCCAGGAAGGGCTTGATGCGGGGCGGCGCCTGTTCGAACCAGCTGGCCTCGGCCAGGATCTTGGCGCTGTCGCTGCCGGACTTGGTGACCACGCCGTCCGCCACGCGCAGCCGGTTGAAGTGGCGCTGGGTCGTCATCACACGCTTGGAATCGAAATAGGTGTGCACGTGGCCGAAATCGAGCCAGCGTGCCACCGGCCAGTGCGCCATGCCGCCGACTTCGCGGTCATAGGCATTCACGCCATCGATGAAGTCGTCGTTGCCGTCGAGCTGGTCGCGCAGGAGAAGCGCGTCGGAAAACGAGAACAGGCCGGTCCAGGTGCCGCCCGGCTGGCCGGCGCGCGGCGCCGCCTGGTACCAGTCGTAGTATTCGTCGGTGTGGCCCACGGCCAGCCAGTCGCTGCCTTCGCGCAGCGGGTCGGCGATGAGCGTATCTCCGTACAGCAGGTCGAGCGGGCCGGCCATGCCGGCACCGTCGGCCATGTCGAGAACCTCGCGCACCGCCGCCCCCAGCGGCGCGCCGGGCGCGGTGCGCAAGACCTCGACCCCATGCTCGCGCAGCCACAGGGCGTCGGCTTCGTCGAGCTGGAAATCGACCGGCAGGGTCAGGCAGACACGCGCGTGCGCGCGCCCGAACTGCGTGACCTGGTAGGTGTACAGGCGCCGGTTCCCGACCGGCAGGAAGGCGGGCGGGATGCGGCCGAACTCGGCGGCGAGTTCGCTTTCGACATAGGCGCCCGAGGTGATGAGCAGCATTCAGGCACCGGCCTTTTCGGCGGCGAGCAGGGCGTGGATGGCCGGCAGCGAATAGCGCAGGAATTCCGAAGGCCGGATCGATTTGTCGTCCACGTAGAATCCCTCCAGGCCGCACCAGGGCTTGCCGACATGGACTTCGTCGAAGGGCACGGCGTGCCGGTCGAGCCAGTCGAGGATGACGGGCAGCGTGTGCGCGTTGATCTTGCCGATGTTGCCGTCGAAGGTGCGCATGCTGCGGCTGGTGTTGATGACGATGTCGAAGCCCTCGGCCTTGTATTCGCGCAGGCGGGCGATCAGCGCCAGGTTGGGGAGCGCGTTCGCATAATCCGCGGGCGTGGCGCCTTCCGGTGCGGCCAGCGTGAGGGTTTCGTCGAGGTCGATGATCAAGCGTTTCATGCGCTCAGCATAGCCCGCACAATATGCCGTCTTGCTGATCCACGTCTATCGGGCGCGTCGAAGACCTACTGCGCGTTGCAGGTGGGCTTTGCGATGCTCGCTGTACGTCCGTACAGCTGCGCTTCTCAAGCCCACCTGCCGCCGCTCGCTACGGTCTTCGAAGCGCCTGCGCCTGCCTACAATTCGTCCGCACCGATTTCCGTCACCTGGCCATGTTCGAGGCGCAGGAAACGGCGGCAGTAGCGCTTCATGGCGGCGATGTCGTGCGAGGCGAACACGAAGATGCTGACGCTGGAAATCAGGTCGTGCATGCGCTGGGCCGCCTTTTCCTGGAATTCGGCGTCGCCGGCGCCGAACACCTCGTCGACCAGCAGGATGTCGGGGCGCGTGGAGGTGGCCACCGCGAACATCAGGCGCGTGGCCATGCCGGCGGAATAGGTGCGTACCGGCAGGCCGAGGAAGGGACCGAGCTGGGTGAAGGCCTCGATGTCGTCCATGCGGGTGCGGATCTCGTCCTGGCGCAGCCCCAGCAGCAGGCCCATGCGCTGGATGTTTTCATAGCCGGACAGTTCGCTGTCCATGCCGGCGCCGAGTTCGAACACGGTGGCGATCCGGCCCTCGCGCAGCACTTCGCCCCAGGCCGGCTGGTAGACCCCGGCCATGGTGCGCAGCAAGGTGCTCTTGCCGGCGCCGTTGTGGCCGACGAGGCCGACGGTGTCGCCATCGAGCAGCGTGAAGCTGACGTCGCGCAGCGCGGTCACGATCTGCACGCCGGAGGCTTCGCGCTCGATCCGGCCGCCGGTCGAGATGCTCACCAGGCGCGAACGCAGCGATTTCGCGCGCACGTCGTAGACCGGGTACTGGACGGTCACGCCATGGAATTCGAGCCGCGCCATCGCCCGGGCCTCCTAGAGCCAGTACGCGATGCGGTTGCGCTTGGCGTTGAACAGCCACAGCGTGAGGAGCCAGCCGCCGACGGCGAGCAGGCCGGTGGTCAGCACCACGAAGCCGGGTGGCGGACTGCCCAGCAGCGGATAGCGCACGATCTCGATCAGGTGGCTCAAGGGGTTGAACCAGACGAACTGCTCGTTGAACGGCAGGTAGCTGGGCCGGTAGAACACCGGACTCAGGAACATCAGCAGCGGCATCGCTGCGCCGATCACGTATTCGAGGTCGCGGAAGCGCGCACCCAGCATCGACAGCAGCAGCGTGATCCACAGCAGGTTGACGGCGACCAGCGCCAGGCAGGGGATCACCAGCAGCGTGGCCGCGCCCAGCGGCAGGTGGAAGATCAGGATCACGGCGACCAGTACCGGCACGTTGTGCAGGAAATTGATCAGGTGCTTGAGCAGCATCTGGATCGGCGGCATCGACAGCGGCACGCTGAGGTTGCGCAGGATCGCGCTCTGGCGCCAGTAGGTGCTGGTGGCTTCGGTGATGCAGCCGCTGAGCAGGTACCACATGACCAGGCCGCAGGTGAGCGAGGGCACGAAGGCGGCGCGGTCCATGTGCAGCAGCTCGCTCCACACCAGGCCCAGTCCGAGGGAACCGGCGGCGGTGCCGAGCGTCATCCAGAACGGGCCCAGCACGCTGCGCCGGTAGCGCGCGCGCAGGTCGCCGGCGGCCATGAAGGCGATCACGTGCAGCAGGCGCATGGCGCGCCCGAGGTCGGCCAGGGCCGGGGGCAGGGCCGAAGGGACGGGGGCGGGCGTGGCAATGTCGTGTGCGCTTACGGTCATGGCAATGCGGATCGGGTGGCTGGAAGCGCCGATTTTCCGGCAGCCGACCCGGCGCCGACTGATCTTGCGCAATCCGGCTCGATTCCGCTGCAACCGTCCAGCCGAGAATCGCTCTGAGCTCAGGTACGGCCCTGGCGGCCGATGTCGAGGAGGGGACGACGATGACCGATTTCCTGAAGCAGTACGCGAGCATGCAGAAGGTGTTCTACGACGAGACCCCGGCTTCGGTCGAGGAAATCGTCGGCAATTACGACTATCACGAGAACTTCCCCTACGAGACCCACCTGCTGCACCGCTACGGCGACATCCGCAAGCCGGTGCTGGCCGATCCGACGCGCGCGCGCGGCTTCGAGATCGGCTGTGGCGAGGGGCGCATGATCCGGCGCATGGCGCGCCTGCTGCGCCAGGTCGATGGCGCCGACATCTCGGACAAGATGGTGCGCGCCGCGCGCGCCCGCACCCCCGGCGCCGAGATCTTCCTCAGCTCCGGCACCGACTGCGGCGCCGCGCCGTCGTCGAGCTACGACTTCGCTTACTGCGCGATCTCGCTGCAGCACATCTGCGTGCACGACACCCGCGCCAGCATCCTGGACGACATGGTGCGCATCCTGCGCCCGGACGGCTGCGCCACCCTGCAATTCTTCTTCTCGAAGTACTACCCGTATTGCCGCACCGCGGCGCCGCCGGCCAACGAATCCTTCCTGGTCGACGTGCACCACGTCGACCGCCTGCACGCGCGCTGGTTCGAGAACCGCTGGGACGCCGTGGGCACCAACAGCATGTGCGACGTGGCCTTCGGTACCCAGGACATTCCCGAGGTAGTCGGCGATTTCGGGCGCTGGTTCGGCTCGGTCGAGGTCTGGTTCCACGACATCTCGATCGGCCGCCCCGAGCCGCGCGGGAACACCCGGCCGCGCGTCCTGCCCGAGGTGCACCCGAACTGCCACGGGTGGAACGACGCCTGGTTCACGCACATGGCCTTCTTCCACCTGCGCGAGCCGAAAAAATGAATGCGGCAGCGGTGGCGGCGAGCTGTTGCATCGTCTGCTACCACAGCAGGCCGGATCAGCTCGAGCGGCTGCTGGCCAGCCTCACCGCGGCGCGGCCGCGGGTACTGGTCTACGTCGTCGACAATTCGCGCAGCGACGCCCTGCGCGGCCTGGCCGGGCGCTTCGGCGCGCATTACCGCCACCAGCCCGACAATCCAGGCTATGCGCGCTCGCACAACTGGGCACTGGCGGCGGCGGCGGCGGCCGGCAGTCCCTATCACTTCGTGCTGAACCCGGACATCCAGCTGCCGCTGGACGGCATCCACAAGATGCTGGCCTACATGGTCCAGCATCCGGACGTCGGCCTGCTGGCGCCGCGCGTGCATTATCCGGATGGCCGCCTGCAACCGCTGTGCAAGCTGCTGCCGCACCCGTTCGAACTGGCGGTCCGCCGCTTCTTTCCGCTGCTGCACCGCTCGAGCGGGCGGCTGGCGCGCTACGAATTGCATGGCAGCGGCTACAACCGGGTGATGGACGTGCCGGTGCTGTCCGGCTGCTTTCTGCTGATGCGGGTCGAGACCGTGCTGCGCGCCGGCCTGTTCGACGAGCGCTTCTTCCTGTATTTCGAGGACGTGGATTTATCGCGCCGGGTCGGACGCATCGCGCGCACGGTGTTCGTGCCGCACGTGAGCATCGTCCACGATTACGCGCGCGGCTCCTACCGCACCGGACGGCTGCTGTGGCACCACCTGGTGTCGGCGGCGCGCTATTTCAACAAGTGGGGATGGCTGCGCGACGAGGAACGCGACCGCGTCAACGCGCGGGCGCTGCGCGCGGCCGGGCTGGCGCCGGGCCGCGCGGCGGGGCCGAGTCCGGCCGAAACCGACCTGCGGCCCTGAAGGCTGTTGTAGACCTGAGAATCAGCAGCGCTGCAAGGGCTTGCGCGCGAACCAGCCAAACCCCAGGATCACCAGGTAGCACACCGCCGGCACGCCCAGGGCCATGCGCAGGCCCGACATGTCGGCCGCGTAGCCGGTAATCAGCGGCACGATGGCGCCGCCGACGATGGCCATGCAGATCAGGCCCGAACCTTCGGCCGCGCGCTCGCCCAGGCCTTCCGAGGCCAGCGTGAAGATGGTCGGGAACATGATCGAATTGACCAGGCCGATAGCCAGCAGCGACCAGCCCGACACGGCGCCGGTGCTGGTGGCCGAGACCAGCAGCAGCAGGGCGGCGATGGCGCCGCTTGACGCCAGTACCTTGCCCGGCGAGCAGATGCGCAGGACATAGGCACCCAGGAAACGGCCGACCATGGCGCCGCCCCAGTACAGCGACACGTGCTTGCCGGCGGCTTCGTCGCCCAGGCCCAGCACGTCGGCCTGCATCAGGTAATTCACGATCAGCGAGCCGACCGCGACTTCCGCGCCCACGTACAGGAAGATGCACAGGG
>Ga0265797_10002184_pt1 | contig 33313 bp, 31 predicted proteins | sample P2T30metagenome_FD_192433 | JGI IMG/M metagenome (GOLD analysis project Ga0265797, IMG submission 192433) | Plant litter microbial communities from East Loma Ridge, Irvine, California - P2 T30 | ecosystem: Environmental > Terrestrial > Plant litter > Unclassified | place: USA: California... | reverse complement strand
GAGAGAGCCTCACGAGGGTTCCTTGGCTTCTGGGCAGGACCTCACTACTACAAGTCTCGTGACAGGCAGTTATCAAAGTCTCGTGACAAACAGTAGTGAGATGAATGACTACGATGAAATACATCTCCGCTGCGGAAAGACAACTGTCCCAATTATGCCATTGCTACTAAAGTCATTTGGAGAAAGATCGTCAGGGCGGCGGAGCCCAATCCTCTGCGTGCCTCGCGTACACAGCCGATCAAAACCACTCGCGTGCCACAAAATGTCCTTCTTGGGAAAAGCGTCGACAACAACAAAACATCGACCATGACTCCAATGCTCGACTAGCCAACACATCCTCTTCAGCCTCCATCTCCATCCGCCTAAGTCATGACCGCCATTGATCCCAACAATCCCATCCATCACACCGCTCTCCTCCACAGGGTCCGATCCTGCACCTTGCACCCCATCGTCCATTCCATGTCCCTGCGTATAGCTAAACGAAACGATCAACACAAAGCGAGAATCAGGGTCAAATCAAACAAACATCGGAGGTCGGCTACACAATTCTGGAACAATCATTGAAGTAATTCATCTTATTAGTGAATCCACGAGCGGAACCTCACCCTCTCACCTTCCCTTCTCAGCGTTAGAGGATCACTTGGCACGGCGCCCACGACTCTCGTTCGACTTGTTCCTGAACCCAAAACTGCAAGCCAGCGGCGTCCGACCCTGCCTATGCTTAGAAGTATGCTTCTGTCAATCATAGTATCAATATACTTTACCAATCGCGATTGCATTTGCGGCTCAGCTGGACCCTTTCCCCTTGACTAATTGCTACATATACAGTAACGATGAACACCAACAGGGTCCACTTCGCTATTGCGACTCGAAACATTGATCCATCCAATTAATGCAATGCACACACACAGCACTATAACAGATCAACATCCCACGCTCCATCCAACCCAGCCCACCAACCAGTGAACCAGCCAGAACCACAAAAAAAGCGAGCCTCGGCTGCCAAACGTGCAAACCACCACCAAAAAAAAAGCACGGCCTTGCCAACACAACAAGCATTTCGCTTCTGCACAGCCTGCACGTGTCTCCTTCTCGCTACACACGCTTGATCATAAATTCCATTAACCACCTTCCGAATTCCGACACCTGCGAGCGGCCCAACGTTGTGTTTCAGGAAGCTGGAACTGTCTCCCTTCGACCTTATCCACTCGAGTACATACATGTAGTTGAGAGGGCGCGAGCACTTTGGGTCGAAAGGACCCTGTTGTATCCGCAGTGGAGCAACACACAATGATCGTGGGACGAAGATGCTGCCTTTGGTGGAGCCGGTCTTTTTTGTCGATTGAATTGCACCTCGCACGTGGGCTTCCAACGAGATAACGATGCGTTATTTTCGCTGAGGATGAGGATGCAGCAGCAAATTTTCTCGTCGGCGTGAGCAAACGCGGTTTGAACAGCTGTCTATTGTATCGCCGCGAAAAAAAATCTGTGAGTCGAAGGGATAACTATACATACGAGCACATGGTCTTTTGGTCCTGCTGTGTGCTACTGTGTGTTACACAATGTTAACGAACATCCATCGATCGTTTCTTGCAACGGCTGGTGAAAATCGGCATGCAGTAGTACACAACAAGCCAAGGTTTTCTGGAGGAACATCATACCATCATATGAATCGTGATGAATATCTATACTACCATCGCTACGTCCCATGGAAAGCAATAGACTCAAAATGTTCTATCGATGAATTTACATACGTGTACATGTCCATAACATTGAATGTCTTGCACTCTCAGATCCTAACCCCATACCCTAACATACGATATGACCCACGTGTACAATGTGTACATTAAGTACAGTATTAAGTCGAAGACCCTCCTCACATTACACACGATCCAAGACGTATAACATATGTGTACACAAGATCGCACCCTCACACACGACCAAACAATCAAACACGCCCTCTTGATCAACAAACCACGCTACATGTACCTCCTACACCTGTCGATGGATCAAGTCATCAACCACCAGATCCGTTCAAGATCACACTGCACTCACGACCAAAAAAAAAAAAAACACATCAGACGCAGAATAAGAGAAAAGGAAGTGTGTTCGTATGAAACATTTGCCGTTCGCATTGCATTCCCCCTCTCCCTTTCCCATGGCATAATCTTGCCTTTTCGTAATAAAGTAAGTAAGTTCTGTTTGGTTAATGTATACAAGCACGCGCGCTGGAGCTCAAAAGATGTGTGCGGGTTTTCTCACAATGAAGGAAAAGTAGAAGAGAAAGTCAAGGACGGCCTGAAGTAGAGGGCTCGCAATGAGCCTCAGTCTTCGAAGCGGCCTGGTTTGTCGCCTGCTAAGCAAGAGCGACAGAGAACCGCTAAACAAAAAGGGCAATTCATGCAACTTCCGAAACATCAAAAATCATCCCAACGCCGAGTTTTTCGCTCGAACTAGCCCAAGGAAGCATTAAAAAGAAAGAAAAAGAAGAGTGAAACCATCGTGCCGTTCCCAGTCGCTGTGCTTCCTGAAAAACCAACGACACGAGGACCAGATCAGACCAGATCAGATCAGTAAACCTCACCGACATCCCCATCGTCAGTCCACCCAGCCTCGCTGCCGTCAACTTCGTCGTAAACATCGCGTGTCTTCTTGCCCATGCCGCCCTTAGGGTTTGGGCTCTGCATCGCACGCTTGACCGAGCCGCCGCTGACGAGAATGGGAGCGGCGCTGCCGCGCATGGTCTGGCTTTGCTTCTGCAGAGCGCGCTGGCGGGCGTAATACGCCTGCGTTGCGTCTGCTTCTTCGTTGTCGGAGGCGTCGGTGTAGGTCTCCCAGTTCTCGCTGCCGGAGCCGGCGTGGGAAGTGTTGCTGGACTGGCGGGAGGGTGGCGCGCAGGGATAGTCTACGCGGCTGCTCGCGGGGCGGGAGTATGTGCTGGCGGATGAAGCGTATGAATCGGTTCCGCGGTGGTAAGCAGGTCGAGACGGAGGCGGGCCCATGACCGAGTTAGAGAATTGTGAGCGGTATGATGCAGTGTCATCGTAAGGATCATCCGGGAGTCTGTGGCGGAGAACGCTTGAGCTACGTTCCACCTCGTAGGGGTCAGACTCGTAGTTCATGGGCGAGGGAGTGGGAGGTACGAAGATGTCCTTCATCTTTGGCGGAGGTGCACGTGGTGGTGCTACTTGGCCGCGAATGGTGGCATGGAAATCTTCAGACTTGGCCTGGCCGTGTCGCAACGTCCTCTCGGGCGAGTTGTTTCCATCGCGGAGGTTGCCCATGGGAAGGCGAGACGCTCCAGCGGCAGGGATTTTGGATGGCGATGTCAGTTTTGGGAGTGCACTGTTGCTGCGCGAGTGGCCCGGCCTGGTTGGTGGTCCAGCTGGAGGTCCAGATGGTGGGCCCATGATTGAAGAGCCAAAGGTAGATGCAGACAGAGGGTTGCGATGCAAGCTGCCTCCAGCGGTGGGTGTCTTGCTACGAGATGGCGGTGGGCCTCGCATCGTGCTGGCCTTGTTTTGCGATGGCGGTGGTCTACTTGCGCTCTTTGCTCCATCGCGACTTGGTGGCAGGCCGCTCGGGGTCTTGGCCCTGGACATGGCTCCGTCGCGTAGACCACTGGGTGTCTTGCTCCTGGAAGACATAGCTCCATCGCGACTCGGTGGCAAAGCGTTCGGTGTCTTGCTTCTCGGAGGCATGGCTATAGCAGCTCTTGCGTCCAGCTCGTCCAAGTATCTCCGGCCATGAACACAGAAAGGTCGGCCGTATTCATCCTCCCAGTTTTCGAGTGTCTTGCGTAGATCAGCTTCAACCTTTGGAAGCTCTTTTGTGATGCGCTTGCGCTGCTTCTCCTCACGCAACAGCTTGCCAGGGTCGCGCCTCTCTCCCTTTGCTCCTTTAGCCATCAATCGCGAGGCATCTTGGCTGCTCTTCTCGAGGTCCTCACGGTCCTGGATCAAGCTTCTGTGTCGATCAATCACAGCGAGAATGGGTGCGCGCTGCTCTTTCAGTACTTCGAGACGGGAGATTTCCTGCTCATGTGCCGATAGAAGCGCGTCAGAGTAGACATCAGAGAAGGCAGGCGCAAACTCCAACATCTCCTCCTCAGCAAAGTACAAACTGTCCCAAAGCTCTTGCAACTTGAATCTGGCATCTTCCACGAATATGTGAAGGTTCTGATGCTTGAGCTCATTCAATCGTGAAAGCTCATCTTCAAACTCGTTGATCTGGCGCAGACCGCAGCCTCTGTTGGCAGCCAAGAACTGCTTGCGTTCAGGCTCGTCAACACTGAGACGGTCCCAAAGACCTTCCACAGTTATCTTCAACTCTTTCAGCTTGCGCTCCCTCGCAGACTTCTCGGAAATGAGCTTATCCCTCCTGGCTGCAAGGCGCTTGAGGTCTTCTTGGTGCAGTCCAAGCTGTTCTGGCGATTCGCGCGCAAATTGAACAATGCGACTGTCGACTTGGGCTTGCGGCGTTCCAAGCTCAGACCAGAGGTTGATGATGTCGTCTGCAGTCTGCTGTACGGTCGCGACGCGCCTGTTGTATTCGTCGTAGACTCGGGTGAATTCGGTGTCCAATGAGGCAACATAAGTTGGGCCAAGGTCGAACGTGGGCGCGAGCTTTGAGTTGGGGTCTGTAGGTGGTAGCTTCACTTTGAGGAACGAAGGCTCCAGGTGTGAGGCATATGATTCGAGAGCCTCGGCCAATTTCCTGACCTGCTCGTAGCGCTCGCGGTGGAGCTTGGCGACGGTGTGGTGCTTTTCCTTCAGATTTTGTATGCAGGTGAGCAGAGGGTATGTGACGTCCTGCTCTGGTTCGTATTCGTCGTCGTGCTTTGTGTCGTCAATCGCGCGCTCCATCTGGCGGATTGTTGTGATGAGGCGCCGGGCCTCTTCGGTAAGGTCATGTTTCTCTTTCGCGACATGGTTCAGCTGGTTGTGTAATGTTTCTGACAGAGCCGCAAAGAGCTGTTTCGGTGTTAGCGAGTCAGTCAATACCTTGAACATTGTGGCATACTAACCTCAGACTCTCGCGAGTCGCGTTCATGTGTAGGTACGCCGATCTCGTCGAAGAAGCTGTGCAGACGCTCAATAATGGTTGTCACCTGTTGAGACAGATAACTAGTGTCCATGGTGGATGTTCCGCTGCCAGCAGCAAAAGTCGATGTCTCAATGGACCATCAAGCGAGGAAATGCCGGCGAGGAATGCTGATGCTGCTGCTGCTGTAGGGCCAGGTAGGAGAGGCCGATCGTGCGATTGTATATCTGTTTTTTCGATCGAGAGTCCCGCGGGCGATGATGCGGTGCTGGGGCTATCAGGTGGTCACGTAACGAGTGTGGGCGAGGTGGATGTTCGTGGTTGGGGAAGATGGGATGGGAAACGAGCTTGCGGAGGCGCAATTGCGGTCGCGGTGCTGTTGACGTTTTGACGATCGAGACATCTTCCGCTGGTGTCACCGCACAGACTTGTTGTTGAGTCGCTCCTTCCTCCGTCTCTATAGCAACCCTCACCCTCTTGGCGCTATATCACGTGCATTTGCTCCAAACGGCGCCTCGTGAGACAACGGCGTCTCGCTAACCAACACGATGCAAAAGCTTAATCTGCTATTTCCTGCAAAATGACATCAGGCCATCACGATGTCTGTCATGTCGTTATCTGATCGCGTGCTTCTTGCTCGTGAACGTGGCGTGCGACAGTGAAGGGTCACGAGTCGAGCGGTCTAGATTGTATATCTCTCGACAACGATCGGCATTTTAGATCTCGTCGAGCCAGCCCCTCCATGGCAGATCCATCTAATAAACATTATTCTTAACCCTGGACAGCATGGCAAGCATGGCCACCACCGCGATCGACCTCCTCCCAACGCCCACGGTAACACCACCACCCCCTCAGTCAGCTCCAGCTCCACCTGAGCTACCAGTGCAGATCAACACCGCCACAAGGAAACAACACACCGAGCTGAACCGCCTCATTATCGACCGCATACCACTGGCTCTACCTCCGACAACTCGAAGTCCCAAAGTCTATGCCCTTGGCCTAGCAGCTTTCGCACAAATCTACCTTGCCTTCGAGCATGCACTGGACACCCTCGAGAGATCACAAAATGCATCCGACAACGAACAAACACCTACGGACACCGCCCACCAGCGCGAGATCAAAGCCTGGCTCTCCACCCTCCGCCCAACCAGCCTAAAGCGCTCGTCCCGCCTCAAACGCGACCTCCAATACCTCCCCGAACTCGACCGCTCCGGCTTCGCATCCCTAGACGATGAACTCACCTCGCACATTCTCTCCCTCGCTGCCGCGAAACCGCACGCCCTTGTCGCTTACACTTGGGTGATGTACATGGCCATTTTCTCCGGCGGCCGCTGGATCCGCTCCCAGCTTGCGAGCGCAGAGCCCGAGTTCTGGACTGCACATACGAATGCTGGACCGGCACTTGCGGAGAAAACGCCTTTGGGTATGCCTGGATTTTCGTTCCTGTCTTTTGACGGCGATGAGGATGGCGAGGATATAAAAGTGGAGTACAAGAAGCGGCTAGCAGAGGGTGAACACCTGCTATCAACGGAAGAGCGGGAGGATATCACAGAAGCCTCTCAAGAGCTGTTCGAGCGCTGTATCCAGATCGTCAAGAAGCTAGATGTCGAAGTGCGCAAGCAGCATATCAGGAGCCAAATCTTGCCAGTGGCTTTGATGGCTGTCGTCTTCCTTTTTGCGCTGGCGTACTATCGCTTGAGGGGTTAGTGCTACGACAGCAGCGACGTTCATGCCTGCGTACACGATTACAGTGCATGGCGTTTCCTCTTGGGTATGACATGGGAGGTGGGTATGGAGCATGTGGCAGCACGGGTTTTTCGGTTTATGATACCCTTTACATAGCACAGCACGGTCTGGCACACGACGTGGAGCAGACATTACAGCACAGCGGGCATAGCAATAAGATCACCATACGTGGAGTAGATAGAAGCAAGGAAGCAATCTCCTAAGCATGATTTGATGAGTTGAACGTGCATGTGGTAAATTGCGAGATGCGTGAAGAAGTTAGTCACCCACTATATGGTACAGATGAATGAGTGTGTCATACAAAAAAAAACGAAAACAAAACAAGAAAAATAATAATAATTTCAATCGCCATATGATACAGACATCCCTCCTCATGTTCTGGTATAGCTACACTTTACGGCCGCACCGTCGTCACGGTACGCCTTGCATTTTGCCATGCTGTCCCTCTTATCTTACACTCCGCCTCGACAGGTTGTTTTACAGCTAACCAACAGTCGGATCTCCGAGACATGGGGATAGATCCTGGAAATTTGACCATCATCCTGTCCAGATAATTCCAGCAGCAGAGATATGCCAGTCGAGCAAGCATGTGAGGCGAGAAATCCCGCGGCGAGATGAGATTGTCGGCGCTAGGTTCCGGTAATGGTATGCGATACCATTCGGTGGCTCGAATAATGCAGAAGAGCCCAACGATGGCTTTCCTTGTCTCAATCAAACGGCTTCGTCTGCTGTCAGGCTTGTAGCCCACCGAAGGAGCTCAGCGGTAGCTCATCGCGGCACTCGCCTCGACTCCTCGATCTTTGGTCGCCACCTAGTACGGCGATTCAATTCTCAGGCACTTGCTTCTCAGCAGGCTGCATAGCCTGATCCTTCTTAATCGCAGCGATCTTGTCGTCCAGAATAGCAATCTCAACATCGACCTTCAGCTTCCTCTCCCTCAACATCTCCGCATACTGCTCGTCCGTAAGGTGCGTAACTACACCAATACTAGTCATACTCTCCCAGAACCCCCGTCTCGGCTTCTCGCTCTTCGGCGCAGCAGGCTTTGCCGTCCACCGATTATTAATAGCCTGGCCAGCGAAACCGGCAAAAGCCATGACGAGAGCACCAGGGATTGCATTCGAGCGGCCGCGGAAAATGAAACCGGCTGCACCGCCGCTGAGGCCACCGGCGATTGCGCTGGCTTTGGTGCGGTCGCTGGGGGTGAGGTTACCGGTGTCCCATGCGTTGAGAATAAGGCCTCGCGAGGCCCAGTAAGAGGCTCCGAGAGTGCTGCATTGGATGGCTGATGCTAGGGCGAAGAGCTTTGGGGTGGTGCTTTTGAGAATGCCGGCTGTGCCACCGACGAGGAATCCAGCGCCACCTAGAATATTATGTCAGTGTCTGTTGGATTTGTCTAAGGGTTTGAGTCCTGGTCCATAGTGTATGGCCATTGGCATGGCATTGCTCTTTGTTCTCATTTCCAATTATATCCAAGAAGCCATTCTCAGGGTTGAGCGGCGGTCTTCACTTTCCAGGAGAATCAGGGTCGATCTTACCGGCGAATGCACCTACTTTGAGGGCAGGCTCAATGACTGCAAGGAGCGGGTCATCAGTAGGCTTCCTTGGACTTGTCGTAGGAGCCGACATCGTCAATTTGTAATATCAATCAATTCCTAAGCGATCCATTGGAGGTGTTGTTGGCTGCTGCTAACTCAAATGCTGGCGGCAAATCTACCCCAGTTCTTCGAGATGCGCGCGGGTATATCCGCTGTCCTTAGTCGCAGCAAAAATGTTGGGTGGAACGTCTCGAATGCTGCCTCTCACACGACAAGACACACTCGAGCGCCAGAACCCGCGCTCTTCCTAAAACAACACCAACCCGACAGGAAGACTTCTTCCTGCCTCCTACAGCCAAGCGCGCACCGCTCGGCTACCAAACAACCGCAAACATGGGTAGGTACATACTGGGCGCGAATATACTGGGCAAGGCGTTTGTGGGCTGCGGGCAGCGATTATGGGATTTTGGCGCAGCGCTCGCGCAACGAGCGCATTTGGATCGTACACTGACCCTTCTCTGTAGCTCCCAAGAAGAAGGCCGAGAAGATGGCGCTGGGTGATTTCCTGGCTGACCAATGTACGCACATCCCACCTTGACCGATGCACCGTCGGATGAAAGCTCACAAAATATAGCGCTCGGATCATGGGCCGACGAGATGGACGCACAGCCGCTGCCCGCAGCCGGCTCTGGATACAGTGCTAGGAACGCACAGAGAGGCGCTGGCGACAGCAGAGAGGAGGGCAGGGCCATGGCCTCCTCCGCGTGGGAACGTACCGCTGGCGGCATCGGTGGCGCTCCCAGCGGACAGCGTGTTGCTGGCTTCGGTAAGACTATACACATCTCTAAATCCATGCTGCGACCATGCTAATATGTGGTAGACCGTCCCTTCGCCACCCGCGAGGAGCTTCCTATGCCCGACAAGCCCCCGTACACTGCTCACCTTGGAAACCTCGCCTTCGATGTCACCCAGGCCGACATTGAGTCCTTCCTCAGCGGATGTGAGGTCACCAACATTCGCATTGTTGAGGACAAGCTCGACCACAAGCCCAAGGGCTTCGGCTACGTCGAGTTCGCCACAGTTGACGGCTTGAAGAAGGCCCTCACCCTCACAGAGTCCTCTTTCATGGGCCGCAACATCAGAGTCAGCATTGCTGAGCCTCGTAAGTCTTGTCGTCACTTGGACCTTATTTCCACATTTTCTAACATTCACATAGCCAAGGAGCGCCAAGAATCAAACCGTGACTTCTCCGACTGGTCTCGCAAGGGCCCTCTTCCCGAGCTGCCCGGCCAGGGACGTCAACCTTCCAGGACTTTCGAGCGCCGCCCATTCGAGGACAGATCTGATGCTGGCAGCGAGGTCGGTGGCGGCAAGAGGCCTGGCTACTTCCAGGACGACGGCAAGGTTCGCGATTTCGGAGACTGGTCTCGCAAGGGTCCCCTCTCTCCTACCACTACTGCTGCTGTTCCCGCTCGCGAGGGCAGAGGCAACCCCGCTTGGGGTGAGGGACGTGGCTCTGATGCTGGCTCTCGTCCTCCCCGCAAGGAGTTCCAGGAGAGGGCCCCTACCGCTGCTGACCAGGACAGCCAATGGCGCGAGAAGATGCGTGCTGACCCAGCACCCGTTGCCAGCCCTGAGGCATCCACCCCCTCGTCTCCTCAAGTTGCCCAGGCTCCCAAGGAGCGCCCGAGGCTGAATCTGACGAAGCGCACCGTCTCTGACCAGAAGCCTACTGACGCACCAGCTGCCGCACCTCAGTCCAAGGCATCACCATTCGGTGCCGCCCGTCCCACTGACACCGCCAACCGTGATCGCGAGATCGCCGAGAAGCGCGAGCTTGCCATCCGTGAGAAGCGTGAGGCCGACGAGAAGGCTAAGGAGGAGAAGGCTGCCAAGGACGCTGCCGCCAAGTCAGCCCGTGCCGACCAGGACGAGAAGACCCCAGAGGGTGGTGCCAGGCGCGCTTCGCGTCAGAACGGTCCTCCTAAGAACAACCCCTGGAGACAGAACGGAGAACAGAGCGACAAGAATGTCAGCATCTTGAAGCGCGACGAGACTGAGCAGGATGCTCAGCGTGACACCCCTGATGGCAACGCCAACGGCGACATTGTTGCTGACAAGGAGACCAAGCCCCAGGAGATCGTCAGGGAGGTCGCTCGTGATGCTGGTGAGGGCGCAAAGCAGACCGAGACCTCTGCTGAGACCCTCGAGGAGGACGGCTGGTCTACTGTCTCTGCCAAGCCTAAGAACTCCCGCCGTGGCGGCGCTCGCGCTATGGCATCTTAGGTGGATGCAAGACTCACGTGCTTCTAGAAGGCCGGCTGGATATGCTCCTCAGCCGACCGACCAAAATTTCCTCTTCTCAAGCTTCGACGACCTACTTATGGATGCATGGAAACCATCTGGGACAATACCAGGATCGCAACGCCGCTAGTCATGCTACACGTCTCTCCTCGCAGCAGCAAAACAACCTCACAACGTAACGTACTCCCTGGAACCGAACAACGACGACCCCGCACACACACTTCTAGTGTATAGATAAAAACGACTCTTCTTTTTGCGACTCGACTCTTTGCTGATTGCGTGCAGCGGCGTTTAGCGGCGCTGGCGCAGAAGCAATAAGGCCTTGCTTCCCTCCTCCTTTTTGGCATTGCGGTCTGCGGCGAGTGCTGCTTTTTTCTTCCTTGTTGTGGGCGAGGACGGATTCTGATGCATTTTTCTAGTGAGTCTGCGAGTCTTGTTATTGTTTGCAGAATGACCAAAAGAATGTGTGTTTTCAACTTTTATGTTTATTCTCTCTCATGCTTCAACTACTTCCCTGTGTTTGTTGACTGCTGAGTTGGCGTATAATGGTTTCGCGTACACGTTATGCATATGAGGGAGTATGTCTTAGATTTCGTTGATCGGCTGCTATTCAATTCGAAGAGCTGTGTTGTGGACTAATGCGCTGATATGTCTCCAGCCACCCAAGTTCGATGTTCTCCTCATCAAACAGGTCGCGATACTTGCACACACTGCGTTGACAGAAGGTCGCGCTAGACATGCAACTCCTAATCAGACACCGACGACGTTCGTACCCAGATGTTCTCCGCAACACGCCAACGCTCCACAGTTCAGCCATACAGTTCTCTCTCTTCCGGGCCATTCACTCCGGTCCCTGGCAACACCAACTCCACTTCAATTGCCACTGCGCTTTCCCTTCTTGCCGACGGGGCTCTTGCTGTTGCTCTTCGCTCCACCAGAACCGTCAGAGTCATCGCTTTCCTCTTCCTTCTCTTCGGCAATGTAACCGACCAGCAAATCCGCCACAGCACGGCAGCTGTTGATGTCGTTGGTAATCACACTATAGCCATGGCGCGTGAAGAACCCTCCCCGGAACTTAGCCTGCGTGACTGCCAAGCGGCTCTCGCACATCTCCTTGACGACCACCAACGCCTGCTTGCGATCGTTCGGAACGCAGATTGGGCCCATCGCCGTCGACAGCTGCAGCGACAACCTGAACACCAGCGTGCACTCCGCAGCAGTAACCAGGTTGCAGTTGGTAAGGATCCGCAGCAGGAGCGTGAGCGCCAGCGTACTCCCTTCGATCAAGCGCATGACGAGAGCCTGGTCGTCGCCGGCGTGGACTCTCGGGTCCCACACGCCGAGATCGATCTCGACGGGGCGGATCATGCTCGCGAAGTCCATGACTCCGCTGTTCTGCAGCCAATTTCTGAGGTTCGCCGCGCGGGTTTTGTTGATGTTGTAAGCGCGGTTGCGGGGCTTGACGTCCATGAAGGTTGGCTTGTCTTTCGGGTAAGAGTAGGCGGAGAGAGTGTTGGCGATGATGCGGATGGAGGCTGTGGACCAGAAGATCGCGAGAGTCTCGTGGCGGAGTTGCTTGCAGGTTGCGGTCAGGGCGATGGCGCTGCGGATCTCTTTCTTCTTGCTGCTAAGGCGTGCGCGGTCGTTTTGGATGTCGAGGTGGAACTTCTCGGCGAGCTGGGCTTTGAAGTAGAAATGATAGATGCGGTTGCGTAGCTCGCCGCTGAGCTTGCCGAAGGGAGAAGCGTCCATTGTCCTTGGGCGTGGTGAATGGTTTGCGTTCTCAGACACGGGAAATGGGTGGGTGGTTCTGACCTCTGGTATTGTTGGTGGGAAAAGGAGGAGGAGTTCTTATTGTGTTCTTGCCAGGCATTGCCATTGGGGTTTTCCATGTGACAGACCCACCTTTCCGGGACGCAGAGGCAACGATGAAACATTCACATGTTTGCCGTGGCAAGCCGTGCTGCTGACAGAGGCAGACACGTGAATATTGCAAACGCCTCTGGGATTCAGTTCTGTGCTTGATACTGAACTCTCGCTGGCTGCGATTCTTGCCGGTATATTGGGGATCTTGATCGTTGGAAGAGGACCGTTAGCAAGGTATGATGTTTTCTTGTTATGCTGCATGCCGAGAATATTATCTGTGTGGCCAGGGATAATCCTGAGAGTCACGACAAAGGCTAAAGCTCAGCGTTTGCGCATGTGTTTTGATGAGGTCTTCTCGTGGAGCTTCACTCACTCACGCACTCGCTCACTCACTCCGTCATGCATAAATTGCACGAAGAGCGCCGATAAATGCCATTCGAACCATGTTCTCTTGCGGTTATGTCGAGATCCAGTAGTTGCTACGAGGCTAGTGTCTTGCGATTGCTTGAATTAGAGAACCAGAAATATCGCAGTACGTCTTTAATTGCTGTTGATAACCGTTGAACGAAGTCGGCATGGCTTCGGAAGTTCTGTTGAGATGTTCACGTGAGGAGCGTTTTGTTTGCAATGAAGGTTTCTCTTTCAGTGACCCGGCGGTCGGCTTTTGCTGTTGACAAAGGCAACGCCCTGGCAGTCGAGAGAAGAGCCACGGCTCCTTTTGTTGGCAATCCTTAGGTGCGAAGAAGGCGAGAGAGCTGGCCCAGAGAGTTCGAAGGTCATGACTAAGAACTGCATTGCAGGTGTAGCCCTTACGCACGAGCTCAGATTGGTCGAATGCACTGGGCTTGTGAATTTGGAAGTGATGTCGACAGCTTCGTGTTTTGATTGTGAACTTCTCGCCATCAATATTGAAGATAGGGCAACTGCGATGCAAAAGTCCGTAGTGGTCATGATAGATCGGTCAATCAAGCATGGAGGATGTAGGATGGCAATCGTGACCGCAATGATGCTACTACAAATGAAATAAGTCAGCTGCACACAGAACCGGGCGCAGAAATCAATTCGTTTGTAAAAGCTTCTTGCCCAAGCAATTTCCAGTAGTGAGTGACGGTGACAGCTTCACTTCGTTGAACTTCACTCGTGCCCTTGCCACGACAGGACACCGAGGTGCCGCCTGATAGCACTCACTCCGGCTCAAAGTCAAATCGAATTACTTGGACTAGTCGAATCAGATCTGACCGTTGGATAAGAAAGAAGGCAATCTCTCGAGTCGTAACCGTAATCTTAACTCTAAACAATATGAAGCCAATGATGTCGATTGGATGATGAAGTAATATGAATTTTGTAAATAGAATATATGTGACGACTTACTATATGTGCAGCATATCACACATGCCAGCTCAGTCTAGGCATCTCGGTACCTTGAACTCCACTAGAACTCCAGATCCTAATAAATCCCTTCAACTGAATCTCCACGCTCACAAGCGTGAGAAACGGTGCGATCTCATCGCTAAAAATGCCGACGAAACCATTATGTTCCCCTTCATCCCCCACTGAATGTTACAAAAGAAATATATAAAAACAAAAGAAAACTTTCAACCAGTCACTCTCCCAAGATCGATGACCCACTTTTGTGTGATCGCAATTGTGGATGTAGTAGATGCTCCTCCCGTGATATATACCTCTCTGCGAGAATGCAGTAGTCGCGTTTTCGAAAATTGTCCGTAAAAATCATTCAAGGTCGTAAATCTTTGATCGTAGCGCATCGTCTTTTGGCTTATCTCCCCACAGGCACCCATTCGCGTCTGATATCCATGCTCCTATGCACGCGACCACCGGGTGTGAGAGGGACGTTCACGCGGCCGCGAAGGTGGCTTTCGTCGCCGCTGTCTTCCTCCTCGTCGTACGTATCGCTGAGGCGTGCGAAGTAATCTGACAGACCGCTTGTCGGCGAAGCGATGCTGTCGTATTGCGGAGGAGGTGTGATGAGCGCAGGCGGCGGTGCCTCGTCTTCGAAAGCGGGAGGGTTGAATGATGGGGCGCGCAGGATGTGCATTGGTCGTGGTTGGCGGGAGGAGTTTGCTGTTGGTGCTCCGCCGTGGAGGTGTGCTGTGGGCGGGCGCGGGAGGGTAGGGCGTTCCAGGAGTGGTTCCTGGGAGTTTAGGTTGCTGTTTGCGGCGTTCATGGCGTTCATGGCAGGGTATACGGCGGGCGAGTTGCGGCGGCGGGCAGCGCCTGGGCAGCCACAGTCGTAGAGGTGAGTGCCGTTCACGCCTGATTCTGGAGAGGTGTATGCTGGTAGGGAGATGTTGGCTTGCGTGGCACGACATGAGAGGATGTGGAAAGGTGAGTCGATTGAGATTTCGAAGTGGCGGCGTTTCGTGGGATCATTTTGATCGGGCTTGGAGAGACGCATGACAATCTGGAATGACGTTAGTAAGAGTGGAATTAGTCCAGTGACAAGAAAACGAACCTTTATCCAGTGATGCACCTGAATGTTTTGATATGTCGTGTCGCAGTGCAGGCGCTGATGTCTATCCTTGTCCTTCATGGTGTGGCAGCTTGGTAGCTGCACGTTGAACTCCATTTCTGTCGGTCCAATATTGCTATCACCATGGAGGTTTCCAAGCAGATTTGTTGTATCTGTGGGCGTGACGTTCTCACCCCTAGCGGCTCGTATACGAGCGTCGTATGGGATTCCACCGCCAGCCGTGATTCTCATCGTGCTTCCTGGGAAAGCACTTGTAGGGTCGCTGTCGGATCGCTTTTCGAATAGTTGCACCTTCCTTGTCGGTTCCATGCGGTGGACGTGCTTGTTTGAGCAGAAATACTCAATGTTCTCTGTCACCAGCACTTTAATCCTGTGACATTGGACTTTTGCCAATGGTGTAAGTTTGAATGCAATGGGGACTTGCGACCCTAGTGGGAAGCTCTTGCCAGATATGACGATGTCGTAATGTAGTTGATCTTCCCAGTTCCGGCTAATGGCAATAGGCTCAACCTGCTCCAGAGATCCTTCGCTTGGAGCGCGGATGAGTGTCACTTCCTTTGAGCCAACCAGATTTGCTCGGAATGCTCCAGATCTCTCGACAGTCGCTTCCAATTCGTACTTGACGCTTCCAAGGTCCACATCGATGGTCTCGGGTAGCCGGCTGTCGATGGGTAGCTCGAAGTTGTACATATAATCTCCGGGCAAAAATGTCCTGTAACCTTTCGCTGCCACCGAAGGACCATCCTTGGGGGCTTCGCCTTTCCCAAAACTCCTCGATTGGTTGACTTGTAGTGAGAGTTTCTTCGCATCTCTGGACGTCAAATTGAGCGCAGAGGTATTTGGTGACCTGTGTGCAGATAGCGGATCCAGCCTTGAACCGCTCGTGGCAGCACCGTCGCTCCCCTTCGCCAGCTGAACGTGGTCTGCACCGGTACTCCTCTCCGCGCTGTCGAATTGTGCGTTGAAGAAAGGCCAGGTGTGGTTCATAATGGTGTTGGTCTCCTCGAACTCGGATTTTTTCGGTGGAATGCCCTCAGGCCACTTTGTAATAGCCTTGCCGCGGAATTTCAGTGTAATAGCCTTGATCTTTGCGCTCTTTTGCACGCGCACGTGCAAGCTTCCGCGTAGCATGGCGGTGTTGCCCGGTACAGCCTCCGCGTTCTCGAATCCTTGCAGGAACAACACTGGCTCGGCCAGATGTACACCCACAGAGACACCGTTGCCGGCGGCAAGCGGCTTCTCCTCTTCCATATTCACTGGTATAACACCATTTCCGAGCGTGCCATTCGCGTTTATTTGCGGAGAGACCGCCATGCTGTGGGCGCTGTGGGTGCTGTTCTCACTCCCACTCGATCGATTCGTGGCATGTCGTACATCGCTGTTCAGCCTCGGTCTGCTGACCATACCACTGACTGGGCCACTGATGGATCCTCTGATTGCTCCTCTCATGTTTTCGGAATCTGTTTCCGACGTTCTTGAGGAGAAGCTCCCTGGGGACCAGGACTGCCGGTTCTTCTTTTTCTGTAACTTCTCCTGTGCCAGATCGGGCTGTGGCTGTGACTGCGATTGTATCACGGATCTGAGGAACCGTTTTGCTGATTCTCGCGAGACCGCCAGCTTGAATCTTGGTTCACGCTTCTGCGAAGCGTCCGTGTGTTTTGGTGGTTCCGGGATGAAGGCGCCGAGATTCTGTACTCGGATGCGTCCGGGAGGTGTCCGACGTGGATTGAAGAAGTCGAGGCTGCGACGTTGAGACGAAGTTCGTGATGGTGCTGGTGATGGTGCTGGTTGAGGTTGTGGTGGTGGGACGTATGAGATGCGGGCTGAGTTCCGACTACGGTACTCGACGGCTGCCATTGCGAGATCTGCGTTAGTCTGTATTCTCTGGGCAAAAGCTGAGGTTGCATCATGGCAACCTAGAAGGAAAATAAAGGCGGTAGAAATCGAAGAGAAGAATATGAAACGACGATTGAAATGCAGGACCGTCCAAGCTTGATGTGACAGCACTGGCAGGAGGCATGGTGACACACGGCGTCACCACATGCCAGCACAGGACGCACGAGCGCGTATGTTGAGGTAGAAGCGGTGGCACTTACATTCAATTTCCTTTGCGTGAGCGAGTCAACAGCGATTGTTGGGCAGCAGTGGTGCAAGGTTGTGTTCTGCGGTTTCAGCGTGGAATTGCGACGGTCAAAGCACCAAGAAGTAGCTGCGGTAGCCCTGTCAGAGGCAGCTGACGTCGTACAGGTACAGAGGAAAGCGTCCAAGAAAAGGCTGTGTTGCCAGCAGCAGTCCAAGAACAGCAGACAGGCTTAGACTAAAATGACCCCAATCCCTGTTAGGCGGTTGGCACCAGAAAAATGAGCTGGGGTTGGAGATCCTGACGTGGAGTGGAGATCTCAAGTACGAAACGCTACGCAATGCTTTGATTGACGGTGCCGGATAAGGTTGTCACTGGCGCTAATCTTACCCTCCGCGCGGAGACGGCAGATGGCGGAAGAGATCAAATGCAGGACGGCGGCGTAGAGGGTTCACGACGAACGGTGGTATGGGAGAGACGGATGGAAGTATCACGGAGATGGCATAACAGTCGGCAGTGAAGGACAGTAGTAGCCGTCATGTCCTGCGCTGACCGAGCTCGACGATGTCGGCGCCGGGCAGCAACAACGGTATCGATACATCTTCGGGCTTTGGTGCGGATCGATAGAGAGTAGCGCAGCAGGCACGCGCTAAAACATGATTTCAGGACTCGAGCGTCGAAACAGTCTGCGCCAAGCTCGTCATCGCTCAAAGCAAGGCGATTTGTTCAGCGAGTCGGCTTGCACGGCTGGTCAGCACTCAGCAACAGTCGAGACTCGGGCGCCGACGTCTTCCGCCATGTCCATCCTCTGTCCCTTCGCCATGTTCTCGAACGTGTCGATGGCATGTCGGGAAGCGCGGAAGCAAATGCAGATGCGAGGCGCTCATGTGTATGTCATGTCACAAGCAGGTACAACTGGAGGAAGTGCGCGGCAGTCATGTGCGAGAGTTTCCACACATGCAGTCTTCCAAATATACCAAGTCAACCCTGCCGAGTAGCCGTAAAATCGCCCTTGCCCAGCGGAGGAGACACGCTGAATTTTTTGGGAAATCCATGCTACACGTCTGTTGCAGGGCTGTGTGCAGATGCGAGCCTCGGCATTGTGTCCGCGCAGACATCACACGACTGTCGAGGTCTTGTGTGCGTCTGGTGGCGGCCCTGGGTATCTGGGCGAGCTGCCCCTCGTCCGCAGTACAACTATTGTACTAGTAGTGAAGAGACGGTCGTCGTAGACAGGGAATGGCTGCAGGCAATGTCCAGTCGGATCCACAGGCACAAAACTTTGTGGTCACACTGTAAGCACAGCCTGATGAAGCATCCGGAAATGCGAATCGCGAGTCGAGTACACGGGGAAGATAGATGAAGTTGCATACAACAGCTTGCGACGCTGGCAATATACTGCAGAGTTAATTGAGCACTGTGTCTCTGTTGATGCTTGATGTCATTGCCCCAAGCGGTCGCACCTGGAGTCTTGTTTACGCCACGCAAACGGTCTCTACAAGACCGGTGTGCTTTCGCCGCGGTGGATGATGAGCCAGCCATAATTCGATGAGAGTCACAGAGTGAGCCAGGTTTTCCCTACTCCGCCTCGTCCGCATGGCCCCATGGGTGGTGGGGGACGAGATGATCGGCGCACAAGAGTAAGCGGTATCGGCGTCGGCGGCCGGCCCTGATGATCATACAGAACTGCTCGCCAATCTGCATCGCAAATCCTTCCACAGCTTTCGTAATCGTTCACGTTTTCGAGGCTGATATAGGTCGGCCCGACCGTTTCGCATGGGAGGCTGCGAGCTGCACCTGTGCGGTGTCTGTAGAAGCACACCGTTCAGCGTGCGACTCACGTGGCGTGCACAGATTGTTCGTCGTGGTCTTTGTTCATGTTGTTCTTCGACCTCGGACTTGCCTCCAGAGTGTAGATCGCTTGTCCTTGAAAGTGATGTGGCCGACAGTCGGTGCAAACCTCTGCAAACTAATCCTACCAAAGCCATGAATGGACAACGACTTGACGTTTGATATAGACGTTTTGTTGATGACAGCTGAGTTGCGCCGGTGAAAGCTTCAATCGTGTTCCAACGGTGGTATTGGAAAGGAAAGCACAACCCGAGCAACCATAACCCTTAATGAGTGTTGGAGTGCTGCCTGCGCTTAACGGTATTCAAACTTGCGGCGTGGATTGGTGTGGGGTAAATTATTGAAAGCGCGAGACTTTCGTGTTATGCGATACGCCACGAACTCCAGCGACGCGCCACAATCATCTGCTGCAACAGCAACACACGAGGAGAATGGCTGAGCACGGTGAGTCGAGTATGGTAGCATATGAGATCTGCTCTTACTGACAATCTCCCACAGGCCGAGATCACCTGCCACTCAGGGATGTCGTGGTGTGCAGCACATCTCTTCCTCAGGAAGCTCGCGTGGGTCAAACTATTTGGACGGCAGCCGATATGTACTTACTGGCGGAACAGATTCGACTTACAGATCTCGCTAAGCAGATGGGAGCTCAGCACGCTCTGGATCTTACAGGCGAAGTGACGCATCTCATAGTGGGTGACAGCAACACTCCAAAGTACAAGTATGTCGCTAAAGAGCGACCCGACATCATTGTCCTGGACCCCGCCTGGATCGATGCTGTGCGAGAAGCCTGGATAGACGGCGGCGATGTGGACGTGCAAGGCCTGGAGCGCATTTACAGGTGTCCGACTTTCGCTGGCCTCAAGATATGCATCACTGGGTTCAATGATCAGGCAGAAAGAAACCGGTTGGCTGCCACAGTTGAACACGAGGGCGCGGAATACCATGGTGACCTCATAAAACAAGTCACACATCTCATAGTGGCTCAACCTGGAAGCGCAAAACACAGGGCAGCTAAAGACTGGGGGATAAACACTGTTTCACCAAAGTGGCTGGAGGATAGCGCGGCGCGAGGCATGGCATTGGACCCGAAATTTTACGACCCAACAATGCCACACGAAGAGCAGGGCAAAGGCGCATACAGAAAAGAGACGGCAACTCGGACGAGCTTGGGAAAGCGTCTAAGGAATGAAGAGTCTCAGACATCAGCTGCGAGTGCCAGTAGCAAGAGGAAGCTCAGGCGACATGCCAGCAGACGGCTGGAAGATCACAGCCAAGATATGTGGCAGGATATCTCGGCGGCGGACGCCACCACGGTTGCTCCCTCTGAAGTGACCGACCAATGGACAGCTGGAGATGAAGACTCTCAGCTCACCGTGGGCAGAGCAGTAGTACAACCGCAAGTCAAACAGTCGTTCGCCGTTCATCAAGAGAACAATGCCCCAGTCGCGCCAAAACCTGAAGGTCTTTTTTCCGGCTGGTGTATTGCCACCGAAGGATTTGAGAAGGAGAAAACAAAGCGCCTTGCGCAGTACCTCGAACCCAATGGTGCACGTATCGTGAAAGGACTACAAAGTCTCAACTCGATGGGAGAGGAGGAGCAGGAGCAGCGTTGTCTTCTTGTCCCTCACGCGCAGACCGATCAGAACATGAGCAAGCCTCACGTGGTGACTGGAGTTGTCATCGCCACAGAATGGTGGGTCGAGCGATGTATTCACCACAAGCAAGTCTTGGACCCACAACAAGATGTTCTTAGCAGACCTCTGTGGAATCTCAACATTCTCGGTTTCTCAAAGTTAACGATTTCGACGACTGGGTTCTCTGGCGTCGATTACCGCCAGGTAGCTGAAGCAATCAAGCTCGCCGGAGCAACGCATCAAGAACAACTGACACCAACAATCTCTGTACTCATCAGTGGAACTCCCACGGTCAAGAAGGAGAAGGCTTACTATGCTGCCAAGCACCAGATACCTGTCGTCACTGCTGACTGGCTATGGACGTGCCTTGATAAACAGCGCAAACCAACAATGGACAGATTCATGATTGAGCTTCCGAAATATGACCCAAACAATGCCACGGGAAGCGCATCAGCTGCAGCCAGCCCTGCGCCAAGCGAAGCATTGAAGAGGTCCGCGGAGTCTGGTTCGAAGTGAGTAGTATCTGATTTTGACACTTTGCCTCTTTCGTGCGTTACTGATTTATGGGCTCGATAGAAAAGATAAGCAGACACTATCGCGGCTATCCCACACACGAAAACGACAAGCAACACCATCATTGCCATTACAGGCACTGAAGCCGAACACAAAGAGTTCTAAGCCAGCTGGGCCCTTCGTGCATGAGGATGACGACGAGGACGACGACAACGAACATAATGATGATGGCTTTTCCGTGCCAGTCCAAGACGAAGGCCCGACTACAACTCACGAGGCGTCAAGTAAGGCTGTGCCTTTGCAGGCTATCTCGCCCAATGCTTCTCCTCGTAAACAGCATTTCATTGATCAACAAAAATTTATACCCCCACCTCAAGACCACGACTCTCTGGAAGCCATAAACACAGAGGAACACAATGACCTGCAAGCGGACACGAAAGAAGGGGAATCCTCTCCTGCCGATGAACCACCCGCGAACCCTGAAGCTCCGCCTTCCCCCGAGCGCCTGCAAACCAACTGGACCGCAAGCCTGGCTTCTATCATGGAAAAGCAACAACGCCGCACCGCTTCCTCAGAACACCCTAATCCTGCGCAGCGCCTCAAACACCGAAAACTCGGCCGCGCCGCAAGCGGAAGCAGCTTAGCCAGCCGCACCAACTCGGGCTCTGCAGCCGCGAACCAGGAACTTCGGCACGGCGACAAGTCCTTCTCGGACTCCTCCGACTCGCATGCTACCGCGCAAGAAGACTTGCCTAGTACGCAAATCGGCTATGAAACTTTGGAGGCGGAGGCCGCGAGGATGCAGATGGCGAAGCGCATGGGAACGAGCTACTCTGATGAGAGCAGCGGGACGCGTCTCGCCAGCTTGGGAACTGTCAGAGACAGTGCTGCGCCTGCAGGCGCACCTGGAGGGAGGTCTAGGAACAGGACGAGAAAGTAGGCGGAATTGGGAAGATAGAAGTATGGTACAACAGCACAGAGCGTTCATAATCGCCTTTTCGATAGGCAAGGATATACATGCAAAACTCCGCCTCACCAGGCGTCAAAGTTTCCAAACCCGCCACCCTTCCTCTTCTTGCTAGGTGGTTCAGGTGCCGCAGACTCTTCCCACTCACCGACAATCTCGTCTTCGGCTTCTGGCGCCTGCTCTGCGGCCTTGCGTAGGTACTTGCCCACGCCTCCTCCACCACTGCTTTCATCTACTTTCCCATCTGCTCTGATCCTCTTGCCAGTCCAAGTCGTCCTCTCGTCTTCCGCGCCGCCTTCACGCCTCAAAGCCTCTTTTCTCGCCTCTTTGGCTTCCTCCTCGGACCTCTCTTTCAAGAACTCTTCAAATGGATTCACAAACACGATGACTTCTTCGATCGCGCAGCGTTCCAAAGGGTGGTCTTTCTCGTCTACTGGTACTGCTTCGAGGCGAGCCAGCGTCTCCATTCCCTCCATTACTCGGCCGAAAACAGTGTGCTTGCGATCCAAATGCGGCGTGGCGCGGTATGTGAGGAAGAACTGCGACGTGTTTGTGTCTTTCCCCTTGTTCGCCATGCTCAGCACTCCGCGCCCATCGTGCGTGAGCGGGCCTTCGAGCTCGTCGGCAAAAGGCTTGCCCCAGCAGCTCTGCCCGCCGCGACCAGTGCCCGTGGGATCGCCGCCCTGCAGCATGAAATTGCGGATATTGCGGTGGAAGGGGACGCCGTTGTAGGCGCCTTTCTTGGCTAGCGTGAGGAAGTTCCAGACGGCTTTGGGGGCAAATTCGGGGTAGAGGGCGAGGTTGATGCTGCCGTGGGTGGTGCGCAGGCTGGCGTAGCCGGTGATTTTGACGCGCTTGGGCTTGAGCATGTATTCCTCGTCGCTGAGGATGGCGCGGTCGTTGGATGTGTTTGGGGTCAGGCCGGTGGATGTGAAGGAAGCTGCGGCGGCGCCGCTGGTGAATTGAGCGGCGTTGTAGGGCGTTGGTTTTGTGGCGCGGTGTTTTGAGACTTCGGATGCTGCTTTACGAGCGTGTGCTAGAGCTTGCTGCTCAGCAGGAGTGGCTGATCCTGAGCCTGACTTCTCGCGCTCCTCTCGTCGTTTTGCGACGGCCTCTTTGGCTTTGAGGATCTTTGCGGCGGAGCCGAGATTCTGGTCTTTGATGCCGGCACCACGCTCTGCTTCTTGCTCTGGAGTCAGAGTGCTGGTGCCTTCTTTCAAATGCTTGTACTGGCTTAGGTCTCGCGAGGCAACATTCTGAGGGTCCTGCAATGTGATGATATCCTGGCGAGTGAAGTCTTCATCGGTGACCAAATCTTTCCAGTTCTTGCCTTTGATGTTCAATCGCTCCACAGTATCCCACGCAAAGACGTTGCCCGTATTCTTCAAAGCCACGATGTGCGTGTTGTCGGTAAACACCTTAAACGTAACCGGATCGACGTATTCTCCATCATCGTTCTTCGCGAAGTTCAACTTGATCAACTCTGAGCTCTTGAGAGGGTTTCCGTCGACTGGGTTTGTTCCATGCTTTTTGATCCAGGGTAGGATGTTGGTGAGGTCGAATATGGTACCATCGGTAGTACAGACGGGGTGCTCGAATGGTTGGAGAGACACAGCACAGAAGTTGAATGGCAATCGCTTGAAGCTTGCGCCTGCTACGCCGGATTTACGAGCATTTGCTCCTGCTGATGCGCCGAAAGCGTCGGCACTGGACCACTCGCTGTGGGTGATCTGTAGATGGTGTTAGCTGGATTCGACATTGATGTGTACTAGATGACGACGTACGTACAATTTGTCAGTACCTGCGATGCTGTTAGCAAACCGTAAGGTCTAAATGAAGAAGCCTTAATATACCTTTGCCCATTTTGATGGTAGTTTGCGAAGTGCGATTGCGAAGAGCACTACAGAATCTCTAGGCCGAACATCACATGTCGCGCTCTTGACTTCAACTTCTGACGTTCTTCCTCCGCATACACCTGCCTCTTTCAGCAGTTTGCGACAATATTGCCGAGATTCAACCGTCCAACATATCAACCTCACTCAGATGAACAATACTTAGCGATCGTAAGAACATTAAACTAACAGATACAGATACAATTATCAACTGGTCATTCGCAACAGAACAGACTGCGACAGAGAACTTGTTATCTGGACGATTGCGTGCAAGTCCCAAACGCTTAGCACACACACGCAGCCAACACGCTGACCGGCTACTGTTTGTGTAATCGTGTTGTTTGTCATTTGCGCAATGAATCACAAGGCGAACAATACCTCCGTCCGCGGATATATCTATTGTATGTATCACAAGTCTTCGAAATTGGGATGTGACAAGATTGCTCCATCAGCACACCGAGTCCGGGCTGTACCGCTGTCGCACGCTCATTTGAAAGAGACGTCCAGCAAGCACGTGAGCACTATTGGAAGACTCCTGCTACGACAGAGCTCTCGAGTCTCCCTGCACCGGTAAATAGACTTGATATTGTTCAACAAACAACAGCCACAACACGTGTAGTGCAGGTGGTGCTCCATACTCAACACAATGTCCACGTTTCCACGCAAACTTTTGTCTTCCTCCGTTCATTCGCGACGCCCAAATTAGATTGTCGGCACTGCTTGTCCAGTGACGGTAGTGCGGGGTCACACTGATGGCGCTGAGCAGTAGTGCCTGTGTGTTTCTCGTCCTCACTCGAGTCACGCTTCCTTTGTGCCAACAACAATACTAAGACTAAACACAAAGGTCACCCGCCCGAGACCAGAGCAAGCAAACAATACTAAGGCCACGCATACTTCGCCAGCGAGTATATCAAAACTCGCTGACAATCTCCGGTTCTTTCTCTCGCCTTTTCCACTCCAAACAAACCACAACTCGACCGCAATCACCCGCGACGAATACATAAACCAGCCTACCAACCCGCAACACACAACCTTCTTCTCTTCACCGATACCAACTTCGATCTCACACTCGTTAAGTAAGACTTCCAGCTCTTCCTCACCCAACAACCTCTCGCATACTAACATCTCTTCCAGGTCACCGACTTTCAAACCCACCAACCATCAACATGCAGTTCACCAACATGGAATTTGTCCTCAACAAGAAGGTCGACCAGGGCGCTCCCTGGGTCGGCGGTTGCACCGTCTCCAAGGTCGACCAGGGCGCTCCTTGGGTCGGCGGTTGCACTCTCCAGCGCCGCAAGGTCGACCAGGGCGCTCCCTGGGTTGGCGGATGCACTCTCCAGCGCCGCAAGGTCGACCAAGGTGCTCCCTGGGTCGGCGGTTGCACCGTCTCCCGTCTGGTAGGACTTGGTCTCGGCCGCGACAGCAGCTGCACCGTCTCATACTCATAGACGCTAACTGCTCGATAGTAAGCGTTGAATCCCACCGACCCACTGACGACCGGCGTCGACTACAACACACACCTTTCTCCTGGAGCGTCCCCGCGACACGACAGGGAATGATGTTTGAGGCGCTTGCTCCTGGCATGCAATGTGCTGAGGGGTCTTCCTACTTCTCTTGTTTTGATGGCTTTGGACCATGAGTCCCTTTAGTACGCGAAAGGCTTTGCTCGCGCAAGTTGTCTTCGGGCAGTTAGCGTGGACTTTGACGCTCGCTGTGCTCAGTTAGTTTCACAGTAGTCGATCAATCAGAACGGCTTTTATTTGCTTCATCATAAGTCTCATGTGATGTCGAGATTTCGTCTCTACCTTCACTCGTGCTTTTTACACAATGCTTCTTTGGGTATCTTGTTTTAAAGTCCATCTCCTCTCTGCTCCCTCATCATCGCCCTGTACCTTTCAATGACCTCTCTGCGAGCATCACCCAGCTCTTCACGCTTCTTCAAACTTCCAGAAGCGACCGGTACGTTGGCCACGTCGACCTTCGCTCCGCGGATAGGCTTGAACTTCTCCCTCACTTTGATCAACTCTGGCGGCGCCTGCACCACATCGTTGAGCTTCGCCTTCTGCCCTCGCTTCAACTTCAGCTCTGCCCAAATATCCCCTTCCTTGTCGTTGCTCTCGCCAATCGCCTTGCGCTTGCTCTTGAAATTGACATCCTCGCCATACTTGGCCGCGTTCTCCTCCTCCAACTCCTCCTGCTTCTCCCGCGCCTCTTCCTTCTGCTCTTGAATCTTCGCCTCCTCCTCTCGCCAGGTAGCGTACAACTTGTGCATCTGCTTCTCCTTCTTCGTCCGCCTCTCCTTAATCCCCTCCACAGCTTTACCCTTCGCAATCAACCCGCTCACTTTAATCGCCTGATCGACTCGCGCATTGTAATCCGACATGCGCTCTCCGGGTTGAATCTTCGGCATCTCAGCAGCTTGCGTCTCCGCATCCTTCGCCGCTTTCGCCGCAGTCTTCGGCTTCTTCGCCCTGCGGTCCTCGCCGTCGTCTAAGCCCGAGAGGTGGCGCTTGTTGGTCTGCTGTGCGATGAGGCGCTGGAAAGCGCGGGGCGTGTCGTCGACGCCATAGCCTTCTACGACGTCTTTGCGGTTACGCCGGGGTTTTAGGTCTGAGGCGGGTTTGGGCTTGGCTTTGGCGGTTCCTCGCTTCGGGGCGAGTTTGGCGTTGGTTTTTTTGGAGCCGGTTTTTGTGTAGGCTGCTAAAGGTTGGGCGCTGGTTGTGGGCGCGAGGTTGAAGCTGGGGAGAGGGTTAGACAGGTCCGGAGATTTAGTTCATTAAGGATGGACTTACTCGTTCGCATTTTGCGTCTTTCTTGTGTGTTTGGTAGGCATTGTGAGATGTTGTTGTCAGTGTTATAAAGTGCTTAGAGACAATGGTCTGGAACTTTTTGTGAGAGAAAGTCGGAGTTTGAAGAGGGTCCGGCCGAGCTTGCGCGAACATGTGAAAGCGGCGACAAGCTCCAACCTGGATGCTTTGCGACATCCACTACAAAGACAACATTTGCATACTCTGTACTCTTATATCTGGCCCATTAAATTTGTCGCGACAACCTCTCGCCCATCATGCCTCCAATGCCCAGCCGTATGACCAAAAACAGGGTCAAAGACTTTCGCTATCGACCAGGAAAGGCCGAGGTCGAGGACGAAGAAGACGAGTTCGATTCTGAGGAGGAGGAAGACGATGCGACAGAAGCACAAAAACCTTCAGCACCCGCGCCAAAGGCATCGACATTTCCCAGCCAGAAGAAACTTGCGATCGACTTGAGCAAAGCGGATCAGCAAAGGACTTCTGTCCCAGAAGCATCTACGAGCAAGAAGACGGACGACCCTGATCTGGAAGGATTCGAGACCGCGTCCGAATCAGAAGAAGAGGCTGGAGATGCTGCGGAGGGCAGCAGTGAAGAGGAAGAGGAGAGCTCAGAGGAGGAAGACAGTAGCTCTGATGACGAGCCGAAGCGACCTATGCTTGCGCCCAAATTCATATCTAAGGCGCAGCGGAATAAAATGCAAACAGCTCAGCCTACAAAATCGGCAGAAGAGGTTGCGGCAGAAGAGGAGCGACGGAGGAAAGAGAAAGCAGACGAAATGCTGCAGGCGCAAATGGAACGAGACCAAATTGCGCGCGCTGCAGGCAAGAAAGCATGGGACGATGATGACAATATCGAAGAAGAAGTCGACGACACAGATGGGCTTGACGAGGAGGCAGAACGTGCGGCATGGAAACTACGCGAGCTCAAGCGTGTGCGACGCGACCGTCTCGCGATTGAAGAGAAAGAAAAAGAACGCGAGGAAATCGACCGCAGACGCGCCCTCACCGACGAAGAACGCAAAGCCGAAGACGAAGCTTATATCGCGGCACAGAAGGACGATCAAGAGGGCAAAGGCAAGATGGCGTACATGCAAAAGTACTTCCACAAAGGTGCTTTCTTCCAGGGCGACGAGGAGCAGGACGAAGAAGTCAAAGCTGCACTAAATCGCGATCTGGCTGGAGCCCGATTTGAGGATGAGACTGCCAGCAAAGAAGTCTTGCCCGAGTATATGAGGATCAGAGATATGAGCAAACTGGGCAAGAAGGGAAGGACCAAATATCAGGATCTCAAGTCAGAGGATACTGGCCGATGGGGGACGTACGAGGGCAAGAAGAAAGGCTATGATGGTTTGGATGATCGATTCAAGCCTGATGATCCTCGCAGTGGCAACGACCGTACGGGTGCTAATGCTGCGCCTGTTGGTGAGCGACGAAGAAGAGACGACGACGATGGACAAGGCAACCGGGATGGCAAGCGTGCGAAATATGACTGAGGCCGGTCTTACCTTTCACCTGCATTTGTGAGCGTATTTAGCGAGGCGTCAAGGGCAATTTTGGAGGCGAGGTGATCAATATGTGTACGATCTATAAAGTAAATCAAGATTGATGCGAAGCACTACATATGAGGCATCCATTCTCGCCTCAATCTATAAAGTGATTTGACAGGTAATATTCATGTTGCCTGTTTCAAGTACAAGAGTACTTCTTCATCTTTTGCAGAAGAATGGCAGCTGGCACTCAAGGAGTCAAGGAGCGAGTCTTGTCACTCGAATGAGCTTCAGCATTAGACTTCACACTTCAACGAGGACAGCGCGACCGACTGATGCCAAGACTTTTGCTCGCGCGCTCACCCCTCCCCCGCCATCACCAGCACTCCACCGCATCCACTGCTGCTGCATCCACTACCGCCTCTTTTTTGCCGCTAAATCGCTGCAAGGCTTTGCGTTCGACTCCTGGCACAATCAATCCACTCGGACTTGTTCAACGCCACTTGCGCCATAACACAGGTGTTGCAGAAGATGCGACAAGATGGCTTCGGGGTTTGACGGACTCGTTGAGCGTCTGCTCTATGATGTCGCGCTCGCAGGCACAGGAGGTCAGTGCATATTCGTGTCGCGCGCGATCAATGCGATTATCGAGTATTGACGGCGTGCTAACATCTCACAGGTCTCGGTATCAAAGAACTCGGCGATGCTGTCCGCGAGTTCTACGCGAGTCAAAAGGTCGCCAAAAATTCCCAGCAAATCGCAGAAGATGAGGACAGTCTGTTATTCTCAGAATCGCCGCTAGACAATGGCCCGATCATCGACGATAACTTCGTCGAACTCGTTTGGCAATGGGTGTCGCGCAACCCTGAGGTGACGGTCCAAGGCCAATACCAACCTAAGCCTGCTGTGGCGGACCCGACCGCCGACGATGACGAAGGCGCGACTAACACAGGCAGCAAGCTTGACGGCTATCGCAAGCAGCGACTTTGCACTGGAGAAGATCGAGTCTGGTATGCGATTGCCGGTCATGGCATCGACTACAAACGAATCCCATTCCTCGAGTTTCAAGCTCTGAGCGTGATCGCAGGACAAGGCACTAAGGGTGTCCTTCAACCTGATGTCACAAGGCTCACTGGGCAAGATAAGAGATCTCTCCCCAAGCGAACCGACAACCTTGCCAAGAACGGCTACATTATCAAGACTACCGTCATAGCACGCGGTACCAAAACCAGTCTGCTGAAATTGAAGAAATTCGCTGGCGAAAGTGCTTTGCCTGAAGATGAAGGGGCAGCGCCTGGCACAACGATCATCACATACAATCTCTGGTTTGACGAGATGATGAAGCTGTTGCGAGAGAATGGCAACATCATGGCCTTTGAAGACATCAGGATTGGTCTCGGCATAAACAAGAAGAGATTCGAGACCAGGGCACTCCATCGTTGTGTCCGTCGCCTTGCCAAAGTCGGCTGTCTGAGAAAAGTCACTGCTCGAGTGGAGCCGCCTGCGAGTCAACCCGACGCCGATATGAAGTCTGTCAGGTCTCTCCAGCTTCTTCGAGATCCTACAGAGATTGACCGTGTAGCATTCATGAGGAGTGATTGGCAACGAAGCAAGCTGCTGGATTCCGCTCAGATTGCCCAATTCGCTGCTCTCGGAGGAGCCGACGACGAAGAGGATGACATCGAGGAAGCTGAGGCTATTGCTGGAATTGATGGCGAAGGAGAAGATGTCCGACGGATTCTGAACCGCTCTCCACCACTTTGGAACCCGGATCTACCTTTCCCGAACTACTTATACAACCGGATCAACGAAGCTGGTATCGCCGGGACCTCCTCCAGTGAGCTCTATGAGGACTCTGTTGGCCAGTTCTGGAAGCGAGCGATGGACGAGATGCTCGTAAAGCTCACAGATCTGTGGCAGTTCTCGCAACCTCCTCATCTCCGCCACCTTGCTATCGTCAAGGATACGTGTCAGAGGGGAAAGCAACCAACATTCCAGTATCGCACGTACGAAAACTTCGAAAAGGCTGTGGTGATCGGTGACGCATTCTGGGAGGGAGTGTTCGGCCCGGAAGAGAAAGGCAAAGGCAAGGCCAAACAGAAGAAAGCTGAAGCTGCTGCCGCTGCTTTGCCCAACGTTGACGAATGGGGATTCGAGAAGGTCAACCACAAGCTCTTTGTTGGACAGAACGGTGCGGCGACTCTGGAAGAATGCCGGAAAAATGCCAAACCGTCGTTGCAGCCTAAGTACAACATGCTGACGCCTGGCTCGCTAATCGGACGTCCTCCTGGGTCCGCCAAAACACCTGGCAGTGGTCTTCGTCGGCAGAAAAAGACGCAGACGGTTGATCGTACGCCGACAAGCAAACCTCGAAACGATCAGTCTACTATCGAACAATCTATGCGCAAGACCGCTGGACGTAAAGCGCTCTCCGCGAGCGCGGCGAAACGTACAGCCGATCAGGCAAATCTGGATGCGGACGAAGGATCGGGACTAAACGGTCAACCAGCAAACCTCGATCAAACGCCCGTGCCAGCAGCCAAGAAAGCCAAAGGGCGGCCACGCAAGTCTCTACGCACCGATGAGGTGCAAAGCACGACAATGCCCATGACGCCAGCTACAGGAAAGAGAAGCTCGACTCAGCCGGTAGCGCTCGGTGGCTCTCCTCTACAAAAGAGGCGCGCACCCAACGGCACGGACACAGGAGAAGAACGCCACGAGAAGATGCCAGAAGTTGGAGCTGAAAATTCCCATGCGACTACAGCAACCCCAGGGCAGCCTGATGACTTGGCAGCTCAGGATTCCGCGGACGATTCTGACTGGTCGACTGGACCAGCGCCAATCGTGAATGTTGATGCTGGAGTTGAGATCGATCCTCCGGGGGCTTACGAACTCAAAAAGAACAACTTCCCATATCGTGGACGACCACCGAAGGCCAAGATCGCAGTTTTCAGATCGAGCCGACTTCGTGATTTCTCGTGGTATGTGAAAGAAAGACCACTTCCAGGCTCTAGGGCATACAAAGCTATGCGTCGGAGCATACCAAGTACTGCCATAGAAGTCGAACCTACTCCTGAGCTACCATACCGTGAGCCACTGGCGCGCCATCCAATCAGCCATACTGATGAGATGGGCCGAGTTTTCTGGGGCAAACAAATGGGCCAGCCTCCTCAGACTACACCAGTAGATGCCACTGCTGAAGAGGTAGTTGTCACGCAAACATCAAACGACAACGACATGACCGCACCCGAAGTACCGGCCGCAGATCTGGATCCTACGCTGATCGAGTCTACCGCCGGGCATGCATCGAACGCTCCCTTGCCCGACATGACTGTCGATGATGCAGATGATAACGACCCGTCTGTCCGACAATACAAGAAGGCTGGAGTGACCAAAAACATCGGTGCACTCCACATAAAGCGAAGAAAAGTCGCAATGGACATTGTTCAAACTTGTGGCGGCGTCTTCCCTGGCAAAGGAGAGATCTGGTTCCCGTTTGTTACCACTTGGAACAGACAATACAACCAGACGCCTGACCGCCACACTGTCGAAAATGTTATGAAAGGACTCGTCACCAGCGGCAAGTTGAAGAAGCTGACATTCTGCTTCAAGTCAAGAAAAGGCACGCGTATCGAGCGCTCCATTTATGTCCAGCCTGAGATCGACCCAAACTCTCCAAAGGTGAAGTTGCTTCAGAAGAGAATCATCGACAGCTATCCTGCGACTATTCTACCCGAAGAAGTCGATATCGCGCCAGAGTTCCGCAAGCAAGCAGCGAGGAATCCTCAGACCACACATCATGCCAAATTGGCCAGAGCAGCAGGCGAAGAGTCGAACCCAGCGCCAAATGAGACGACTGGCTCTGAAAACCTACCGCCCCATTACATTCGCGACCAATTCCCCAAGGATGCCAGCATCACAGTCAGACGTACCGGCAATGGTACTGGTCTCGGTGCAATCGATGCGCAACTCCGCAGTATCAAACACAACCGCAGGTTGGCGAGCATCAGGAGAGGTGGTCATCCCAGGAAGATTCTGCCGATGGGCGCTGAAATGGAAGACGGCTTTGGAGATCTCACGTACGAACAGGCTTTGCTGCAAAGCGAACAGCAACACCCGACATACAATCGTCGCAGTGCTGCTCGTACGAGAGGCTCCAGATCTGGCGGGCGTAAACTTCCTGGCCGAATTCTTGGATCAAAAGCGAAGCGGAACGCAGCAAACGCGACCCGCACACCTGCAGGACAAACAAAGAGAAGTTTGCCATGGGATTCAATCGGTTACGTTGCTTCACAAGCTGCGCACTCCACCGTCGATCCCGCATGGATGGCCGTCGTGTCAAAAGCCAAACCTCCGCCAAAACGCATCGCACGCATCCAGTGGAAGTGGGTCGATCCAACTGCAGAGGACTGGTCTGTTTACCCATCTGGTATGACTGACGATGTAGACTTCGCTGATATGCACCACAACGAGTCTGCATCTTTCGGCGTGCTAATTCCCAACAATGCCCACGTGTTGGATAGCAATGGCCTGAGTGAAAATGTTACTGTGCAGTTCGCACCTCAGACGATAGACGACATCGTCAACAGCCACATGCTTCCCTCAAGTCCCGATACGGGCAGCGACGAGAACGAAGCGACGAAGTTCTTCAACGAAGTCGAGCGAGTGCAAGCTTGGGAGCAGCATGTTGTCAAGGCAAAGCATGCCTTGGCTCGTGGGGCAGACCGCCCATTCATCAACTACACAACGCCCTCGGACATCCCGTGGCCGCTAGACGGCGCATTATCCGTGGAAAGACCGGCTCGCGGTAAGCGTGCAAGGGACGGCGACGATGTTGAATCTCCCCAGGCGAAACGTCGACGCCAGCCTCAGAACAAACCCTCACGAGCGCAAGCGAAAATCTACTCAGAGTCTGACCCTCGCAAGTACAAGAAGCGCGATCGGAAAGCTGCAGCAAATTTTGGCGACAAGGAACATGACCGACTCGCCAAGGCAGTCGCTTTGGTGTCCGTCGTTTGTGGCGGTCTTTCCTACAGACGAAACTGGATGATTGTCGCGCACGCTTTCGGTTATGAATTTGAGTCG
>Ga0265797_10002183_pt1 | contig 33313 bp, 23 predicted proteins | sample P2T30metagenome_FD_192433 | JGI IMG/M metagenome (GOLD analysis project Ga0265797, IMG submission 192433) | Plant litter microbial communities from East Loma Ridge, Irvine, California - P2 T30 | ecosystem: Environmental > Terrestrial > Plant litter > Unclassified | place: USA: California... | reverse complement strand
GCCTTGAGTGGCGGGGCGCAGCAACAAGGCACATGCACGTCGATAACTCAGCCGCCCTCTCTTGCTTTGAATGGTGACTGAGGCCCTTGCTCGTCCATTTTATACAACAACGTTGAGGTCGAGTATTCCGCTGTTCTCGCCGGCCGATTTCTCATAACGATATCAGGATGCTAATGGTATTCGCGACATGGCATCCGTCGCCGACATAGTGCTTGGATAAGATTGGCTGGCTAGAAACTGCTCACATATCATCTCCAACCTGGCAAAACGGTTGCGGTCAGACGTCAATGATTTCACGTGATGTATGGCGATCGCATATTATGGTAATGTCGTTCGATGATAGCATCATGTTGCCTTATATGCTCGATTGCGGCCAAGTTCGGGGGTGACGATCGCTCGCCTCCGCTTGAAGCGGTAATCGACTGTAAAATCCACGAGACCAACGAATTATTGAAGCTCCCAATCACCACCACCCCTCTTGCCGTCCTTTGCCATTTCCGACATATCTGGACTCTGGATATCTGTTACCTCCCTTTCCCCGTCCACTCCTCCTCTCCTACGACTCTCGGCAAGCGAAACCCAAGGGGAATGCGGCGTGCCTTAGCCACCAATTTGGTCCGTTAGCAAAGACAGCAACCATCTGGCAGCGCCACCTTGGGGGGCATGCTAGAGCGAGCCACAGCATGTCTCGATTCCGGAGCACGTCTATCGGTTCGATGCGCGCGAAGGGCTTCGAGGAGCAGTCGCTCTTTGGGCTCGTCATTCTGGAATCATGGAGCTGGCGACCTCGATCTTCCGCCATGGACCACTGCACACACCCAACATCCACCGCTAGACGTACATGGTAGCACACATCAGCCTCGCCGCGCGTCAAAGCAAGAGCACGAGAGGCGTATCAACAGCACTCCGGTGGAAAGCCCGTTCTTGGACTTTCTGTACCCTCCACAGGCCCTGGCATTGCTCCACAGAAATGGCAGTCATCCTGCAGAAAGATGGGAAAGGCGGAACGAAAGGCGGCTGCCCAAGGGTTTCATACAGGCAAATCGAGGATACGCTTCTAAGGCGAAAAGAAAGAACCGCCAGGGGCTTGTCGAAAAGAAGAAAGAGGTGGTGACATCCTATCAATGGGATGTTACAGAGCGTGATACGGTACAAAAACCAGTCGGTGAGACAATACAGCAACCGGACGCGGCAGATGCAAATGGGGACTTGGCGCATTCTGAAGTACCTGAACATGTTGGCGAGTCCGAAGACGTCGAGAAGACTGAATCTCCTGAGGAGCTGGCTGAGAAGGTCAGGCTGGCTGCGATCACGAATGAGATCAGGACAGGGAAAGAGCTGCGCTCTCTGCTGGCGACGCCGAACCCTGGCGCAGCACTGGTACATCCCGAGAGAAGCTTAAAATACACAGACCATGCCTGGTCGCTGTTCGAGCAGCTAGGGGAAAAAGATCGAGCGGACGTTGGCATCAAAATGAAGCTCTTAGAATGGCTGTCGCACTATCGCAACGACTCTGCGGAAACCCACTGTCTGGAGCTGTATCATGCCATTCCTGCCACACGTCGAACTTTGGCAATTTACATGTCCACACTACCAGTGTTCATGCGATCTAATTTGTTCGGGCTCGCGGAACAAGCTCATGCTGAGGCGCTGGATCAATTGGAGAACGGACATGAAGTTTCCGTCTGGCTCTGCAGCACCGCCATCGAAAACGAGATGTGGGATCTTGCGTCGAGAGTGAAACAACAGCTGGATGCAAAACATAGGGATCAAGCGAGAGACTGGGTGGATAACATTTTCTGGCGGCAGATTGCCCAAACTCCAAAGCTCCTATCGAAGGCCATCAATCTGTCCAAGCATTTCCGAATGCTCAAGCAAGCAGACTCTATAACGGCTGACTTCGAGCACTTCTCCGTCAGCATATTCAGAGTGGCCATTATCCAACAGTTCACATACTCCCGCGACAAAAGGAAGAGCAGCAAGATTCCAAAAGCGGAAAGAACCCTCAACGACGGCCGCATTCGATATCTAATTGGCCGTGTTCAGCTCACAGACGCAAACCCGCCAGCTTTCCTGCAGGACATCATTCGCAAGCTCATTGACCCAAACTCGAAAGTCCACTACCCCGATGCGCACAAGACTATATCTTACATATATCGACAGCACCGCTCCATGAAACATGCACGTCTCCATCAAGACGTACACTCGGACCTCATCAAAAGAGTTGTCGAATACGCCGACACAGCAGCCGGTAAACGAGAGCCAGCCTGGTGTCTCTCGCCACAAACTCTGTTAGAAGACTGGACGATAAAGTTCGGGAAAATTGTGTTGGAGATGCACATTTACCTTTTGCAGCACTATGCTAAGAACGGCAATGCCGAGCTCGTTCGGCACTATTACGATGGTCTCATTGTAGATTATCCTCAGTATCAGCAGCACCTTCATGCCCTGTGGACTTTGGTGTATGTTCATGCCAGAAGAGGAGACGTCAAATCTGCAACAGCGGCTTTTGAATCGATCCAAGAGTCAGCAAGTGCTGCTGGAGGATATGTCAAAATGCGAGTGTGGAACGCGCTACTGCACGCACACTCTCGTGCGGATGACATTGATGGTGCACTGGCAACGATGAAGAAACTCGTCGCATACGGTCAAACACCTGACGATTATTCTTTCCATCCACTGTTAGAACTCTACGCTGCAAGGGGCGACATCGATAGTGTTATGGACCTGCTTGAGCAATACGATGAACTGAGTGGCAGGCCTCGCACCACTGCGCTTTATGGCAGTCTCATGACCGCACATAGCAACACGAATGACGTGGAGTCTGCACGCAAGGTCTTGGAGGGGCTCATTCCCAAAGTCAAAGCTGGCGAAGTTAAGGGCACACTGACGAAATGCTTCAACATCTTACTCGCTAGACTCGCGTTGCGTCGTGAAATCGATGAGACTATGCGAGTCTACCAATGGATGAAGGACGAGGAGATTGAGGTCGACAGCATGACATACGCCGCGCTGATGCAATCCCTGGTTGCATATCGCCAACCGGATGCCGCTTGGAAACTCCTGAATACGGCCATACCGGAGAAAGGCTTGCAGCCACAGGCGTTCCACTATGCTGTTGCGATGACTGGTTTCGTCAGACAGAACTCGTTCCAGACTGCGTTGGACATCCACAAGCAGATGTTGAACAGGAACATCGAGCCTACCCTGATGACTAACGCCATATACCTCCGAGCTAAGGCTCTCTACGAACTCAGACAAGCCCCATTTGCTGACCCGGCGCAATATCCACTCGAGGTGGTTGTCGAAGAGCTTGACGAGATCTTCAAGGATTCGGCCGCTGGATTGGTAGCTCACGAGCCTCAGTCGTACTCGCCAACGACAGATCACTCGCCCCAGGCCCTGCTACTCAGCCAGCTCATATACGCGTACGGCGCATCAAAGTCGGTAGAAGCTGTGCAAGCACTTGTCAAACGATACGCAAAAGTGGCACAGAAGGACGAAAGCGGCAATGTCATCGAGTATCTGCCATTGAGACTACTCAGCGTAGTCATGCCTTCGTTCATTCAAGCTGGCAACTGGGATGAGGTCGACCGCTGCTGGCACCTCGCGAAGGAGCAGGCAGACGCGATTTCCATCCGGGAACCCGTCCCGCGACTTGCACCAGAAAAGGAGGCTCAAAATGCCCCCGATATCCTCAAGCTATCCGTGGCGAACACTACCGGCGAGACGGTCAAGCCCGTCTCTCTGCTTGCGAAGCCACGACGTGAAGACCCGTCTAAGCCCGCCCCAGCTCTACGACATATCTTGTCGCAGGCTCTCCGCCATCACATCAATGCTCTGGCTGCGCAGTCTCGCTTTTCGGAAATGGTTTCCTCAGTTGCCAATATACTGAGCCAAGGCTATGTTCTCGACAACAGTACTTGGAACGTCTTCATTGAGCACTTGCTCCGCCCTTCACCACCTTTCGCCCTACTCGCCTTCCGCTTGACAGAGCGCTATCTTATCCCCTCATTCCCAGGGTGGATGAAGGGCAGACCTGTCACGAATCTTTCGTCCAGAGTGCAGGGCCTTCAGTACATCCAAGCGCGCTACTTGAGTCCAGATCAGTTGATGCCGCGATACAGCACTCTCGTCAAACTAGCTGCTGCTGTGCTCGAAATCCGTCGCGTGGATGCTATGGGATTGAAGAGAAGCAAGTCTTCGAAATTTGGCAACGAGGACCTCCGCAAGCATGTTGGCACCATGAAGCAACTCCAGCAACACGCCCCCAAGACGCTCTACGCCGTCCAGACCATGCCGACAGTTGAGGATGCGCTCCAAACTACGCTGCTGAGAAGGCAGGTCATGTCTTAAGGCGCGAGGAGATGGCGCTTGTACTATTTTTTGTTTTCTTTTTTTTTTTTGCGCATATCGAGCGTTCAGCGCGGCTTGTACATACTCTGTAAAGATACTGGGGCCATTTTCGGCTTGTATGAATAAATGTACGTGTATCAAAGGAGGTGTCAACGCGTCTCCGTGGTTTATCTCCAATCTCCACGGCTTTATCGGATTTACCTTGTGTTGCTGATGACGTCTGGTGTAATCATCTCACTCCACCTTCCTCAATGGTGGCTGTACATATACAAAGGTCTGAGCCATAGCCTCTCTGCCTCCGTCGCCACAATCAACCACATAACCACAACTAACCATCCCAACCTTGCCACAATGGCTCCACAAGTCTTCTTCATCACCGGCACCTCCACCGGCTTCGGCTACCACTACGTCGAAAAGTGCCTCAAAGAGGGCGACAAAGTCGTCGCCACCGCCCGCAACTCCTCAAAACTCGCCTTCCCTACCGCCACCAAAGATAACCTCCTCACCCTCGACTGCGACGTCACCGACCAGTCCTCCATCGACGCCGCTTTCGCTCAAGCTCTCTCGCACTTCGGCCGCATCGACGTCGTCGTCAACAACGCCGGCTACGGCCTCTCAGGCGAATTCGAAAGCCTCACCGACGAGCAGATACGTACCCAGATGGAAGTCAACTTCTTCGGCCTATTGAACGTCACACGCGTAGCCCTCGAAACCATGCGAGAGAGAAACTCCCCTCCCGGCGGCCGCATCCAACAGATCACATCCATCGGCGGCCAGCGCGGCGTGCCGACCTTCAGCATCTACTGCGCCAGCAAATGGGCCGTCGAAGGCTTCACGGAATCTCTGCAACAAGAGCTCAAACCCGAATGGGGGATCAAACTCACTTGCATCGAGCCCGGCGGGTTCAGGACGGACTGGGCGGGGCGGTCGATGGATTTCGGGGCGAAGAAGAACTCTGCTTACGACCACATTGATGCCAAAGCGAATATGGCGCAGAGGCATGGGACGCAAGCTGGAGACCCTGTGAAAGGTGCTGATGCGATGTGGCAAGTGGCGAAGATGGAGGAGCCGCCGCTGAGGTTGGTTATCGGGAGTGATGCGCATAGGCTGATTATGGAGAAGATCAAGAGTTATGGGGATAATTATCCGAAGTATGAGGAGATTGCTAATGGTTGTGATGTTGATGGGTATGAGAGGCCGCAGTGAAAGGCGTGGTGAGAGTTGTGATGACTGGGTGTAGCGGGACAGACAAAACGACTGAACAGCGTAGCGTACCTATCTAAAAGATTTGAAATCACGCTTTCCGTTCCGTGATATCTAAGGCACACTCAAGCGATAGTTTCCCTACCATGACAGGAGCCTGAATCAAACCGCAAGGCCAAGTCTTTAAAAGCTACTAGAAGAGGAAACATCAGGAAATTCAGAGATCGTGTTAGAAATGTGCCCTCGATTGCACAAAGATAAATGTTGGTATCGTACATATTTGCTTTTTCCTGCTATATAACATCAATCACACCGGTCCATCCAGCACACCGCTCTCGCGCAGACTACGCCACAGCTCCGGCTCAAGGAACTTGCCCACAGAAACATCCTCTGCCAGACCCTTTCTCCTGCGGGTCTTGAGCACAAAGTCTCTGGCGGTGGCTTGTGCGCTCGCAGGCTCCAGTGCACGCAACTTGATGTCCTTGTCGAGTGGGTCACCGGGCACGAGGCTCCAGCGGTCAAACACAAGCGATACGGTCGCTTGGCCCTGAGTGTGAATGCGGAGATCGGTCTCGAAACCGAAGGAGTCGATGACGGGGATGAGACCCTTTACTGAGTAGAGGGGTGTGCCGGGGACGGGGGCGTCTTGCAGCACGTGGCCACGACGGCGGGCAAGGACAGTGTACAGAGCTGAGACTGCGTTTGCTGGACCAAGCATGGTGCATGAGTAGACGGGCTCCATGAGTCGAGGTCCGGCCATGAGGAAGGAGGAATAACAGGCACGTCTTGACGTGGGGATGATTTGTCCACCACCGCGGAAGATGGGCTCTGAAGCAAGATCGATGTCGGTAAGGCGGAACTTGGTGTTTCGGATAGGCTCTTCGCAGAGAGGACCTTCTCGTGTGGCCCATGAGAAACCTTGCTTTACTGTGTCGCGCACGCTGCGTAGGGTCTTTTGGTCAACATCCGAAGGTAGTGTGTCGTTCTGCAAGATATTAGGGCCCATGTCCTCCGGACCGAAGGCCCAAATGTTCCTGCTGGCGAGGAGATCGTAGCCGTAGTTCTCTTCGAAGTACTTTCCGACCTTGCGCACGGGGTCTTTGATGCTCACTCTACCAGACTCAATATCCTCGGCGATGCCATCGTCCAGAGGCTCGGCCACGAATGTGAGTTTGTTCTTCTTGTTTGGTGTGAGGGCGTAGCACTTGATGCTGCTCTGATCTTGGACGGTCTCACAGAAACGGGTCACAGGATCAGAGACCTTGATCTCCATGTTCGCATAAAGTTTGCGAAGGTCGTGAAGAACGCAATCCATGTACAGCTCGCCCGTACCCAGAACAATGTGCTCACCGGACTCTTCAACCTTTGTTGTGATGAGAGGGTAAGATTTGTTGATCTTTCGTAGACCGTCAAGCATCTTAGGAAGTTCTGAAGGGTTGATAGGTTCCACTGCAACCTTGAAGACGCTTTCGAAGAAGTGTGTGACCGGCTTGAAGATGTGGGCGTCTTCGTCGTCGGGCAGCTTCTGTGCTACGATGGTAGCCGATTTGACAATACTATTGTCAACGCCACCAAGCAACACGAAGTTGCCGGCAGGGACACCGGATGTAGGTACGTTATACCGGCTCTCTGCCATCCACACATCTGAAATAGTGGCTGTGACCATATCTTCCTCATCATCGATCGAGTAGTTCTCGCCAAGGACTCTCACTGTCGCTCCAATGCGTGCTGTACCTGACATCACACGACCGAAGGAGTGGAAACCAGAAGCATCCTGCGTGTTAAAGAGCTTTGTGATATTGACAACAAGCGGTCCCTCAGCATCTGCCTTAAGCATGCTCTCGGCAGTCTTTGAATCCTGAGGTCCTGCATAGTAGTGGTCCAACTTCTGCTTCGCGCCCTCAACAGGGCTAGGGACATGGTCCACCAGCATATCCACAAAGCCCCTAGCAGGTCCGAAGAACTGCTCGCAGACCATCTTGAGAAGGTCTTTCGCGTTTGCGCGCAATTGTGAAGGCTTCAGCTGAATGCCAAGATCCTTCAGCGTCTTCTTCAGATCTTCGGGGCTTTCTGATAGAGTGTGGCTGTAAAGCTTGTAGATTGGCTCCATCACGAAGTTCACGAATGATCTCCTGGCACCCTCCTCGACCGCTTTCCTCGTGAACTTTCGTGATCCCGGGTTGAAGAAGATGTCGCCCCACAGCCTCTTGCTGAACTCCTTCACGTCGAATGCCGCTGACGGGTAGCTCTCGGCGTACATCTTCGAGAAGCTGGGCAGGGTGAAGCACCAGCCCATGCTGCTGCTTGCAAATGCCACGTTGCCCTTCTCTGGGCTGACACGGAATTTCTCGCCACGTCCAGGGATTGTCTCTTCGATCTTGGTGTTCACCTCCTCGACAACGTGCTTAAGCTTGAAGTACGCATCGTTGGGCGGAAGCTTGAGCTCCAAAATAAGTCTGTCCATCTTGTTGATCAGGAGGACAATGGGGAGATCCACAAGCACAGCGTGCTTGATCGCAAGCTCGGTCTGCACCTGCACGCCCTCCACCACGTCCACCACAAGAACAACTGCATCTGCCAGGCGCATCGAAGCTGCTACCTCGTCCGCGAAGTTAACGTGGCCGGGAGTATCGATGATGTTGATGAGGTGTGTCTTGCCGCTTGTGCTCTCCAGTGGTAATGACATTGGGCTGGACTTGATTGATACGCCTCGCTCGTGCTCCAGAATGTGTGTGTCGGTGTATCTCAATCGATCGTCGCGCGCCTTTCCAGTCTTTCCCTCTTGGTAAGCAGAAATGTCGTGTGTCTGTGCAACCAGCATATCCATCACACTCGTCTTTCCATGGTGCAGGTGTCCGCATAGCGCAACGTTTCGTATTTGTTCCGGAAAGCTCATCAAATCTGAGAGGAATCCGCGATCAAAGTACACAGGCGGCAGATCCTCCTCCTGCACTGTGAACTTCTTGCGCTCAACCGGCGCAACAATCGGCTGCTGCAGCGTCTGTGTGTCCTCCTCTTGTACCAGCGTCTCGACATCTGGGCCGTAGACTTGTGATGCGGAAGGGTAGTACTGCTTGTCCTCGTGCAATATAACAGCATTGGAAGGCCCATCCTCGTCCACCTCCATCAACTCTTGGCCAGTCGCGCCGGCCTCCTCGGCCTCGTCGTCGTCGTCCAGATATTGCGCGCCATCGTACGCGGGCTGCTGGTCTTCCTCCTCGCTCTCCTCGGGCTCGCCAATGTAGTTGCCGAACTCGTCGTAAAGGTCGTCCATAGTGGTGGTGGTGGGGGTTGTGAAGTGTAGTCTCCGTTTCGCACAGCACGCGACAACGATCGACTTTCTAGAAAGGTTGTCGCGCGAGTTCTCGCGCTGTATGCGCGAAAGTCTAAAAGTCTCGATGGCGCGCGAGTCATGGGAGCGCTGAAGTTGAAGCTCAAGCTGGCTGCCAACAACTCCTTCTTCCGACTTTCCGACGACAAGGCTGGGCACAAGGAACAACTCCACTCTTACATCACACTACTGCTTGGTGTTCTCAAGAGGTGGACACATGCCAATCAGTCTTCGAAGGATGCGAGCCACGCTCGGTCACGTTTCGAGTGACGATATACTTGTAGAGATAGCCATGTTCCCTCTGATCACTTTCCTACATCGCGAATACAGAATTGAAATATCCCATAACACAGCATATTAAGAATCGGCTGTATTCGTCTGAGTCCTGCCCTTTGCCATCGAAGCTCACTATTCTGGCGTTCCTTCTCGCAATAATGAAACCCAACCAAGAACTCCAACCACAATCAACGCCAACCACAGACAACCCTGACGACCATTCCAACCCAACCGCAAAAAGCAGCACACCACCAACCCTCCTCTCCTACAACCCTTCCTCCATCCGCCCTCCAAAATACAACGACGCAGGCATCTACGCCACCCGTCCAAACCCCTCAACTTCAATACAACAAACCAAACCACATCCACAACCCGATTCTCGCAACCAACCCGTCAGCGCCGCCTCCCTAAACGCCGTAATGGCAACTTCGAGCTCCAGCACAGATAAAATGCACTCGCAACCGTTGAGCTCGAGGAAAGTTGACGACTGGAACGAGGATCCTACTTACAAGTCTAGGCTCGCATCGATGGTTGGGAGCACGCGGAAGTGGAATTACTTTGGGGCTGATATTGGTGGGAATCCGTTTAGGCGGTCGAAGAAGTAATCAAGGTAGAGAAGAAGCGCTGAGGCATAGTGCGATGAAATGTTTTTCTTTGCCTTTTCTTTTTTTTTAACCTTCTCAACTTGATATAAATCTACACTGGCTGGCTCTATGTAGGCGCTGCAGCACGGAGATTTCGTGCTCAATATCCCTAGATCGGATAGTACATATATGTAATATTACAAGAACTCTCTTCTCCAAAATCATACAAAACCTTCAAACTTTTTACTTCGTCCCAGCAGCAGCACCCATCAACAATCCCTTCAACGGCCCCATCTTATTAACCAGGTCCAGGCCCAAACTCCTCCCCCAAACAACAGGCCCCGAACCAGCCGAGTAAATCTTCTGCAGCTTGTCCACAACGCCCAGCATGGCATTGTTCTTCGCCCAGCGGTCGCCGTTGTAGCCGTCCAGACACCAGCAGCTGCCAATGTCCATGCCCTTCTCCATGCCATCGGCAATATACTTCGCCAGGCTTTCGGCGTCCGCCAGCCCGAGGTTGAGGCCTTGCCCGGCGAGAGGGTGCACGGTGTGCGCTGCGTCGCCGATGAGCGCGACGCGGTGCGAGGTGTAGGTGTCTGCGTGGCGCATGCGGAGGGGGAAAGAGGCGACGCTGCCTTCTTGGACGGCGGCGATGCGAGGAAAGGAGGCGGGGAGGCCGAGGGAGGCGCTGTCGGTGCTGGTTTCGCGCCAGGCGAGCTCCGAGGCTGGGGAGATGGAGGCGTGGTGGGTGAGCATGAAGGCGATGTCGGTGGGGAGCAGGCGGAAGGCAGCATTGACCATTGCTGTGAAGTCTGCGGGCGAGAGTTGCTTGAGTTGTGCGGCGAGGGCTGGGGTTGTGCTCCAGACTATGCTTGCTTTGTTGTCTGGGAGTGGAAGAAGAGCGATGGGACCAGTTGGCAGGAAGCGCTGGTATGCTGTGCGTAGGGCGGTAGATTGGAATGATTTGTCGAGAGTGACGGTTGCCACAACGCCATGCTGGCCGTAATCCCAACCGTGGGAGGGAATGTCTGCGAACTGCCTGACTGGGCTGTTCGCTCCGTCTGCTCCTACAAGCAAACGAGCAGCAAGTTGGCGGTTGTTGGGAAGTGTCAAGACCGGCCACTGCGAGAGGTCTGGCGCATCATCGGTCTCTGGCTCTTTTCCGAACTGTATTGATTCCACCTTCGTCTTATCCAGAATTTCCATAGCCTGCCCTTCTTTCAACTGCTGCAACAACGCCGCAGTCAGGTTTCCATTCTCACACATCGTAGCCACCACATTCGGATCGCCCGTCTCGTATTTCCTCCTGCTCGCCGAAGAGCGCGACCCAGGTACCAGTTGTGCTAACGAATCCAGCATACCAGGCGTCTGATCCACAGGATCGAAGCTGATCTTGCTCCCACTCACGCCGTCCCACACCTCCATTCCATGGTAACGCTGTGTTCGGATATCATTGACGCTGTTCCAAGCGCCAATCTCTTTCAAAAAGCGTACCGACGCGGGCGTGAGTGAAGAGCATCGATTTGAGAATGTTTCGTTTCCGGGCGTTCGCGAGGTTGTGAGGTCTTGTCCGTCGATCAATGCGACCTTGAGGTCTTTCGTCAAGGGATGTGAGCGGAGAGCAGAGACGAGAGAGAGGCCTGCTGGACCTCCACCGACGCAGACGACATCGTAGATCTCTGGCTTTCTCTCGATTGCTGCGGCGGGTGAGGATGTGGATGCTGTGGACCAGAAGTTGCGGCGCACGGCTGGAGGAAGCTCGAGAAGTCGTCTGGCAGTTCGCATTGAGGTGGAGTGTAGCGGCGTGAGAGCCATGGTGGGCAGTGTGTTGGGTGGTGACGACGAGTATGTCGACTCGCAGATCGCAGATGGAAAGCACCGCGGTCGCGGTTAGGCTTTACGGTTAAGCTGTACCTTGATCTTGATAATGCTGGCGTGTTTCGGACTGGTCGATAGAGTGCGTATAACAAGGCCTACCTACGTATATCTGATCATTCATGGATCAGGAACCTACCTAGGTAGACAGTCCGGGTGCACCAGCAAAAAGTCAGCTAACTTACCCGATGCTCCTTGCTCGTGTTCCCACTCCAGCCCTTCCCTGGACCGCGCGTGCCGGACCACAGAGGAGACTCTTCCCTTCCCTTCCAAGCATTTGTATGCCGATGCCACGGATCCCGATCGTTGGAATCAACGGAAATTTCCACAAACTAGCGCATCAAGATCGAATGTGAAATACACATTGTAGGTTCTACAACCATGTTTCAATCGTGAACATCTCTCTCATTCTCAACACCTCGCCGACCTGGTACATCACTCGCTCGCCTCTCCCGGCACCTCAATCGCTTCATATCCCCGAAAACCGTGCAATGACAATCCACCGTCCTCGCCACAGCCTCAGAAGACTACAAACCCTCCTCACACCCTCTCCAAACTCCTCCCGTGACTCCTCGCCCCCAGAAAATACCAACTCCAACACCAACAATGAAACCTCCGGCCTAGCTTGGATCATCCTCGGCGCCGCCGAACACGCCTCCACCACCAGCGAAATCAACGCCGTAATCCACGAGCACCTCGCCCCAGCGCTCTTGAAATCCCCCGGAATCACTCTCCTATGGCATCTGCACAACACCAACCCCAACGCCCGCAGCGGCACCCTCCAAACAGCCTTCAAACCTCTAAACGGCGGCTGCTGCGCCCTCGCCGTCCGCATCCACAACGTCAATTCACAAGAAGCAATGCAAGCCTTCGGCACCCTCCCAGTCCAATTCGAACCGCCGCAGCATCTCGCCCCAAGACGTCTCGAACACCGCCGCGGTTCCATCCCCGCGGAGCATTTCGGCGCGCATCTAAAAGGGTACGAGTTGATCCAGCATTTCGAGCCGCCGAAACTGAAAAGCCGGCCGTCGAAGGGCAGGTGCGTGGTGGCGGTGGGGATCGAGCCTGCGGATGGGGACGAGGAAGCGCTGGATCGCTGGTATCGGTCTGAGCAGCTGGAGCTGATGGCGCAGAATCCGATTTTTGTGAGGTGTATGCGGTATCGGTTGTTGGGTCCTAAGCGGACGACGGGGAGCGAGTCGAGCGACGATGACGAGACGAGTAATGGATCCAGCGAGGACGAAGCTCCCCGGTTTTTGGCGTTGCACGAGTATGAGAGTCATCAGGCTTTGTTGGATCATGCGATCGAGTACGGCCAGATGGTACCCGAAACGGCGATGTCGAAACGCATTCTTGACGGTGCGCGGAAAGTCGAGCGCGCGATTTGGGAAGTCGACGAAGACTACCGATAGGTTTCGGACGGTGCGTTATTGGAGCTCTGTATTATTATGAGTGGGTGGCGAATTCTTGATCGCCTCACAGCTTTGTGTTATTAGAAGCTATTGGTTGGTGGCTGAAGCATGCGCAGGCGCATGCGACATTGTCGCCAGAACATGTATAGTACGGATGGAACGGCGAGAAACCAAGACAGAAGAGACTATCACTCTACCGATAGATAGATGTACATCATGATCAAGAAAAATGATGGATAAAAACATTGTAAACCTACTATCTAAAACAGCCTCAAATGTTATTTTTCTCAAGCCTCATGGCAAAAAGGGTATCGTGTAAAAAGAAAACGGCAAAAGCCAAAACAGGGAAAAGGAAAATGAGCCAAGTCGCCCAACACCACCACAAGCCATCACTACCTTCAACTGAAGTGATCGCCTTCACCGACACCAACAGTCCCTAGCGGCTCACCCCTACGCATCCTCAGCCGCCTCCTCATCTCCTTCGCCTTCCTCTCCTCCTCCAGCCTAGCGTCCCTCTTCCTCATCCACACCGCCTTGATAGTCCGCCTAGTCTGCTCCTTTCCCTCTTCGAAATTCGCCTTCGCTAGTGAAACCACGCTCTCGATTTCTTCGGGAGTGTACACGAAATTCCACGTCGACAAAAAATCCGACTTCTGCGGGTCCACGCCAGGGACTTTCTCGTTGGCAGTGAGCGGGAAGTAAATAACCGCTATGCCGGCGTCGGAAGACATGATATGGCTGTCGTCATCGTGAGACGTCAGACGTTTGCATTGAGGAGGTTCTTCGTCGGTTTTCCACTCGGTTTTGGAGCCGACCCATACCGTGCAGTGGGAGAGGGTGTTTCCGGATTGTTTGGGCGGGTCGTTGTGCTTTGCGACTTCCTCGGCTTGGTCGATTTCGCGGGCGATTTGGTCGCTCGTTTCGTCGCCGGAGGGCCAGCCGGCGCCCATGGGCCAGCCTTTAATTTGGCGCTGGCGGGCGTAGCCTTCGACTACTTTGATCCAGTTGTCTTTTTCGGCTTCGGCTGAGGCGTCAAAGGCGACGACGACGTCGATGTCTCTGCCGGGGCGAAGGAGAGGGTAGATGGGCAAGTTATTTGACATTCCGGCATCCATGAGGCGGAGGTGTGATTCTGAGTGAATGCTCTCGGGACATGTGGGCGGCAGTTGGCCTTTCAGGCCGAGAGCGAAGTTGGGAATGGAGGCAGGGTCGAACGGGTGCACTTTGGTCATGTCTTCGTCTCGTTCAGAAAGTAGTGAGTCCAGACCGCTGAGGAGCCCGCTGCCGATGATTACTGGCCTGATCTCTTTGTAGTAATGTGACAAAGTCGCGCAGAAAGCTGAGCCCCAGATGCCCTGATTGGAGGTTAGTTCATATTATATTTGTAGAGCGGAGGCATATTCTTACCATCATGAGAGGGATTTTAATCTCAGGCAGGAAGAGTCCGTTTTCTCGCTCCACATTCCGTCCGCCATTGAAGTTGCGACCAACAGCCCACGTTGGAATGCCAGCCGAAAGCTCCTCACAGAAGAATTCGTACGGTGACCATTCAAACCATTGGAAGTAGTCGTGCTTGTGAACAGGTGGCTTGGCGTCTGGGAGACTCTCTCTACGGTCTTCCTGTGTCATCGGAATCTCGTGTCGAACCGCGGCATAAATGGGTAGAGGCTGATCTCCATCGTCGACAAAGTAGCGTTGGTTGGAGATTTTGAGATCCCAATCACTGACTCGTAATTCGCCCTTGGGTATCAAGAGTCGGCTGGCAAGCAGTGTTCCATAGATGTCGACAAGCCCAAACTCGGCGTCAGGGACACCTTTCAGCTTTTCCACAATACCACTGAGAAGGAATTTGTTGGTTGGTGCTTGACTCAGTAAAGAGAGTGCCGCAGGCGGGAATGCAATATGCACGCCCAACCGATCCTTGAAGTGATCGATGAGGCGGCCGTAGTTGGTCTGGCCGATAGATGAGTAGTACAAAGCTTGCAGCCAACAGCTCCCACTGACACCCGCAGTATATGTGGCACAGTCGAAGAGTCCAGCCTGTTGTGCTGAAAAATAGGATGAGGTACCAGCGACCAGGGCTCGAAGTCCGCCACCCGAACCACACATGGCAATGACAGGAACGTCATCCGGATGGACTTCTGATTCCGGTACACCAATGTATCGAGCAAGCGCTTTGGCGATATTGGGCTTGCGTTTGGCCAAGAATTGTTTCTCTTCGACGCAAAGATCGTTGGAGATACGGACACGAGCGTCCCAAACAATTTCCGGGTTGATTTCAGGATCGTGAGCTTGCTCCCAGATCTCCCAGGAAACCGACCACGGAGCCAAGGACAGCTCGTCCTGTAGTTTGTGAATTGCATTCGGAAGAGCCAGTACCCACGCTGGCACGACAGCTTTGGTAAGACTTTCAGTCAGGCCAGCAATGTCGAACTTTCCAAAGCTGGCGAAGATAGACGTTATGTTAGGGATGTCAACGAGAGGTTTGGAAGCATTGTCCGTGTTGGTGTATGCAGCACCATGTTCTGCAATCTGGGAGGGCGGCTTTGGACCACGCTGTTCGGATTCGGCCACGAAAGCGCGCTGTTTGCCCGTTTCGTCTACATGGCCAGATTGAGATGCTCTCTTGATGTTGGTGATGACGGTAGGCTTTCCATCGAAGTCGGCAGAGGCAGCATTACTGCTCTCGGCCAAGAGTTTTGCGCGTGGTCGAGATTGGACGGAATATGTGAGGGTGGCAGTGTATGCGAGACTGGTGGCCAGCAAGAAGCCCCTCCCTGGCTTTGCTCGAAGCATGGTTTGTCGTTCAGCAATGGAGGATCATCTATAGTGGAAATTTAGACATAACAGTGGTTCGATAGGCCATGTGAGAAACGAAATGCAATGGAAAGGAGTGTGGTGGACCTGGCGTTATCACTCTACAGCAAAAGTGGCAGTGCGCCTGCAACGCAAAGACTGACACGCCATACTTTTACACTTTCGCGCATAACTGGGCAGAGGGCAAGAGCGCGTCTGCACGTGCTCGGTATGATTGAAATCCGACGTCATTCCACCCGAATCAAATCCAGTCCGTTGGGGATCACACGAAACTCGGCTGTGAGATTGAATGATATCCTGCACGCATCACAGAAAACAATTTTCTGTCATGATTACAGAAGAGACATCACATGTTTCCTCCAACAGGCAGCAGGAGTAATAATGCTAAGCAAATGATCTGCCAGGCACCAAGAATTAAGGAACAAGGATTGAACGCTCGATTTGTCCAAGACAAGGTCTTGCGATTTCTCGACGGCCCGCTGCACGTATGCACGTCACCCCTCATACGATTGGGTTTGGGCTGAGCCCCGGTGGGGAAGACGAACAACGCGATTTTGGCGATGGGGAAGTCTGCACTCGGTGTAGACACGTGTTTGTTTCTGGACCTACCCTTTACTGCCACCAAGATACGTAAGGTATGAAGCCTAATGTCTCGTGGTGTGAAAGGCTCGTCTGCGAAGTAGAACAGGAACAGGGACACCGCATCTAAAATTCTGTCCAAAGGCAGACGATCACAAGTTTGTGGACTGCCAATGGCTCATATCTTGCATTGTGTTGATCTCTAACAGTTGTTTGTTGAACGATCAAACATCGCAATCAATAGTGGGTCCCGAGACAATCAGCACCATACATCTATTCCCTGTTGTGGCACGTCTCAACTCAGACGAGATAGCGATGCAATCGTCCCTGGATGGTCCCGATGGAAAAGCGCATCTCTGATATCGAGTATGCTTCTACCCCTTGTTCCGGGAGCGCCTTGGGTTTTTGAGCCTCGTACTACTCAATGGAACCGCCGACGGAAGATCAACAAAGTTAAGTAGCACGGCTGCAGACACTCTCAAACTGAACAGAAAAGACGCATTGGCGCCTCTAATCGAATGACCCAAGTGAAAACATTCAACCCCATTGCAAGCAGACCACACGTGAACCACAACCTCAATGGCGTTGAATCGGAGCCGACCTCATCAACGCCTCAGACCACTCCGCTTCATCGATCAATATGCCCTGCTGCCCCGGCCTCGTATCATCCAACACAAGCGCCACAGCCTCCCAATCCGGCTCCGCCTCCATCGACACCGGCAACTGATACACCAAGCGCACAAAAGCCGTCATCCGCTCTCCCAGCACACTCATCGCCAGATCCCCCGCCGAGCCTCGAGCCGGCGGCTTGACCAGCAGTTCGTGCCATTGCGCGTGCCGTTCCTCCTGGATCGTCGCGTCGCGGGGGAATTGGAGCGCGCGACTCGTGAGGTGAGGAGCGGGTTCGGGGTCGGCGGGCCAGACGATGGGGCCGTAGCGGTTCAGGAAGACGCAGGCGAGTTCGCGGGCGGAGATGTAGCGGCTCTGGTCGGGGTTGGGGATTGGGAGGGAGCGTTCTGGGGCGATGGCGAAGTGGAGGCCGTAGATGAGCGAGAGGAGGGCTGCGAGGCGGCAGGTGCCGGGTGAGATGTTGAGGTTGGTTTCCATGTAGGTTGTGAGGCGGGTGAAGGCGGCGGCAACGGCTGGCTGAAGGGAGAAGGTCAGTTGATGCTATTGCTTCGCAAGAGGTACGGTATAGAGCTTACGTCTCTTCCGGATGTTGAATCCAACGATGCTGCGATAAATGCCTTGATCTCACATAGTCGGGTCGGGCGGCCGCGCCTTTGGGTAGTGTTATTCTGGGGAGCGATAGATGGCGCCCTCGAAGGGGTCCCGATCAACGTACTGCCTCCAGAAGAGGACGCGGGCGACGGTGGAGGTGATTGTGGGCGTGTAACGTTTGAGGACGTCCCGGTCGAATCCAAGGACCTCGTGGGCGCAGGTGAGCTGTTTTCAGAAGAGGTTGTGGGTGACGGCGGAGGGGCTTGTTCGGATGTCGAGAGTCTGGACCGATTCAGAGGCCTTGTGGACATGAGCGCGCTGCTTTCATATGAGGAGTTTGGCGTTGGCGGAGGTTCTCGTCGGCCTGTTGTCGCGCGATGGGAGGCTCGGGTCGAACGCTGGGATCTCGTTGGCGTACGGGGAGCGGACGGAGGTTGCGCTTCGCAGTTCTGGCATCTGTTGCAACTCGCGGGTGAGAGCCGACCTTCCTGGCGATCATCTGGTGTATGGAAGATTTTGGTGGTCCATGAGTGAAGAGCTGCAACCGCGCCGTAGACAATTCCACGGAGGAAAAGAAAGCAATTGACGACCGGTATGGCTGCTGCATTGAACCATACTTCGTACCATCTGCTCCTTGGTCTTCTGTATAAGCGTCGCCTTCTCGGCGGAGTCTCCGGCATGGAGAACATCCTTGTGATGACTGAGTAGAGAATGGCGGAAACAAAGATGGTCATCCCGCCAAGGAGGAAAAAGATATTCACGCCCATAGTGAATGTGATGATGGTGCAGCCAAAGAGGGTCGATTCGATAAGATGTCTGTGAGTGACAAAAATGGGTGAATGTTTACGGGAAACTGTCGGTCATGCTAATAGTTGATCTGCCATATTGACATCTTGCGGCGCCTTCTACGTTCGTTGGTCACTCAGTGGTTGGGCAAGAGGCACACTCGTGTGTATTCGAAATTCGGCAAGGGCGAGGCTGTCTGGACATTACAGTGACGCACGGTGTCTAGAGCAAGAAAATGATACTATCACGCGCAGTTCGAACGAATCTGTCAAAAGGCGTTATGCTTACAGTAGATTTCGCTCGGCTTCTGATATGTCCGCTGTCAATATGCTCTGTACATCAACCACCTACGATCTCTCCATCAGACAACTCATAAAGCGCCCAAGTTCTGAAGAGCGATCCTCAGCTCTTTCACAGCTGTTGGCACGTCCTCGAAATTTAGCGCAGAGATGGCCCACTTGGCGTGCTTCTGTGCTGCCATCACAGATTCGTCATCTGTTTTGTAGCCACCAGGTGGTGGTCCCGAAGGTGGAGCTGCGTAGTGCGGTTGCGAGAGATGACCTGGCGCAGGTGGTGGCACAGGAGTGAACGGTGAGCGTAGAATAGGAGTCTGCACAGGCGGGTTGAGGGGTGTCTGTGACGATGTGACATGCGGTGTTGACACTGTCGGGTCAAAAGCTGATGTCGATGGCTTGAGCGAGTCCGACTCCGAGTTGTAAAAGCTCGAGGGGTCTGCTGGGGGCGCGGACGGGAGGTCTGTGTTGTTGTCGACGTCGACAGGCGTGCCAATTTCTACAGTTGGTGGCTTGTATTCTGATGTTCCGGTTGGTACAGAGGGAAAGTATCCGCCACCAATCGAGCCAGTACGTGCAGCTGAGTCGCTAGTCGGCTCCACTGGAGAGATCTCAGGCTGGTCTGTTGGAGGCTCGTTGATATTCTTCGCAGGCAAGACTGGTGCTGCTGATATTCCGCCCTGAACCGTCGAATGCGGTCGAGATGGTTGAGTGCTGTTCGGTACTGTTTCTGCCGTGGGTGGTTGGTATACCCCAAGATGTGCTTCCTGGCCTGGTGCAGATCCCTCTAGCTCTTTCAACTCCGCCTCGATACCTTCTTCGTCCGCACTGGGCTTTGCTGGCTCTTCGATCACAGGGTTGGTTGCATTTGGGTCCTCTCCAGCCTTCAAGGCCTTGGCTATCCTGAGCGCATGGAATTTGGCAAACTTGCTCTTTGCGGCGCATTCACCTTCCAGTGGAGCCCAGATGGCCTGGACGTCAAAGAAAGTGGCTGCCGCTTGGAAAGTGTCCGCGGTTGATCTTGTGACTTTATTGTCTCTTTGCGCATTCTCGGCTCGCTCGAAGGTCTCCAAAGCAAACTGCTCCATGTAAGCCTTAGCGGCAATATCGTCGACGACGGCATCGTTCGAGGCGTTGGCGGTCTTGAAGGCTTCGAGCTTGTCCATGAGCTCAATGGCGTATGTCTGGACCTCATCGTCGGTTGTGTGTAGTTGCTTGTTCAGGATGATTTGAAGAATGAAATAGTCGAGCCAGTAAGAGACCACAGGGCGGTGTTTCTCCAGTTGTGCTGCTCTAGTCGCAAAGCGCTGTACGTCGGCCGTCTTGAGCTTGGCTGGGATGACGGCTGCCATGGCGGAAGTGTGATGTGTGTTGTCTACAGCAGGCAGAGTTCACTGTGTGTTGAAAATGAGCACAATGTCAATATGTACCAGTGCTCAAGCGGTATATGCAGGTATTCGAAGGAGGAGTTGCATGTGTTGGTCAGGGAGCCAAACAGTCAGCTACCTTACTAGATAGCTGTATGCGATCGGCGTTTCCCCGCAATTAAAGTGATGACAGGCCAGCTTGAAGCAGCTCGTCACGGAGGAGCTTCGAGCTTCGTACCGTGCTTCAGGTGACACGAATAAAGGCCACGTTGATATAACAAGCCCACGTGCTATATTAACTATAACAACTCCCTCATTGCCGAGTGCACACACATCCATAGGCAAGTGCCGTTTCAATCAATCCACTCAATCAATCCGAGCAGCCCACAATGCATCCCAAACCAATCCTAGCCGCCGCGACCTCCCTCCTTCTTGCTCCATCCACCCTCGCAGCGGGCCTGTACTCCAAGAACTCGCCCGTCCTGCAACTCGGCAGCAAGGATTTCGACGCCAACATCAACCGCAGCAACCACACCAGCATCGTCGAGTTCTACGCCCCATGGTGCGGCCACTGCAAGAACCTCCAGCCAGCCTTCGAGAAAGCCGCAAAGTCGCTCGCTGGACTCGCCAAAGTCGCTGCCGTCAACTGCGATGAAGAAGCAAACAAGCCGCTGTGCGGCTCAATGGGCGTCCAGGGCTTCCCAACTTTGAAGATTGTGAAGCCAGGCAAGAAGGCTGGAAAGCCAATCGTTGAGGACTACCAAGGCGCAAGAACTGCAAAGGCCATTGTGGACTACGTTGTGGACAAAATTCCGAACCACGTGACAAGACTGAAGAAGGATGCCGAGCTTGAGAGCTGGTCTGCTAAGAGCGGACCGAGGGTTATCTTGTTTTCAGACAAGGGCACGGTCAGCGCACTTCTGAAATCTTTGGCGATTGACTTCCTCGGTACTGTCGACGTAGCTCAGATCAGAAACAAGGAGACTCAGGCTCTCGAAAAGTTCGAGGTCAAGAAGTTCCCTACACTCGTCCTCCTACCTGGCGACGGCAAAGATTCAATCAAGTACGATGGGGAGATGAAGAAAGATTCAATCATCGAATTCCTCTCGCAGGTAGCAGCACCCAACCCTGACCCGGCACCAAAGAAGTCCAAATCGGCATCAGCCAACAAGAAGGAGAAGGCCAAGAGCAGCAAGGCTTCCTCTTCCTTCTCCAAAGCATCTGCCTCGCACGCGAGCTCTGAAGGTTCTGCTTCGCCTGCCTCCCAGACTGATGAGACCCTTGACGAAGCATCCAACCCTACAGCTTCTCCCGATCCCAAAGTCGAAGCCGAGCACACCCCTGTGCCCATTCCCGTAGCAACTCCCATTCCTTCCATTCCAGATGGTCTCTCTCTGCAACAAAAGTGCCTGAACGACAAAGCTTCGACATGCATTCTTGCCATCCTTCCAGCCAACGACGAGCCCACCACAGACTCTACTCAAGCTATCGCCGCTCTCAGCGAAATTCACCGCAAGTACGAAGCGACTAAGCACAAGCTGTTCCCCTTCTACCAGCTCCCGTCCTCCAACAGCCAGGCAACAGCTCTTCGCAAATTGCTCTCCCTCTCCGAGGGCGTTGAGTTGATCGCCGTCAACGGCAAGCGCAGCTGGTACCGCCACTTCGACTCTTCAGCCGGCCTCACAACCACCACCATCGAGGCTTGGGTCGACGCAATCCGCATGGACGACCTGGCCAAGACCAAGCTTCCCGAACATCTCGTTGTTCCCCGTGATGCTCTTCCCGCTGAGCCTGTGAAGTACGAGCCTGTCACCAACGACCCCGAAAGCATGCGCGAGCAGCTGAAGAACCAGCTGCCCGAGGGCGTGGACTTTGAGTTCGAGGAGATCGACGATGACGAGTACGAGAGGATCATGAAGGAGAGCGCAAAGGCAAAGGAGGACAAGAAGGTCGAGGTCGAGCCCGAGCACGACGAGCTTTGAGAGCCGTTATTGCTAACTTCTGACTGCGAGTAAGGATCTCTGTTCGAGATCCTAAGGCTTATGTACGATTGAGAAAATAAAATTGACTTGCCCACTTCTTCCAGGCATTCAACATCCATGTTTAGCACAATAAAAGAAATCCAGGCTCTCAAATGCTCAACAACCCTACAGGTAACCAGCGCCTGTTATTGGACCACAACTCAAGCGTGTAGCCGGGCTTGCGACGGCAACATGGCAAGATGCACGTACTATCGAAAGGCGCATCTCGGAGGCTGGGCGCACGCCTCAACAGCGTCCCAGGATCTGATTAGAAAACTGTCGTATTGGTCGCATAGGCGCCACGAGCTGAATCTTGCAGCTCGGTAATTGTGTGGCCCGTCGTTGCAACAGCTATCAGTGTAGTCGCGAGACACTATCAGCTCTGTCCGAGTGCACCCTGCCATTAGGTCTTGCTCCAGCGTCATTCAAACGTCTTCGTTCTCACTCACCATACACTCGCGCGTCGCACAGCATGATTTCCTCGGAGGTTCTCATGATTGGGCTCTGGTAAGTGATCATGCCTAGGTCATGCAAAATTACTGACCATGCACCACTTTCTAGCGTGTGGCATCTTGTCAAATGGGCTGTCAGGAATATCGTAGGCACGACTCTTGAGCCGATTCCACTTCCAATCAAACCAAAATACCACCCCTACAACGATGTCTCGCTGATCGTGCCTACTATCGGCTTCGACAAAGATCTTATCGTTTCCCTCAGATCATGGCTGAGCAATCGCCCGAAGGAGATCATTATCGTCACGAGCGAGAAGTTCCTGGACGCTCTGATCGAACTGGTGCAGGGCGAGCTGTCAGTTGAAGAGCGAAACATCGTACAGCTTCTCAGCTGCCCACTAGCCAACAAGCGGAAACAACTAGTCGCAGGAATCCAGAAGGCAACTGGCGAGATAACTGTATTCGCCGATGATGACGTCTTCTGGCCGCCGTCAGTTCTCACATACATCCTTGCTGGTTTCGAGACCGATGAGAACGTCGGTGCCGTAGGAGGCTTCCATCGAGCCCGCCGACAAAACACTCCCGCTGCTGCAGATTTCAATGGTTGGGAGGCTCTCGCTGCTAGAAGACTTTGGCTTCGAAAAATCGACGTGTCCGCCTCGGTCCGTCTCGACGGTGGTATTCCGTGCATATCTGGACGAACAGCTGCTTACCGGGCGGCTATAGTGCAAGACTTGCACTTCCAGGAATGCTTCACGAACGAGTATTGGCTGGGTCTCTGGAGGCTCAATTCTGGCGACGATCAGTTCATGACCCGCTGGGTGGTCGACCACGGCTGGAATGCGCGGATCCAGTCGGCGCCTGAAGCCGAGATCGAGACTACGGTGCTCCCCAGTGCTTTGTATGTACGCCAATGGTTGCGGTGGAACCGGAATGCACAGAGATCGTACTCTAAAAGGCTGTTGTTCTCGAGACAAACCTACAGGTAAGCCTCATGCTGATCGTCATCTTGGGCAGTATGAACGAGACTAGCATCGCTGATACAGGTGTAGGCATCCTTTCCTCGCATTTAGGATGGCGGAAAGTCTGGTCATGGCAATCGTACAGCCGTTTTTCTCTATATGGCGTATGCATGTCCTGCTCGAAGCCTTGACCGCCAGCAGTGGAATGAACACACACCAGACCGCTATCAAGTACAATCACCTAACGAAATAGAGTTGAGCGTGGCTAATACTTCACAGAACTTCACTCGCACTGGCTACATATATGCCCGCGTTGCTGGGTCATCTTCTCTTTGCCTCGGAACAACCGTGGTTCTGGAAGCATATGCTAATTCAGTGTGTCATGGGCACAGCATCCACTTTCTTGCCGGCTTACACTTTGGCTACATTGCACGAGGTAAGCATCTTTGCTCAGACTTCGGCTGTTCAACTTGGGTCAACCACTAATGCTAAATATAGACTGGTTGGGGATCGAGAAGGGTCTGAGGCGGAGTCTTCAGCTCCGCCGTCGAAGCTGGCTTTCATTTTGACGGAAGGTACTGTGGTTCGCCATGTCTGCGCGGGCGCTTTCGCTTTTGCCGTATTAACGTATGTCTCTGAGTCTTTCCCATCGTTGATCAAGAATCGGGTTCTTCTCCACTCTCAGCTGGTCGAGTATATGCATTGCTTGCTGCCCGTCGAGGCAATGGCTAGCTTCTGCTCTAAGGACGGACATCAGTCCATCAAGAGTGTCTTGCTGCTGCCTTGCCAGATCTTCAAGGCCCAGTCGTCGGAGTACACAGCATTCGCCGTGAAGGAAGAGAGCTTTGTCAAGACATTCCATGCCGAACGGGTAGCCCAGCTGCGAAGAAGCAAGAAAGGTTGCTGAGCTTCGGGCGGTGGTGTAATGATCTCTTGCCTTTTCCAAATCTCCAACACTTCCATTGCCACTCTTGGCGAGTGCCCACGCAAGGTTTCCAAGGCTTCGAAGAGTGAGTATGTGATGGGCGCCGAGCGAAATACATCTCCCATCGTAAGCCTTATGGAAGAACTCCTCAGACTCTGTGTACATGGCCATGCGAGCTTTGACGATCCCAGCGTTATGCAAAGCAGTCAAAAGACTGGGATGTGTATCAAGCCGTCCGATATTTGTCATCGAAGGCAGAGTTTGAGTGAGATTCGCGATGAGCTCTTGACAGATTCGCCATGCTTCAGGAGCATTGCCTTCTTCTAGTGAGATCCCCGCCATCAAATTTGAGCTCACCATTGTACTCAGGTGGCCGATCGTGGTGCCTCGAGTCTTCAATGCCGATCGTTTGATGTCTTGCGCTTGGAGCAAACAAGCACGTGCTTCGGCGAGGTTTCCGTTCTGGAAGTGGATGCTGGCCATGCTGTTGTACGCACGGCCGGTATCGCCATGTTTGTGTCCCAAGACTTGAATGCGCAACCGGAGCACCTTTTCACACATCATACCAGCGTCGTGGGTTCGGCTTTGAGCCTCATACACCAGCGCACGATTGTGCATCGTCGTCAGAGTCTTCGCGTTCAGGTCGCCCAGTATTCCGCTTCGTTCACGCATGCAGCGCTGATAGATCTCCTCTGCTTCTGCGAATCTTCCTTGGTATTCGTAGATGGAACCGAGGTCGTGTAACGACTGCAGGTACAAAGGATGGGATTGCCCAAGAAGTTGCTCCACGGTTGTGAGAACTCGGAGCTGCAGCTCTTCGGCTTCGTCCAGGCGACCTTGCATGTCGTACACAGTCGCAAGTCCACCAAGCGCCCGCATGGTATGGACACCACCTGCTCCGATGAGATCCGCCCAGGCATCGCAGACCTTCTTGTATGCGGCTTCCGACTTGTTCAATTCTCCCATACCACGCTCGATGAGCGCACTATGTTCGAGCAGGCGTGTACGGATGGGACGGACGTCAGGACTGAAGGTTGGTGAACGAGTCAGTAGATCGTCGTAAAGATCAAGACTTTGTGCAGGGCGGCCACCAAGTACCCACATACGACCGAGCTGCAAGGTCAGACTCCACAAGAGCACTTCGGTCTCGACACTATTGGAGTTTGCAATGCGGGAGAGCGCCTGGTGGCTATCCTCCAAGATCTTGACAGGCTCTTCGCGCTTCCCGACGAGTTCGAGGAATTGGGTCAATTGGTAAGCTCGCTTGAGCAACTGCGTGGTGTCCGGTTTGCATCGGGAATGTGCCAGCCTCAAGATGTCCGGGACGACTTCGTCCAGCCACTCATCGCCAGCTGCAAATGATTGTCGCCAGGTCTTTAACTCGGCATGGAGCACCACAAGCTGGGCGCCGTCGTCCTCGTTCAAGATGCGAGCATTGTCCAGCCATGTCACTCCAGATTCGGTATTGCAAAGGCTCCGGATCAAAGGGAGTATGTGAACACCATGAGACCCTGAATTCTTTAGATGAGTGCAACACCAGATTGACGCATATGGCATCAGCCGGCTGTGCGTCTTGATGCTGAGGTCTGCTTGCAATGTTCCCCGGGAAGGAAAGCTCAGATATCGGAACAGCACAGTGGCTATCTCTGCATTTGCTTCTTCTGCGGCTGGAAAATACGATGCAACGCCATCGTTGTCAGCCGGAGGATGCGATGAATTTCCGTGCAAGAAGAAGTCCCTGATACTCAGATGCGCGAACTGCACGAGATGGTCATCACAGCCATGCGGTAGCGTCTCAACAAAGGCACCCAGTACTTCTCTAATCAGTTGTTTGATGTTGGTGGGCATCCTCGCTTCAGAAAAGTGGGCATCGCCAGGTTCGATAGCAAGTGCTTCACTCAAAGCACCAAGCGTGACTTGTGTTCGTGTGAAGCATAGCCACGAAATGGTTCTCTGCGCAATCCGCCTCCGGGGTTCGTTAGCTGCAAGCCTCGTGTGCAGTCCCACAAGTATACGGCGATATAGATCAGTCAAAGTTGCTGGAAGCCGGTTCAAAGCCTCCATGACATCGAACGCGGAAGGCAGGCTAAGTAGCAGTTCGGTCAACAGTCTTGCCCAGAGAAATAAACCATTGTGGCCTTTTTGTAGTGCAACATGGATCAGACGGAGTTTGGAAGGATCGACTATGGAGTGCGCATCCGAAATTCTGTCTAGACATGATGGAATGTAGCGGTCGATGTCTTGGTCAACAAGGGCTGGCTCCATTGGCACCATCGTAGAGTCCTTCAACAGCGTTTCCAGATTCGTTAGCCGGCGACTGGTGGCAAATACTTTGACCAGGAGCTTGGGATTTGAACTGGCTGTGATGTCTCGAAGCCAACCTGCAACCTCTGCTGGATCTTCGGCTTCGTCGAGAGCATCCACCATGATGTAAATGAGCCCAGGTCGTGTTTGAGCCAGCCGCACAAAAAGCTTTGCCAGTTCGGTACCCGACGCATGCGTTTGGCTCCGGCCACCAAGAGCTGCTTTGAGCAGTGGCAGGACAGCATCGGAGCTTTTCAGGCTTACGTATTGCTGTTGAACAAGCGCCCTCATCATGAGAAGAAAAGAATTACTGGATTCGCCGCTTGACCTCGTATTGAATACGTAGGTGTAGATTAGTGGGTTTGGGAACGAGGAGTTAGTTGGTGGTCTTGTAGCCAGGACATCGGCGACATGGGCGAAAAGAACTGTCTTCTATTCTCAAAATTAGTCTAGACTCCTGGTACTGCACTTCATAATTTGATCCACTTACGCCGCATCCTGCTTTCCCGTGCAGCCACATGACTGAGTTCTGACTGCTGCTGCAGAAACTCTTGAATGTAGCGCTGTGCTCAATCCACTCACACGTTCCAGGATGCCGGAACGACAGTGCTCGCTCTAGGTCCTTCTGGTAGGTCAGATGATCCGCTGAAAGCCAGGTAAAGAAGTCTCGTATGACAGTTGCGTCTATCTGTGCCATGTGCACTGCGGCCAAGTATCAGCACGTGAACAACCGTAATCCTAGGCATGGTGACCTACTTGAAGATTGAATCTTGTAGGTCGTTTCCCAGGCCTCGAGCTTATTCCAGCCTCGAGATGCCTGCTTGTGCTGTAAAAGATTTGTCTCTGCCTCAACGCTCGAGGAATCTTGCTTGAATTGCTCAATGCATGTCTTAATGCGGTGGTCTAGAATTACGTTGGTCATGACATTGGCGTTGCGTTGTGTACTTCTCAGGAACGAAAGAGCTAGCGATCCGGTTATCAACGTGTAAGGCGATTATGACTATATTGTAGACTTACCTCCATGTCTAAATCTACTGTGACGTCCTTGGGGAGAAGAGCCGCCTGACGTGTCAAGGTGTTTGAGTATGCCATGGATTTCCAAGAAGAGCTTGATCAAGTTCGAGAACGTCCGGACAAGAATGAGGTGTAAGGTGTTCGATGAAGGATACAGTTCAGCATAGTCACAGATCCGAGGAAGATGCTCAGATACGCATTCAAGTATTGAAGAGATCTGGTCGAAGAACTCCGTATGCTTGCCCAGAATCTACACGCCATTAGCGCTTCAGCCCCGTCCTCAATGTCATGAACCTGTGCAGCTACCATAACCATTATGCGCATCGACCCCCATATTGGGCACATAATAGAAGGCTCCACTTGCGAGAAGACATCTAGAGCCGGCGAGAGTCGCGCCACCACTTCAAGCGGCCCTCGAAGCAATGCGCCGGCTTTTCGTGACCTGCTAGACGATGCATAGCGCTGTTCGACGTCAGCGACTGCCTTGAAAGCATCGTTGATTGTACTGTGAGCCAGATGTGCTTCTTCTGCGTCAGACAAGTTTCCCTGGAACTTGTCTTTGGCAGCCTTCCACGCTCGCTCCGCAGCGTTAATTGTTGCAGGACCCGCTTGTGTTGACATGATTGGCCGATTGCGTCACATATTACATGGGTGAAGAAGAGCTAAGTCATGGAAGGTAAGAATACAAACACCTTTTCAACTGCTTCACCTACTCTCGCCACTCTTGCATGTATATGCGCTTCGCCTGGCTTACGCGGATGCGCATTGCAGGCCGCCAGCACCCACCTGCTCACATGGGATACACAACCAATCCTTGAATGTTTAGGCTTGCACTGCATTCTGAGGCTGTCCGGCTTGCATGCCGCCGAGCATGCTACTGGTGTAGGAATTTAAGCGAGGGTTGCCTCGTCTCATGTTGGCCACATCGGCAAAAGAAAAGGCGCATTCAGCTTGTTCCGAGCGGTTGTTATCGGCGACGCCAGACTGCTACTCCTCCCGTCTGAGCTCGGATTGAAATTCTCGGTGTCACGCCCTGTTCATGTAGAATGCTGCCTCACGAGCGAATCGGCCTGCAAGGACTATTTGCTGAGAATGTTGCGGCAAAGATTCTCCAAGTGGCTCAAAGACCGGCCAAGGGCGAGGTTAGCAGATGCCGCCACGCACATCATAAGGCACATCCTAAGCTGATGCCAGACAGCTGGGCTACCGGATACCGTACCTCAAGTTGGGCCCGAACATGGCCGCTACGAATACAGGGACAAGTTCTGGACTTGCGGCTTCTTTCCTGGTAGCCTGTACCTACTGCTCGAACGCATCATACGACATCCCGCACATCTAGGTATACCCAACATCAACACCGACCACATGCAACTGGTTTTACGTCGCATCAGCCAGCAATGGGCTTCGAAGATTGAGTGGATGAGCGAGAGGACTGACACACATGACCTCGGTTTCCTCATCCAGCCAGCCTTCCGCAAGCAGTGGGATTTGTTCAGAGACGACGAGAGCCTCAATGTACTGCACAAAGCCGCATGTTCTCTAGCTAGCCGCAACAATGGCACATTGAACGCTATCAGAAGCTGGGATAAGACCGCTAACGAACGATTCGCTTACTCGAAAGAAAACAATGACTTCCTGGTCATTGTGGACAGCATGTGCAGTAATTTCGCGATGCAAAATCCTCCATTTGCACGAAACTTGGCCTGACTTGTCAGCAGATCTCGACCTGCTCTTCTTCGTCGGCCATCGGTATAAAGAGCAAAGTCTCATCGATATGGCTACTGCGCACGCTCGGACTGTTCAGAAATTCCACGTCCGCGAAGACTTCTCGACGTTTCATTTGGTAAACTTTGACGCTTGTACATCTGATGTTAGGGCCAGAGTCACTGTCCAAGGATACGATGACGGCTCAACGTGGGCTAGGTGAGCTATGTCCCTTTTTCGGATTTAATAGGCACTGATCGGATTTTGCCAGAGGGCAAGCATGGGCAATCCTGGGCTTTGCTCAAACATTTGCATGGACCCAAGACCATTCGTTCCTACGAACAGCGAAGGGGTGCGCGGATCTCTTGCTTCAGAATCTCGCTGCCTGCGAGGGCAGGCATCACCATCACTATGTGCTTCCTTGGGACTTCGATGCACCATACGCAAGTGATGGGGAACCCCTTCGCGACTCATCTGCTGCCATGGCGGCTGCCGTTGGTCTTGTCCATTTGCATGCATGTCTGATGGGCACACCACTAGCTGGAAATACCCAACGGTCGCCCCTAGAGGACTCATACGATGGTCGCTTTCTCGACTTCGCGATCAGGATCGCAGAAGAGACGCTGGATCTGTGCCTAGACGACGATTTTGCATCCTTTACTAGGGACGAGGCACAGGCTGTTGATATCAAGGTCGGCGTGACAGACCAGGACGAAACATACTCAATTCACGAAAGCTCGTTTGATGCGATTTTGCGACACGCGACTGCACAAAATTGTCCGCATGCGTTCAAGCGGGTGGCGGATCATGGGTCTGTTTACGCCGACTATTTTCTGCTGGAGCTCGCCAATTTACTGCTGGAGTTAGAGAGTAGATCAATATAACGACAAACGTCGGGTCGAATGGAATTTATCTGTACTCCTTCTCGAATGGCCGTCCTTGAGAACCTTCGTGGCTGCAGAATGATATCAATACGAGCACACTAGCAATATACAAGGTCTTTTCATGACATGATGTCAAAGGCGAAGCTGAATGTTGGAGTTGTCAAATTTTGGTTATTCTGTGGTGCTATACAAAATGAAACAATGCATCCTTGGGCTCTCGCGAACCGCTAGAATTTTCTCCTTTTTCCCGTCTGGACAAACGCCGTGCCATGCGGAACAAAATGAAAATGAAAAACAACGAGAGTTCGAGCACGTGTGCCCTGCTTGCCTTGTCAGACAGATCTGACGGAGGGTCTTGCCCATGTAATTCGTGCATGGGCATGTGTGTCATTCGCATCGATGCGAAAAGTGTGTCTCATGCTCCTGGCCTCTGGCAGGAACAAAAGATCCCATCCCGGTTATCCCCACCAGCCTATTCGTAAAAGTCTCGTTCTCGTGAATTGAATTGAAAATCAGATGCAGTCCGGCTCTTTTCATCTTCTGTTCCAATCTATGTTCTCTTCCTCAGGCGGGTGTAGCCCCAGCCCTCCGCGTGCCCGCTGGTCGTAGCTGGCGCTCATATTGTAATTGTGATTGAAGCTGCTCTGCCGGCTAGGCGTCTTAGGCGCACTGAATGACGAGTTGGGCGGGTTGTAGCGCCTTTCACCGCGCGGAGGCGGAGAGGAGGAGGTGGGCGTGAAGTAGTCGATGTTGCGATTTGAGTTCTGGCGGTGCAGCATTGGGTTCATCGACGAGTCTGACGCGTGCTGTGCGCGACGTGCGGACGGGGTGCGGCCGAGGTTGTGTACGGGGTCGGGTGACATGCGTTCTGAGTAGCCTGGCAGGCGCGATCCGTAGTCGTATGAGGCTGCACCCGGGTGGTGAGAGTGCAATGGGCTGTGGTATGTTTCGCTAGGGGAGGACAGGAAGGTGTCGGGCGAGTCCATGTACATGTTTTTCGTGTCGGCGTCGGCGCTCAATGGTCCTGTAATAGTAGCGCTGTAGCCAGGCTTCTGCATCTCGAAGGTGGTGTTGAGGTGACCGCGGTCGTAGCTGTGAATCTGCTGCTGTGAAGGCGAGCGTATTGCGTCTTGCCTTGCATCGAGTGAGACGAATTCTTGCCTAGATGTGAAGCGGTAACGGAAGAACTCGATCCAGGCTGGGAAGATCGAAGGGCGACTCAAGAACACGAAGACCTGGATACCAGCTAGAGACAATAGCAGCAGAACCGCAACGACGGTCGCTTCATTGATGAGGTAAGCTTGTGCATCATCCAGGCACTTATTCTTGTTGGTTGGGTTTTGGGCCAGGCACATCAGCCATGGCATGACTTTCTCGACATTCTCTATGCCGCTCGCCTGCAGACCATCAAGGTACACAAAGACAATCGAGAAGAAGATGACATCCACAAGGATGATTGTAACGATGACAATGCCGCGCCATTGAAGCCAAAGCACCTTCTTCAAACGTTGGTAAACGGCGCGAGCGGTCTTTGTGTGCAGGCTGCCACTGTAGCTTGGGAGGCCAGAGCCTGATGCGCTGGTCGAGTTTGCTGGGCTGTCGACCCAAAGGTTCTTCAGGTAGACGTTCATGCAGTATGCAAATGTTGTCAGCTGAAGGATGCCAGCAATGCCAGCAATGCCCATCATTGGTCCCCAGAAGTCGGCCATGGAGTCGGCGTGGTTGACATGGCAAGCGCTGCCGAAGCGGAAGCTTACTCCAGTAACGCTCATGGTGACTGTGAACAGTATGGCGGGAATTCCCCAGCCGAAGACCTGGGAAATGTAGAAGAACTTCTTTCCTGGGATTATATCCCACATGATTTGCAGATTCATCGATAGCGCGCGGATGCAGATCCACATGGCAGCGCTGAGGCCTCCAGCAACGATGAACGCGCCGCTCCAAGCGCATCCCATCGATGAGTACATGTCGTTGGGTGTAATTTGGTCGTAGCATTGTTCGGGGTTCGCTCCCAGGGGAATGGTGAATCCGAGACAGATCATGATGACCGCAACGATAAGACACACCGACAAGTAGTGACTTCTTGTCTTTTGCGTTGGCAGCACGACGTAGCTCAACAGCATGAAGGTTAGTAGTATCAGTCCAACGACATTAAGCCATTCGGCAATGCTGTTGTATGTCGCAAAGCTGTCTGAGTATGCCCATGATGTTGCAGGACAGGGCAAGCAACACGTTGGGCGTCCTGGCAGCAGTTCTATGGGTGCGCAGAATCTTCCTTCGACGACTACGATACGTCAGTATAAACGATGTGCAAATGAGATGAGCGATTGACGTACATCCTCCTTCATTCGGAAACATCGCCGCATCAAGGAAAGGTGCGATGCAGCTGCCCTGAAAGGGCGATACGGTCGCATTAGCCATGGTGTGTGTAATGAATGCCGATTGCTAGTAATAATAAGTCGTGTCCAAGGGGTTATTAGAAATCCAGTAAGCACAAAAGTCGCAGCAAAGTGATCGAATCCAGCTCCGTATAGTCTACAATGGCCAGTGTGTACGTTGATATCGATAATCCAAATGCCAGATAGTATGTGTAACAGTGAGATTAGTCCATGGTCCAGTTCCCGCGTATCTTCGAATCGTCAGGCGTCCCTCAATCGTTGCCCATGAGGGTGTTGAGTTGGTCGAAGGTGCTACAGGAGCCTGCTGACTTGGTCGAGGTGTGGGAGCACGGCAAAGCGATTATGCAAGAGAACGGATCGAAGGACAGATAGAGACCAAGAGAGTGGAAGTCAGCGCCAGGTGGCAAGACGGCGTGAGTAGAGAATATGCGGCCGATGGGGAGGAGGACGGATTGCAGCGCCGCACCGGGGTAAGATGGCTCTTAGGGAAGGTGCCAGAGGGAGCTGACGGCGGTTGGCGGTTGGGGTCACATCTACAAGGCGCGAAG